>Ga0153950_1000138_pt1 | contig 31017 bp, 19 predicted proteins | sample TSNJ034MetaG_FD_104737 | JGI IMG/M metagenome (GOLD analysis project Ga0153950, IMG submission 104737) | Attine ant fungus gardens microbial communities from New Jersey, USA - TSNJ034 MetaG | ecosystem: Host-associated > Fungi > Mycelium > Unclassified | place: USA: New Jersey, Wharton State...
ACCTTCTACTCTTGACCTAAAGACACATTTAATACCTGACCAGTGTTCACCTAAATGGCATTCCCAAATCGCCAATTTTGCGGGTGGCTGAATTACACCCCCGGACTGAATCTTATTAAAATACGTCGAAGTTGCATTCCCTTGATAAACGGCCTGCGGGTTAGCCAATCCCCCACGTAGTACATTGGGTGGATGGCGTATACATCGCACGTCGATTAAAATCTCCAACTGGGTCAACTTCAAAATTTCTATCAATTAAGCAAGGGGCCTACAGCATAGCGCGCAAGCCCCAAAACGTTGGTATTGCTTGGTTTTTTGATATAATCACATCCATTCAGGGCTCTTTTTGGGGGGGATGTATACTGGGTATATCCCCAGCGCGCTTGAATGGCATGAAAACGCCCATAGCCTTAAGTTTTGATTGAAAAAGCACCGAAAACCGCATATATACGGGGATGTAGCTCAGTTGGGAGAGTACGTGAATGGCATTCACGGGGTCGAGGGTTCGAACCCCTTCATCTCCACTAAGAAAAGCCTTGGAAGCCTTGAGTTTCCAAGGCTTTTCGCATGTTTGAGCACTATTGTTTTACCGCTTCGTACCGTTTGGTGTTAAGCCATTTGCAGTATATTTGCAGTAAATTGCAGTACGTAATTTTCCTGATTATTTAAGGCTTTGTCGGCGTTTTCATGTTCCTGAAAAATTAACTGCGATAATTTATTCCTGCCGTGGGCTTGTAGCTGCCGTCCAACATATCTGCATGGATTGCCGCCATTGTATCTGCTGCGCCGTCAAATACCTCCGGGAGTACGTGGGAGTATGTTCCCAGCGTAGTTTCCACATCCCTGTGGCCCAAAAGCTTCTGTACTACCTTCGGGTTTGTTCCTGCCTCCAGAAGCATAGTGGCGAAAGTGTGACGGTAGCTATGTATCGGATAATCGCCCAAGTTGTGCTTATCCATAAACCTGCGGTAATTTGTCCGGAAACCGTCATATGTTCTCATTTTGCCTTCCTTATTAGGGAATACAACAGCATCTTTGGCAAATATATCCTTGCCGTCTTTAGGCTTAACATACTGCCCCATCTCAGCTTTCCAAGTTTCAAGCGCAGATACGACTACAGGTGAAACCTTGACTTTCCGTTTGCTGCACTGGGTTTTGGTCAATCCAACCACATTATTGCGTCCGGAAAGATTGCCCTCCCTGTCATATTCGCAGGTGTGGGTAAGGGAGCGGTCAATGGTGATAATCTGGTTATCGAAGTCCACATTTCCCCAAATCAAAGCAAGAAATTCGCCAATTCTCATCCCCGTAAACATGAGTACGGTTATGACGGTTTTCATAGGCAGATTTGTTTCGGCAGCCTCAAGGATTGTTGTACGCATATGAATTGGGATAATCCGCTTTCCGTTTTCTTCTTCATCCATAATTCTCGGCGGCTTTGGAATTTTTGTATCTAGCACTGGATTTTCCGCTATGAATTTCATTTTTACCGCATGGGTGTAGGCTTGATTCAGCGTGTCCCTGACACCTTTAAGCGTCCTCTGTGACAAATTCTTTTCGCTGGACATACGGTTCAGCAGCATTTGAATCTGATATGCGTTCAGGCTTTGGGCGGGAAGCTCTCCAATGCTTGTGTCGATATGATTCTTTTGAACGAAGAGATACCATTCAAAAGTCACATCGGAAACGGAACGCTTCTTGAACGTCCAAAGATAATCCTTAACCAGTTGGCTGACCGTTATATCTGTCAGGTTAAAAGACTTCGCTTCTCCCTGAAACACCTGATGGGTTGCGCCGGATACCTTTTTAGCTACCTCCTCACGGGTTTCACCGTAAAAGGTCTTGCGCACCGTCTTACCTTCTTCGTTATAGCCTGTCAGCACTTGCCCACACCATTTTCCGTCCTTGCGCTGATATATGGAACCCTCTTTATTACCCCGGCGTGTTTGTTTTTTAGTTTTACGTGGCATTTTAACTCCTTTCCGGCCACGCACAAGGTTTGGTTAAATCCAGTTTACCCTGTGCGCGACCGCTTGACAAGCTATATTTTTAAAGCTGTTTGCTTTTATTTTGACGGGAAACGTATTCTATGACCGCTTCCTTTGAAATACGGACTTGGCGGCCGATTTTTATATTGGGAATAATATTCGCTCTTACCAGTTCGTAAGCCGTGTTTCTCCCAATACAGAGCATTTCAGCCAGCTCTTTCACCGTGACGATATCTTTATATTCCTTAAACATCGGCGGCCTCCATTCTTGGCAATGAGGCCAAATAAATTCTCGTTACATCATCCCGCTCATGCCCAAGCCACTGGGATACTTGCTTTCTGGACCAATAATCGTCATAGCCCAGCTCCTTTAGCGTTAAATACCATTCCGCTGCGCAAAAATGACGCAGTCCGTGGAATGTGAGCGGCCGGTCTGAATTCGGTTCTTGCACTTGTTCCTCATGCTCAATAATAAACTGCTGTAGTTGCTTTATGGCAAGGTGAGTCTTCGTATTGTCCGAGACGAAAAGTTTGTGGCCTCTATCTGTTGTTTCCAACATGGCTTTAAGTTCAATTTCTACGCTTTTGCTAATTGGCACGGTTCGAATTTTACCGCCCTTGCCCTTAATTGTTATCTCACTGTTTTCTACAGCTCTTTCCGCTATAGCCGTGTCAATGCGGAAACACTCATGTATTCGCAATCCGACATAGCGGGCAAGTGTAAATAGCGCGGCATAGTCCTCGCGTTCCACTTTCCAGCACAAAGCAATCATTCTGTTAAATTCTCCCTGCGTCCAAGCTCGGTCAACTCCTCCAAAGGTTCGTTTTTCCAGGTCCAGTGTCTCATTTGACGGGAGCTTGTATCTTGCTTCAGGAATTTTATCATGCCAAAACCTTATGGCCGCTAATTCCGTCTTGATAGTGCTTGCCGCTAATTCTCTTTCTTGCATGTCTTCAACATAAGCAATCATGTGCTTATCAGAAATGTTCGCAAGTTTTTGAAGATTAAACCGCTCCGAAACGAATCGGCAGAAGCGTTTCATCGCCTCGTAATAACGCTCTTTTGTCTTGAAGCTTCCTTGCCTGTTATGCCTTTGCAGTTTGTCCAACTGCGCTAATAAGTTCCCGGCAGCGCCGGTTTGTTGTTTGTTATTCATTAATAATCCTCCTTAAGAATGATGCTCATTCAAAAGGGCGTAACTATCCTACTGACAAATCAGGCGTTTCCACCTGTTTTCCGGAGAATTTCTGCGTCGTACTTTGCTTGAAGAATCAGGCATTACGATGTTTCCTCGTCACTGGAGTTATGGAAATGTTTTAGTCCGTCTCTGTTTCTTATTTAATTACTTAAGTTCAGTAAGAAGCCGCAAGGTTTAACAACCTTGTTCCCAATGAACGGCGGCGGATGCAAACCGATTCACTTTACGGCATAAGCCGAGTGCATCCATAAGATATTCCAAACGGTGAATATCCAAATCTATATGAAGTTTGCAAGCTGCCCCGTTTGCTAAACAGCCTGCGGCGTACTGCCCATACACCACTTCGGAAACTTTATTACCGGCTTAACTTGAGGCTTCCGCTTTTCCTCAAGGAGCTTTTCGTTTATCAGCAAACAAACGAAAGGTATATCGTCTTTAAATTTTCTGGACAGTTTGTCATCCCGGTCAAATTTCTGCTGGCATAGCAGAAATAAGGCGCTTTTGAACGCAAAAAAGCAGACACATATTTTCCTATAGATAAATAGAAAATAAATCTCTGCGTTTTTATAGGTATTCGATTTTTATGCCACTTAGAGAGAAATTGAAAATAAAAATAAACCTCTTTGGCTTTTATCTTATTTAGGTCAGGCTTTTACTCCTGATAATTTAGGTTTTTTAGCTATAGGGGAAATGAAAATAAAGCCCTTTGCTTTTATATCTTGTTTAGGTCGGGCACATGTCCCGATGATTCGCACCTTGGGTTTTGGGCGCGACGGCCCGTTCTTAAACCCTTACTCTGACCTGAAATACTCTGACCTATTAATTACAGGCTCATTATAGCATGATAATTTTTGGCTGTACACTTGAACATTCTAAAGGGTAGGATATTTGCTGATTATTTTCTGTCTGCCAAAAAAGAGGCAAATACTTTAAAATTATTTTACGTATATTTTTACAGTGAAATACCTTTAAATAATATTTGGAGTGTGGAAATATGAGCAAAAAACTAATCCTACATGATTTATCCCCAGAAGATGCGGAAAATTTGTTGCCGAAGGAATCCGAAATATACTCTCTTTATCCTGCAAAACCTCCGGTGCGCCATTGTGTTGGTTGTTTTGGCTGTTGGCTGAAAACGCCGGGCAGATGCGTTATAAATGACAGGGGCAGCGATTTTTCTGCGCTAATGCTGCAACATGATGAAATCATTGTTATAAGCCGTTTTGTATTTGGCGGACTATCGCCGGACATAAAGGCCGTATTTGACCGTAGTATCGGGTTTATTCTGCCGTTTTTCCGTATTCTGAACGGAGAAATGCACCATGTCAAGCGATACCAAAAATCGCCTGATTTGTGTTATATTTTATATGGTATAGATATAAACGATACGGAAAAAGAAACCGCCCGAAAGCTCATTGCCGCCAACGCCCTTAATTTTGGCTCGGAGAACAGCCAAATTAGTTTCCATACATCACCACGGGAAATCAGAGAGGTGCTGGCATGAAAATAGCGATGATTAACGGCAGTCCTAAAGTCAAAGACAGCGCCAGTGGAGTTATATTGAACGCATTGAAAGAACGAATAGGCGAAGCGGCGGAATGTGTATTGTACTCCACAGCAAAAGAGGACAAACAAGAATTTATGCAGGCTGTCAGCGAAAGCGAAGCTATTGTATTTGCCTTTCCTCTTTTTGTGGACGGAATCCCATCTCATTTGTTGCGCCTGCTGGATGAGGTTCAACAGAATATAGTGGATGCCGCACCTAAAGCCATGATATATGCTGTTGTCAACAATGGGTTTTACGAAGGCAGGCAGAATATTCTAGCATTGGAAATGATGCGGAATTTTTGTATCCGTTCAGGTCTTGAATGGGGGCAAGGAATAGGCGTCGGAGCCGGTGGAATGACGAACGCCGCGCCTGTTGGAAAAGGGCCGCTTAAGAAGCTCGGGCTGGCTCTCGATATGCTCTCAGCAAATATACTGAGCGGTAAAGATGCAGAGGATTACTTTTTTGAACCCGGTTTTCCCCGCTTTTTATATAAGGCCGCCGTACATATGGGCTGGAAAACTCAGGCCAAAAAGAACGGCTTGAAGCCCAAGCAGTTGTATGGCGACCAATGAGTTAAATTGCTGTTGCTGGCATTTTGTTAATTCGCCGTCTACATAACGATGGCGCTCTTTTTATGATGTTCATTATTTAATTTCTTGTTCCAGACTGTCAAACTCTGACGTACTGAAAAATTCGCCAAGAGTGATGCCTAATCCGTCGCATAACATTTTAATAGTCACAATTTTAGGGTTTTGACTTTTGCCATAAAGGATATTTTTCACCGATGACAGCGGCACAGCAGAAATATTTGCCAACTTATTGATTGTTAAATCACGCTCTTCACATAGCTGTAAAATTCGATTGCGTACAGCTACTACTGTATTCATATAACCATCTCCGTTTTATGTTGATAATTCAAGAATAAAACAAAATACTTGAATTTATAGGCTACACATGCTGCTATTAGGCTGTGTATAGCCTATAAATGGAGATGAAATAATCTAATGATTACAAACATCTGCTGTTTCACAGGGCACTGAAAGCTCCCGGCAAAGAAAATGGAACATATTATAAAACGCCTTGATGCTGAGGTGGAAAATCTCATACATCAAGGCGTTACGGACTTTATATCAGGCGGAGCTCTCGGCTTTGATCAGATTGCGGCATCGCTGATTATTACAAAAAAACAGATGGGGCATCCCATCCGGCTGATTTTCGCTCTTCCATGCAAAAATCAGGAGAAATTTTGGACCGCTAAACAAATAAATTTGTATCGCGCTTTGTTAAGCGAAGCCGATGAAGTCATTTATCTGTCAGAAGAATACTACGGTGGCTGCATGGAAAAGCGTAACCGCTATATGGTTGGCCGTTCTGAGCATTGCATCTGTGCGCTGTTCCATGAGTCTAGCGGAACCGGACAAACTGTTCGTATCGCAAAGAAAAAAGGACTGAAAATTATTAATGTTGCCAAATGACCAGCTATGTACATTCTAAAGGGTAGCTTATGGAGGACAGCATCATTTATTTTTATAGATCGCGTTTTATCCTCTTTTCAAAGTCAACAAATTAAGTTTCATTATTAAGTTCCGCCAATTTTTTCATGCAAATAACTCTCTCGTCATTATTTAGTTTTTTAAAATAAAAAAGAACGTCCTCAATATTCGCTTCACTTAAGAATTTGTCGATAGCTTTTTTGGTTTGTATATAACGTGTTACCGTATCATCTGAAATGTATTTTGGTAAATTAATTGTTTTATCAAGCCACTCTAACGCTTTAGGACGAGTAAAATCTTCCAAAAAACCAACGATGAAAGCGGACAACCATTGTTTTTCCATGTTATCCATATTATTCCTTACTTCGTCAGCTATTGCTTTTAATATGTGGATAACATCAATTTCAATACCTTCATCCGAGTATTTTTCTTGCAATTTTATCAGTCTGCTTTCAAAGGATACCCTGTCATATTTTAGTGAGCTTAATTCTTTCGTATCATCTATAAAGCCTTCAAGTACTTTTTTCAATGCAAGAAAATCGTCTCGGTCTGATGTTTCTATACCCTTTTTACAAGTGAAGTCAATGCGTTCAATCATTGATTCTATAGCGTCAATATCAGTCAAATCATATATGTCGTTCCAAATATCATCCATATCTGTCTTGATTTTTAGACAAGCAGCGACAATTTCCGTAATCCTTGTATCGATCTTATCATAAAGCTTATCCGCCTCGGAGCCAAGAAAATCTTTATATTTGATAATAATTAAAAGCAGGTTACGGCCTTGCTTTTCCCAATCAAGAAGGGTTGTATATGCTACAAATTTTGTTACACTTTTCTCGGATAAAAATTTCCCACAATTTGCTTTTAACTCCTGCCTGTCTCTAATATCTTCCCTACTTTGCAATTCTTTTTCGCCATGGCTATCAGCCAACCTTGCTTCATCAAAATAACGTAATTCTTCAAGAAGAGCAACGATTCTCTTGTAATGTTTTTTATATTGAGACATACTTTCAACGGAATAACACCGTTGTTCTTTAATCCAAGGTATCAATCTTGGGGCAACGAAAGCTTTTAAATCGGACTTTATATTACGCAACTGTTCCATATGAATATTAGAAATTTTGTACTTATCATTGAACATTTCGTATGTAGATGGATTTTCGATTTGCGCTAAGGCCTGCAACGCAATATATACATCGTTATTATCCTCTGTGCTGTTAAGCTTATCTAAAATATTATTTAAGCTTCTATTCCATGCTGAAAGAATCTTTTGCCCCTCGCTCAATCTATATTCGCATAAGCTGTAGTGCGCCTCAAGTTCTATAGGTATTTCTTCTGATTGAGATAAGCTTTTTAGCTCATCTATATATTTATTTACCATGTCAATATTATCATTTGCGTCTATTTTTTTAAATAGATTTAAATATTTGTCGATTACTTCGCCAGCATCAACAAGGATAAAAGAAGTACCTTTTAATGCGCCAATATCTATTTTGCTATCACCAATAACAATATCTTTCCATTTAATAACGCTGAAAGTTTCTTTTTGGTATACTGCTCGAACGCAATAGCTTAAATTCGCGCAAAATACTGATATCATGTAGACTATAATATACTCGTTGAGTCCATATGGCGGTATACACAGTTCTTCAAATATATTCTTGCAGTTAATCTCTTTATCTATATTTAGTTTCTTTTCAAGATAGCTGTAAATTGAAAATACGGCAGGATTTTTTGGGGGTATAATTTGATAACTTGAATTTACACACCTCCACGAGTTCCTACCTGTTTCAAACAGCGTTGCTTCAAACCTGTTTCTAACCTCAATGGGCGAGCTTTGAATTGTATTTGCGTTAATGCTACCGGATAAAAGCAGCTTTAATATAGAGCAGAAAGATTTCTTTGCTCTACTTGGCTGCTTGCTATCAAAACCATCAAAATCAAAAGGTATAATGCAAGGATATATTTGACATAAAATATCGGAAAGAGATACCGATAATCTACTTGATAAAGCCTCGATACATGAAGGGTTTATCCTCAATCTTTCTCTTTTTAGCATTTCAAACGTATCTTTTAATACATTTTCAGATTGAGCCAACGCGTCTGCAAAATGCCTTCCATACTTCTCTTTTTCGGAATTAGTTACAACATTTGATAAAATATCGTATTCAAGCAAAGCGTTATATAATTTATTTTCAATATCGTTTAACAAAAGCATAACGATAGGGCTTCCCGCAGTTTTTTTAGATAACTCTTGTGCTATATCCAAAAACCTTTCGTCAGTATCTCTATTTACATACAGCCATATTAATTTCCCCTTTATTTTTTCCGAAGTGGTAGAATTCTTAAAATCCGCGACAATAGAATCAATAAAGACTTCTGAAAGCTCTGTTATTGGGAATAAGTCTTGCGAAAACTGCCATTCATTGCTTTTGATTTTTTTATCTGCCGCAAAATTAGTATTTAGCGGAGTTAGAACTCCAGATAATTCACGCACATTAGAGTTATCAAAAATAGTTTGCGTTAATTTTTGACCGGCCCTTATTCTGCGATAAAAGGTTCTAAAATCATGAGCTCCGCTCGAATCTTCCAAAAAATCGAAAGTGCTTGTGTGCTCATCAAAGCCTAATACGGCATATTCGTTTTCAAGCCAATTTAAGGCTAGCTCTACTTGTAACACAGGTAACCCTGAACAAAGGCTAAGTCCGGCTTTGACATCATCGTAACTAATTGTGCGAAAACGAAGCATTTTAAGCACAAGATTAGCACGTAAAACCTTAAGCATTTCCTCCGACAGCTTATCATCGAATTTTCGCAGTATGTTGTCAAGCCTTATGCAGTGCCTGCTTAATTGTCGCCCTTCCTGCTCCGCGCTGAGCATTTCAACATATAAATCTCCGGTTAACAGTTTTTCAGGTAAAATCAACGGATACATAGAACCTTCAGCAATTTCACTAGATGAAAGCCCGGTTATATATCTATTAACTATAGTTAAGGATGAACGATTTTGAAGATAATCGGATAATCCTGTTAGTACATATGTTGAGATAGGATGCAGAGGATAAATTCCCTCCACAACAACCTGCCTAAATAAACTTTTGTCCTTCCATAGACCTTTTAAGGATAGCCATTTATCCATTTTAGAATATATATCCGACCATATATCTTCATGTTCTTTTTGCCATTTTTTTATTATGCCGTCGAAAGCCGTCTTATCCTTACGATCGATTAAATTAGCAAAAACCGTTTCTAAATTAGAGGACAAGTAATATTTATCACTTGCATCATACCTTCCGATGTAACGGCTAATATTGCTCGTTTTATCAACTCTCTGTAAATAGGTTTTAATGTCCGACTGAATAAAATTAACCATTTGGATGTTTCCATCGGCATTTTGTACCGCTTCAAAAATTTGCTGCAAGGCGCCATCGCCCGAATGTGCAGACGCCGTTGATGAGGCGTATTCTAAATAGCGACCAAATTCGTCAAATATAATAATTATTTTATTGAAAATTCCGCTAATACCGCAATACTCTGTCATTAATGTTTCTAATACTGAAATAGCGGATACACCTTCATCCCAACGTATTTCGTGACCATTTATTTCTTTATATACAGCGTTAATGATATCAAAGGCAGTTTTGTTCTCTGATAAATAGATCCTCAACTTATTCGCAAGCGCTTGCCCTTTTTCTACCCACCCTAATGCAACCGCTTTCTTTTCAAACATTAATATATTTGTATCAATATTTATTTCCAAAAAACGAAAGGCTGTTTCGTGTGCTCTATTGAGCTTTTTCAAATTCTCATCTGAGCAGCCGTATAATCTAAGGCTGCTCTCGGCTGAACGTAATAGTTCGTAATGTAAATTAAAATCTCTCATTCCATTAAGCGCCAATACGAGGTTTGGCCGTTCGCTTACATTTTCTATTACTTGAGCTGCTTCTTTATCTACACGCTTAAGGTTATTAATAATTTTTTTAATTGTTTCGGGCATATAGTTTTTACCCGAAAAAATCTGCGCCATTGTTACAGCTAAGTGGGATTTGCCTGTGCCATACCCCGCTATTGCCAGAGTAAAAGGATTGCCGCGTTGGTCATCGTCTACCTTATTTGCGATTAGACTTAAAAATGAAGCGGTATCTATCATCTTTTTGCCTGTTTGTTCCTCTGAAATTCCAAAATACTCATTTCCGTGGAAAACAAAGCTTTCAGCAACTTTGGTGGCCTTATCTTTGTCATAAAACCAGTCTGTCTGAACAGCACCTTCAAAGAATAAATCCTCTCTGAATCCAATAATATCTCCAAAACGCATTTATTCTCCTCCTTTGTTAATATAGTAAACTGTATAGTGAATTTTGAACAACTTCAGACGATGATATTTTTATTATAGTAAACGGAGATAACTGCCCGTTTATTTTAATAATGGATTTTTCTGATAAGAGTTCTAATATTTGGTAGAGCATCGCATCATTAAATCCAAAAACTCCTGTAACTTTCAATTTTTCCAATTGTTCTGATGAAATCTCATTTGTGTTCTTATATATCTGTTCCCACTCATATAGCAATGAATAGGCATAGACATACAATAATTCATTTTTGTACAATTGTGGAACTACGCGTAGGATGTCTTTTTCTTTTGTCAACAAAGAGAAAGCCTCAAAGCTTTTTATGTAGGTGGAATAAAAAGCTCCTATTTTTATTTTCCCTGTTGCGAAATCAGGAGTTTTTCTTAATTCATCTTCCAATAAAATGGTTTTGATGCCGCGCGGATATTTTGGCATAATATATCTAGTTATATACCGCCACAAAGGAGCGCCGGTAGCTAACGAAGTTAGCCTGCTATGGCATACAAGCTGTGTTATTTCTTCACGAAGCCCTATGTCTTCGGATTTAATGATATTGCCTAATGAAGTACATATAAGCTTATATTTGCCCTTAGTTTCGCTTATATTAACAATAAGCCCCATAAATATCGCGTAGTCTATATGTGGCTCTACTTTCCCGCTTATTTCGCCGGTAGGTATTCCTGTTTTTTTTGATATATCCTCCTTGGTAATCTCTTCCGCCATATTGGTGATTTCTAAAAGGCGGCTCAAGTATTCCAGCGTAGGAGGAAAGGTTTGATGGAAATTAATTTTGCTCATTGGCTTCACCTCGCTCTCTAAAGGAAGCGATTTTAGTAATTGATGGAGCTATCGGGCCAAAATTACCGTTTAATTTATCACGCTCCCCCGCCACAATGCACTGACCCTTTTGCAGACCCCTTAATTTATCAGACCAATCGACAATGCTCCCTAATTGCTTTGAAGTAACAGTTAAGTCATTATCCGCAGGCTTAAAATAAACTCTAAAAGCCGCTTGCTGTAATCTGTTGATTTCCCCGTCGTCTAATTGCGGTTTTAAAAATTGCGTGGCAAACCATGCCGACCAACCAAACTTTCTGCCCTCCGTAAGAATTTTAGCGCTTGGAGAGCTAGCTTTGTGAGATAGATTTTGAGCCTCGTCAAGAATCACAACAAAAGGCTTATCCTTGTTTCCATATTTTTTGTTATAATGCCAAGCGTCCCATAACATAATTTCCGTTATAACAACCTGCAATTCTCTAACAAAATTAGTTAACTGAAAAATTGTCAACGCACCGTTTGAATTTGCTATCGAATTCCAATCAAAATCTTCGACGTAGTTAAATGAAACCGAATCGAAAAAAGGAGTCAGCTTAGATAATACGCTTTTAGAAAAAGAAGTGTTTATATCGTCTAATTCTTTTCTGAATATTTGCATATTCATGTTATCGCCATATGCTTCAAGTCCGTTTTTGCAAGCGGTATAAATGGCTGAAAACTGTTGCTCTCCAAATTTATATACGTTTGTGAAGATGTCGGCAATTCTGGTAGCCACATCAGGTATTTTTTCCGAAGCCCTTCGCCCTAAAATCTCTATTTCCTGAATACGGAACGGGTTTACAGGAACACCATCAAAATATACTATTCTCTCATTAATTTTCTCTTGCAGACCGTCTACAAATTCACGCTCTAACTGATCCTTTCTAAATCCTTCTGTGTAGTCAAATACAACACAAGATATACCCTGAGCGGACAACTCCTTTATCATTGTCTGCATTAGATAAGTTTTACCTTGCCCTGAGCTGCCTGTTATTAATAAATGCCTGTTAGACAGCTTGCTATGACCAAAGCTCCAATTAACGGAGTTTCCCCTTGTATCTTTCCCTATATAAACCTTAACATCAGTCAAAGCGGCTCTGTCATTAGTGCCCATGGCATCACTATTTACATCCAAAGAAGAGTTTTCACCCAAACCACCAGTAATGGGCACGGTATTTATATTCTCTGTTTCTAACAACGGCGTTTCCAGCAACGGTTCGATGGCGGGTGGCGTTTCGCCGTCGGTTATGTCCGTCATATCGCCCATCGTTGTTTCGTCGTCAACAAAGGGAGTACCTTCTATTATTTCAGGGATAACCTCAACATAATTCACATTGGCATCGTTGTCTCCAAGGATTAGCTTTTGGATGACTTTTTGCGGAATGGATAGAATCGCAACTTGATAATCTAAGTTTTGTACGGCTTCAACTATATTTTCGCCCTCCATGTCCACCCAGTAGCCCATGATTTTTCCATTCCATTCAATTTCAAACTGTCCGTCAAGAATTTGCTTTAATCCCACCGCTAATTTCTCGTACTCATCAGAATTATCATGAAATGTAATTTGCGAGAACGCTAACGCGCGGTATAATTGCGCGTACCAATATCTTCTCCTTACCGAATTATTAGGGATAGGCTTAAATAATTCCGAAAGCACTGCTAATCCATGTTCCACTTGTTCTAAAGCCTTGTTAATGTGTTCTGTTGAATTATTGAATTTTGCGATTTTGCACTCAATAACAGTTGCTTTCAATAGCAATTTTCCCTCATTGCTGATACGCGCGGATATGTTTAAAAAATCAGGGCGGGATTTACTATCCGCTTCAACATTATATGAATCCTTGGAAAACCAATGTCTGTATGAATCAAGGTGAATAACAATGTTGAGCGCTTCGCGGGCTGATTCCCGTTGCATTTGAACCGACGTTAGAATATATGCCATAAATTCATTGATTCTATATGTATTTTGATTTATAGCGCTTAATAAGCTTACGCCATCCAGCTTTCCGGCTTCTTTAACCGAAATTTCGGCAGCAAGCTTTGCTCTTTCGTCAGACCATTTAAACAAATTTCTAACTCTATTTTCAAATCGCTTTTTGACCTGTGTTACTATAGCTTCCCTTGCGGTAATTGTTAAATTATATTGGCCATGATGTCCTTTTCCGGTTGAAAAGCCAATTATTGAATAAAGACCCTTTCGCTCGCCGACATCGTTTTTAAGTAAAGCCCCGTCCATTCCGCCGTCAATACAAATTACCCAATACGCTTTTTGGTGTAATAGGTTAATTAAGTCCCTTCTCTCTTTATCAATACATACTTCCTTAACAACCACAAAGGCCTTTTTAATTCGCTCGTGCAGATGATTGTTGTAATACACCACTTGACTATGAACTGTTGCCGCTTCAAACTGCGATTGAGTAAGCTCTATTCTTCTTTTTACACTTGTTTGGGAAGATGGAGCAGGTTTAAATACCATGGGATATTTGCAATCGCGAGGGCAAATACCAATATCATTCTCTTCATTAGAAACAACCCCCAAATTGTTAATCTTAGGAATAAACCCAAAATTGTCAACCTTCAACAAATCCATCATAAAAATAATATCCGTATTTTTTGTGAGATATTTTTCTATATCATCTCTGGAGGTCCACTCATTCAAATAAATTTTAATGTCAATATTTTCATCTTGCGAAAAAAATGTATTCACCCAATAAGAAAGATAGCTTCGCCCACCTCTGTTTTCCGGTTTGACAAGTATGTTTAGTGTGAGTCTTACCGAAGCATCTACATTTGAGGTATCCCTTTTTATTTGAGCGAGATAGTTATGTACAGCCGCTACCACCGGTTGAAGCTCGGAAGGGTCAATAAAAGCTAAACTAAGCTCGTTGCTTTTATTCGGAAAGGCTTTAATATAATCTTCCAATACATCATAAATCATCTGTGCGTCAGCGTTAATTTGTTTGAATTCGCTTTCTGTAAAATCATCATCAAAAACGGCTTCTTTTTTTAGCATGTCCTTGATGCGGATATTTTCTTGCGACTTGACATTTCCGCATAGACAAAAATACCCGAAGGTATGCAGATTCCCAAAATACTGTCTGCCTTCCGTTGGGAAAATATCTATTGCCTGATGTATACACGAAAGCTGTTCAAGCTCCATTATATTTGCCAATACCGCCTTTTGTGATACTTTTTTTGCTATTTCCAAATTTTTATTCCACCACTGCTCACATCCGTCTAAAATAAATACGGACTGATGAATTAGCTTTTGCAAAATTGTAGGATGCCAAGGGGGTATCATACAAAAACTTGTTTCTTCATCACGGGTTATAGAAAAACTATTTGGTTCAATTGCGAAGGCATGGATGTATAAATTTAGAACCCATTTTAAGTTTTCAGTATACCCTGAACTTAAAATCTTTTCTCCAAGCTTTATATACGTTTCCGTAAAATTATTCGTAGCGCCAATAGAGGCATAAAACCCTTTTGCTGTCAGTGTTTTGCAGAACAGGACAAAGGCAGCTCCGAGAGCTACATATTCTGCTTTCCAACATTCCGCTTCAACCGACCTGTATTGTGAAATTATGGATATTAAATCTTCATAATTAATATCCATTGATTCATACACATCAAAAAATTCTTGTTCACTTTTTAAGTGTATAAGCCTTTTCAAATCCGCGTTTGTTCCTAACGGCAGAAAGGATGAAACAAACTGTTCGTCAAGCTCCCTGTATTTTTTACAAATATCGGAAAAGGAATATAACCAAGGTTCTTCATTTGAAAAACACCATTCGTAGTCAATATTCCTGATTTGTGAGCCATCTGTACTTTTCAACAAAACAGAAAATTCTATTTTATTTACAGTCTGAGTAATACCCAATGCCGTAATTTTGCCATTTCCTAAATGTTCCGCCGTGTCGCAGGGAGAGAAAAAATTGTTTGGAGTTGATATTATCTCAATTTCATTTTCACTAATGCGCCAATTTCGCTGCGCTATATATTCAATTACGCCGCCGGTAGCATAACAAATATTTTTAAAAACTTCCTCTAATTGCTCCGCGGTAGTTAAGTTCTCAGAGTTATCAATACTACTTACAAGCTTAGCTTGTGTAAACGTAAAGTCTATCTTATGTATATCCTCTGATTCTTCGTCAGCAATGTTAATTAAAATGTCAAAAAGAACGCTTAACATTGCGATGAGTGGCTTTCCATAGACCTTTTGTGTTGCTCTGCGCTTCCTTGGACTGGTGTTAAGCTTTAAATCTAGTACATCTTCTGTTATTGCGAAATCAACATTAATTAGTTTCTCCCTTAATTCCCTTACATTATTCCCTAAAATAAATTCCGACAAGGCAACCGCATATTCATCATAGCTTTTTATAGATTGATTGCTCCACCCTTCATAAGCATCGGAAAACCTCAAATCCTCCTCACTGTATTTTGCTATTTTTTTATTGTAGCTGTCAAATTGTCTCATAGTTATTTTTTTAAACGTGTTCCTGTCAATAAAATCATAGTTAGTTGCAAGCATATTCTTTTTTGAATCCTTAACAATATTCTTAAGGCTTGGCAGATTTTCTTCTCTTTTGCAAAGACCCCACACCGGCAAATGCTTATAAAAATATTCTATAAACATCGAAATATTATCGACATCATGCCATTCATCTGCAAGACAGCTAAGCTTATATATGCTTATGGGAACAATGTCAAAGAGCCATTTAAATAATTTATTGATACAGTCTTTTTCATCGGAGTCCCATTCTTGCATCCTAAAAACATCAGAATAATTTCCTTTTATATCTGCTTCCAATCTGCCGGTATTAACAAAATAAGTATCGTGTAGACCGCCCTTATCCTCTACAAGCTCCGTTCCCATCAAAATTATTATCATTTTTTTCTCGCTTGTTGAAATAATATTCCTATATTGCGTTAAGCTATCATCAAAATCAACCCACTTATTCTGCTCCATTGAAATAATAGATGCTTGATGTGAAGGTATACTAACATGTTTAAATTCCATAAACTTTGGATAGGACAATTTTGCTATTAGAGTTAAATTCATGTCATTACATATTTTTTGAATTTCTTTGCAAAATAAATCATAAATACGAATATCCTCGAACCCATCAATACGGAAAATAGTCTTCCCAGTTTCCTCCGGTCGCTGCCCACGCACCTGACGAATTAATTCCGATACTATATATTTCATGAATTTTCAACCTCCGCATATGGATTTACAACAATAGCCGTAGCGTCCGATAAGTCGCGAACAAATCCTGTTGCTTTTAAAAAATCCTGAAATTCCAACTCGTTGTTCCTAAACGCATTAGCTTGCACAACATCTAATCCCGCGCCACTTACACATTCTTTATATTGCTTAGGACCTATTACAATATTGAAATGCCGGTATAACTTATCTAAAAACATATCAAACGTCATTTTTTCTTGTGGTCTTATAAGTGATAGCACAAGAAATTTTAACAGATCCTCAGACAGAGAAAACCGTTCATATCCGCCCTTTAGCGGAATGATGCATTGCATTTCTTTTCCTAAGCGTTTGAAAAGATTCAATGTATGTTTTTTTGCTTTTGATAGATACTCAAAGGGTGACTGCACTTTTTGTTCAGGTAATGCCCTGTTTATATACTCGGCGCTTTGTTTGTTTACCGCGTAAACAAACAATTCTTCAATCCGCCTGTAGCTATCGGCGGATATTTTCATAACTGTTCCGCTGGATTTTTTTGCGCGCATATCTATTATCCAAGGTGTAGGATTCATCTCAAGGTATTCACTTGTTCTGGTACACATCATCCTCATTATTTGAAATACAATACCTTTGGAAAGGATTTCGATTCTGGTAATCGGGTGCATTTCATTAGAAAGAAATGTTATCAGCTCCAGTATTGTGTTTCTCCCGCATTCAATGTACCCTGTTGCCGGGATAAATCCCAGACCTTTTTTAATCCATAGCTTATCAGGATTAATATCCTGCGATTTTATCCAAGTTTCATCCACCCAGTTGGCAATACTTGAAAAACATCCGCTATTAGCCGAAATTAAGTTAGTAAGCAATTTTTGCAAATTGCGCTTCTCGATTTCTGTGCATAAGTCTAATGCTTGAAGGATATGTAAGTAATACACTTCGCCGCCTCTAGCCATGAAATTATGCCTCGAAAAATCAAATCCCATTTCTATCGTTGTTGCATCTATATCTGATTTTTTATGCATGGCAAGCCTTTCCTTTGCGTTTAGCATGGCTTCACAAAAAATAAGCTCGGGAGCAATAGGCAATAAGGACTGTGCTGTCCAAGAACGGTTTTTGAGGACGGTTGCATATCCATAAAATAAGTCTTGTATAGACTCAACAGATTTATATATTTTGTTGCTGTCAGTACTACTATCGCCAATTTTTTCGTTGATAACATTTATCATATCCAAATAGGCCTTTTCATCTACCGGTATTTTAATGCCCTTTTTGGAACGCTCATAAAATATAAATCTTTTTAACCCCATTCGCGGCTTTACATAATAAGCAAGCTCATCACCAAGCGATGTATGGAAGGACATTTTTCCGCTCTCGTAATCAAAGCTTTTTGGTGAAACAAACACAAGCAAAAATTCATTTATATATTCATATAAAGCTTGGTCGGCAAAAAGCCTGTTGCCAAAAAGCTGTATGGCCATATTATCGAATCCAGCAGCGATATTTGCATTGCTTGGAAAAACTGCATCCGCCATTTTCAATTCACCTGCCTATATTAGTATCCAATTATTATTTTCTTCTTGTATCGTGATATTGTCATAGCCGGTGGTCCCCATCACTAGCATCTCTATAATCCCACTCTGCAAGTCAGGTTTGCATAGAGCTAATATCTGCGCTTTTATACTATCAATACCATGTGTTAGTTGAGGGTTTATGTTAGTTGATATAATGCCATTTCTTATATCCTCAAAATAGTTCAACAATGGAAGCGATACAGGATATTCAATTACTTTGTTCATCACTTCTAAAAATAGTTCTTTCTTTTCTTCTTCCCCGAAATTACAGCTACTTGAATTTAAAACCTTTAGCTTTATATCCCGGTTAGCAATTGTGCCGTATAACATCTGAACACTTTGCTCTACTCCATTTTCTCGTCTCATAGTAATTGATATTTCACGAGTATTTTTGTTTGCGTGTCCAACAAACAAAATTGAAAATGCTTCCATAATTAAAGTTTTATCGTCATTATTAACAGCTTTACCATGTCTGAGTTCCAAATACCTTGGAAATTTTTTCGAAAAAATGTTTTTTACTGTTTCATAATTTTTATCAATATCTGTTTCGATATTAAACAATATATACATTCTTCTAACCGCTTTTTGCCAGTCAAGAACATTTTTACCGTTTGTATAGTTGTCCTTTAACTCCAAAATCATTTCTTTTACAAGAGGATGGAAGGATGTGAAATCCTGTAATATAAATATATCTTCGTCAGAAACAAAGCCCTTGTTATCATATCCGTTAGCGTTTAAATCGTATATCGCCTGTACGTGTAACGCTTGCCTGTCATGCCTTACTCCTTTATATCCAAAGAGGCAGTTGGAAAATAAATTATTAAATAAATATTTTTTGCTGTCAATGTTTTTGACATCTGCACATTCTAATCCCGCTGTTAACGCAAATGTTATTTGAGCTATAATCTGCCTTATGGTTAACCTTTTCCCATGCTCCTGTTGCCAGATAAAATGATTACGCAAAAATTTATATACCTTTTCACTATTTTCGCAAATCAAACATTTATTATTATATATAGGACAATTAGACTTTTTGAAGCATTCGTTGCATTTACTAAAGCATTTGTCCGAAACCAATTTTTGCAAAAACGGCTTTACAAAAGAGGAGTTATCAATGCTTGCGACATTTATAGCTCTAATTGCATATCCGGCGATGTTCTTTATCTCTCCGCTATTAGTATCAATTGCATCAATCAACTGCATTTGAACTTGTTCGCCTTCACCACTAAAGAGTTCAGAGAAGGTATTGAGAAGCGGTCCGGTATTTGCGACTAAAATAACAAATTTGCCTTGTTTTGATTGATAAAGGCAGTCTTTCAGTTTTTCCTCTCTCTGCGCCGCCGAAAATTCACTAAAATCCTTAATATAAATGCAATTATATCCGTTTGGCAGAGCAACGACACCTGATGGCTCTAAAACTCCATCTCCAGCGTTTAATTCCCGCAACACTTGAATAAGCAAGCTCGTTTTACCATCTCCAGCGTGGCCGGTTATCAAAATAATATGGGGGGAGGCGTCCGTTAAACTTCTAACAATAAAATCAGTTGTAGGTCGTTTAACCATTATATCCTTGAAAAATTCACTTCCTTGACTAGCTTCTGCAATAGCGTTCTCATTCTTCGCTCCTACATTGTGAAGCGTGTTCAGGTATTCAATATAATCCTTGTTAAGCATTTTTTCTCTCCCTTAACTCACTCACCATATTCCGCAATGTATTCAAGCGTTTCTCTTAACCTAATAAAATCTTCCTTCTCGTTGAAATAGCTAATGCTGAACCTCACCGTTCCAGTCGGGAAGGTGTCTAAAAATTTGTGGGCGGAGGGTGCGCAATGTAACCCTGTCCTCACAGCAATATCATGTTCACTTAGTATTTGCCCAATATTATCGCTGCTGTATCCGTCAAATAAACAAGACACAACACCAATACAGTTATCCATATTTAGGGAGCCGATGACTCGTATATTCTCAAAATCACTCAACACCTTCAATAACTCTTTATGATTTTCTTTTTCCCTTGCATAAACGCTTTCGATTTCTGTCTCCGCGAGCCATTTTAAGGCCGCATTAAGTCCAGCTATTGACATTATGTTAGGGCTCCCAACCTCGTATATTTCGGGTATGGTCGTTGGCAAGCCTTGATTAGCAGAATCTATGCCGGTGCCACCAAAGAGCAGTGGGTTTGGTTTTATATCACCGGTACATATAAATCCCGCGACGCCGAATGGGGCGTAAAGCGTTTTATGTCCCGCAAATACGGTAAAATCATAAATACTACTGCTTAAATCCGTGTCTATAAGTCCGGCTGTTTGCGCCATATCAATTACGTTTACGGCATTGTGGCTTTTTGAAAGTTCGCATATATCCCTTATTGGCGCAATCACGCCGCATACATTACTTGCGTGGCTAATCACGACTATGTTGGGCTTGTCCACGGCAAACTGATATTTAATCTTTTCCAAGTCATATGTAAGAGTGCGTTTATCGACAGCCAATGTCCGAATATTCAAATCATAAAAACCTCGCAAATGATGAAGCACCCTTGTTACCGCATTATGCTCAAAAGGGGATAGGTAAATATTATAGTTATTCGCAATACCCAAGCCTTGCAGGATAATATTTAACGCTTCGGTAGCGGTATGGGTAAATACTACTTTTTTTGTGGGGCAATGAAACAAGCCGAGCAAAAGCTCCCGCGTTTCGTTCACTAGCCTACTTGCGGCAAAAGCCAATTTGTGTTGTCCGCGCCCAACGTTTACGCCATACTCACGATAAAATTTATCAGTAAAGGTGTATACCGCTTCAGGCTTTGGAAATGTTGTGGCAGCGTTATCGAAGTAAGGCATTACTTAACCCCTTTCCTCAGTATTAAACAAAATTTAAATAATTATTTTAACTCTAACTCTTCAAGATAAGAATATACAGAATCTTCGTCTGTTTGTAATAATCCCTGTAAGTCAATTAATAATTTCTCAATATCTTTGTCAATTAATGTGGCCTTGTCTATGCAGTAAATCATTAACAATTCAACAGTTTTACTATTTGTAGTAAGCATAACTTTTTTTACAGGACTCCATAAAATATTTCTCCACATCTTTGTATCTAATTGTAACGGTAATTTGTTTATTTTAGCAAAAACATCATTAAAAGAACAATTTCTTTTTTCTTTTATATAGATAGAGGCTTTAACTATAGCAAGTAAAGCTGTAGGTCTGAAAAATAAAGAACCGCCTTCTTTATTTCTAAACAAACTACTATCAGGAACTTCTTGCTGCTTATACTCTTTTAGTTCGATGAAATGATCAGATATAATGGTCCAGAAATCATCGCACAACTTATTAAAAGCAGTGATATCTTCATCACTTGGGCGAAACCGAATATATTCCTCTAATTTTCTTCTACCAGTAAGCTTTTTCCCTTCGGGATTTCTAATTTCTTTATTTTTTATATACATGTTAAGCAATTCCCGATTACACTCATAAAGCGTTATAATTGTAGTGAATTGGCTATTGCGTTCAGAAATTGCTTTATTTTTAGAATCCAAAATACGATTATTAGCGAAAAATAAATTACCATCTATCAGCTCTCTGCAAGCAATTGCAATAGAGTCGTCTTCATCAAGAGCGATGATGTCTCTCAAAGAAACTGGTTTAGCATATCTATTTAGTGTACTAAACATCCTACGAGCCCTTTGCATGCCTTCTTCATCTTTTTTATGTCCAATGAAAATAACGGGTATTTTTTCATCTTCTAGTCCACAATTGTCATTAATGACCTTCTTTATTCCTTCAACTCTATGTTGCCCATCAACTGGAAATATTTTTTCATCACCAGTCAACTCAAGGATACCTAAATCAAAGAATTCCTCACCGTCATCATATTCCAACCTGACTTCATGCCATTGAGGGTCGCCATCATAGACGGCCAGCACTAAAGCGTTAAAAAAACGTTCTTCTTGTTGTATAATATAATTTGCTATGCTTTTATAATTTTCTGTAATAGAGCGTTGCAGCATTTCCCGAAGAAGTTCAGATTTATGAAGTTCATCGTCAACTTTTTTTACATGTTCAGAGACTTGCTTGAAGGTTAAAGTCGAGAGATAATATACCCATATTCCTATTTGTGCTCTTATTGCCGGTATTTTCATTTTAAATCCTCCTAATTTTACATAAACGCCGATTTCATCGCCATTTTAATTACCTTGTCAGGATAATCATCATTGCATGGCGGGAAAATAGATTTTATTAACTCTTTTTCTAATCTATCTATTATATCATTATCTTTCAGTGGTAAGTATCTAATGAATAAATTTTTTCCCCATGAATCCCGCATAATACATATTTTAGGACGAGTATCTTTAATATATTGACTGCATCTTTTTCGCAAATTTTGATGCGGAGTATTTTTAGCTCTGCCAATATACAGAATGTACAAGTGAGTATTTGGCACTATCTCAGGTTTAAGGATGAAGATGTAAATCCCTCCGCTATCACTAGGTAAACTGCTCATACTACTATGTAATACTTGACATGAATCATCTAAAAATTTCACTTCCTGCCAATTACAGTTTATGATAGGCTTTAAAGAATTATCAAATTTTTCCCAAACGTCATCAGGGTTTAATACGAAAGTTAATTTTTTGTCCTTTATTTTTTTACACATATCTATAGCTTCTTTCAACATTGGCACCCCTTTTTAGCACATCTTCTCTAGCAATTCCATCAGCACTTGTCGCTTCTCCTGTTCAGATATTGCTTGCCCCATTTCTTCAAGCTCTGTGGTAATGGCGTTAAGGAGCAACTTAGCTCTGTCGCTGTACTCGGTTTTTTCAAATGTTTTTATTACTTCTTTGCCGAATTTATCAACAAAAGACAGTTTGTACATATCGGTATTGTCGCCACTTGTTTTGCTTGTATTTTTGTCAAACTCCGATACAGTCTTTTTTAATTGTTCTAAATAATCCAAAAAGCAATTGATGTTGCTTGTATCCCAATCGTCAAGCCTAAGGCTTGTTACAGTCTTTGCAAGCCGTTCCATGAAGGTTTTTTCATCATTATTGATACTTGCCATAAGCTGCAATACTTTTTCTTCATTGTTTGAAAACAAATGGTTGACGGTTGCAGCCTCTAATCCCTCGTACCAATCTCTGATGACCGAGGTAAGGGTAGCACCGTTTTTGCCGCCCGTTCCGAAAATGTCCTTAACATCGCCGGCAAGTGCTTTTATAAGCTCTAATTTAGCCCCGTCAAAGAGTTCTTTTGCCTGTTTGATGTTATCAACTATATTGGCCGTAAAATCTTTGTAACCATAAATATCAAACAGTTTTTCAAACAAATACTCTCTTGCGTTTATGCTGGTCTGCTTTAAGCTACCCAAAAACTTGACATGTGAAATCGTTGTTTTGCTTTTCTTTTTACCAACGCTTCTGCCACTGTATATCTCTTTGAGTTCCTTTGCGTATTTAGGCAAGCCCATATACCAACGTCTCATCGCAAAGACTATGTATGAAAAGGTGTTGTAATCCTTTTCTTTTTCAACGACATAATCCGCAAACAAAACCGCTAATCCGTCAATATATTGCGCTTTTTCATCACTCCAGCTTTCTAAAAAAACGGTATAGTTTTCGGGCAATTCGTTTATGCTGTTTAATAGGTCGGCGGTAATCTTGACCTCATCCGTCTTATTCTTAATAACGATATATTTTTTCAAGTGATGCAATACCGCCGCAATATAGATAGGTATTACTCCCCTTTTAAGTCCGTATCCGTTTTGGGGCAGAGTTAGGGTTTCGTAAAGCTCCTTGAAGTTCCTGCCGCGGCTATTAGCGCCGCACAAAAAATTATTGATAACATTAAGGACAGCCCTCATATTTTCATCACTGGGAGCGATGTTAATTACAGGCTTGTCAAGTTCATTCTGCAATATGCCTGTTTGTATCAATGTACTACGCATAAAGGATACGTCTTGCCCTGTGCCTGTAAGCCCTAAGTTTATATCAAGCTCGTTTTCAAACAACCCCGCAATCAACTTGCTTCTGCTATTAATCGCAACGGTCGGCAACACATCTTTATTTATTGATTCATTATTAATGACGGGGGTATGCGGGTATGTGTGGTAGCATATTTCAGACAGTTTTGCCGAAATTTGGGCTTTGCGCTTAAAGTTCAATTTTTCTCCGTTATAATAATATTCGGCACCGGCTATTTCGGGTCTTGCGTATGAGAAAATGAAGCTTCCGATAACTTCCTCCAAGTCTTCGATAAAAATATCATATTCATCGGAGAGCAAGTCGTCGTCAACCACATTGTTTTTAAGCATTTTTACAGCACTGTACTCAAAGCATATCTTTTCAATATCCGTATATTTATTGGGAACGATAAACAATATCCTGTCGTGATTGTTATTTCCGTCAATAAGCGAGTTCTTAATTGTGACAATTTCTTCCTCATCCTTCGGAATAACAGCGTAAATAACGCCATCCGCACTTATATCCTCAATTTTTCTTTCCCAATTCTCAGCAGCGAAAAACTCCGCACTATCTATAAACGAAAAGTCAAAGTAGCGTGTTATTTCCATTTCATCATTGTAGGCAGTCGGGTACATATAACTGTCAAAAGACGAACTGTTTAAAATTCCTTTGATACTAAGTGTATTTCTTGTTTTTTCAATGGCGTTGTTTATTTCGTTTTGGATGTCAACGCCGGAACTTTCCTTGATTTTCAAATATCCGTTGCTGCGCTTTAGATAGACGATACACTCTTTTTCGATCAGATACTCCAAAGTCTTTTCGATTTCGGATATATCGCTTACGCTATCTCTGAATGCGTCAATTATTCTGTCATATATAGGAGGCAATTTTTCAAACTGCTCAATTATATATATCAATGCTATAGTCTTGATTATCTTTGCGCCCAAAGATTCTTGGTCTAATTTGTCAAGGACTTTTGAAGTCAGCTTATATAGTTTGTGCGTATCGTTAGTGTAATGCTCTTTACGCAATAGAGGCTCAAAATAATCATAAATGTAATCAGGTGTGAGCATAGGAAACTCACCCCTTGCGTTTTCCAAAAAAGCGTGAAGTGTATGCTTATGCTCCGATGACAGAAATGTAAACAGCGTTCTTTCATTTTGCGCCACTTTTTCAGATAAGCGTGGTAAAATAAAGGTTGAAACAGGGTGTAATGGGTAGCAACCTTTAACGGCAACCTCGGCTATTTCTCCCTCTAAAATTCCATTTGCGGTAAAACTCTTTTCTATATCACTAAAACGGGATTTATTGTCCTTGCAAAACTTGTTCCAAAACTTAGAATCTTTCTTTATAACAGCAGATATAATCTCGTACATCTGCGAGAAGTTGTTGTGCAGGCTGATATGTTTAAATCTGCCGGAGACACCACGCCAACCGTCCACTTTTTCTTTAGGAAGGTTGTTGTCTATGTAGTTTGCGATATCTTTGTGGGAAATAAGCATAAGGTGCATTTGCTTATCGCCGCTACGATCACACTTCTCAGCGAAATCCTGCAATAATTTTGTATCGCTAACAGTAGCGTAGGCGATGCTTGATTCTAAATATTTGCTGAACTCGTCATATATAATATAAACGCCGTTATAGCCCCTATCTTTTAGTTTTTCTACAACCTTTTCGTAAAGCTCCACAACATCAAAGCCCACAAATGGATTAAACTCGCTGCCGGATGTCAGGTTCGGATACAGTTTTATAAATCTTCCATAGGCATTAACGTCAAATTCTTTAAGAGCCACAACATATGTGTTAATTGGTTCGCCAAGCGATTCCGAAAATTTTACATAGGTATCAGGGTATGATTTTTTCCAAAGCCCGATTGTGTTGACGGCAGCCAGAAAGTTTGTTTCAGGCATAAGGTCATCAAGGTTTTCGTTTTTCAAAGTTTGCTGTAATGCGTTTAAAAACGATTGGGTAAGGCTTGCGCTGTTGCCGCTGACGATAATCGGAAGCAGTTTTCTGTCGCTTTTCAGGTATTCTAAAGCGTATTCATACAATTTAGGATTGTGCTCTTTAATTTTGCTCAAGAGTACGTCAAACGGAGCCACATCTTTTTTAAACAGAAGTGACATAAGCACAAGGATTATATGAGATTTACCTCTGCCATAAGCGCCTACAAGCAACCTTGCCCTGTTGGCATCAGGAGTGCTTGTGCTGTATAGCACTTCCTCAACGATGTCTATAGAGGACATTGTGGGTATAAAATTTTTAATTTTTTCGTTATTATGTAAGTCAAACCCTATATTTACCGATGTTTGAAAGCCTTTGACAACATCAATTTTTCCGTTTATCATAGTTTATCCCCAATCTTTCAGAGTTTGTCAGTCGTTTATAATCCTGTAATACTCACGGACACACTCCAAAAAATCTATTTTCTTTTTAATTTCTATAACGTCAAGACCGGCTGTCCTGACAACCTTGATGTATCCTAACAGTTCTATCTTGTTCAACAAATTTACAAGAGTTATAATGTCTAAATTAAAGATTTTTCCTGCATTTTTCTTGTCGTTTTGAATAGCTGAAATCTTTATTTCTTCTTCGCCGTTTGCGTTGTCCAAAATTACTGCAAGCAAAATCAATGGGTGCAGGGTATCTTTTTTAGGGGAGCATTTTTTGTAAAGCCTGTCCTTTTTACGGATAATGTCAATAAGTCCAAGCTCGCCCAAAGGACAGTCAATGTTGCTTTCGGGCTTTACCTTTTTGGGGTTTGATTTTATGCGTGGTACATAGGTGTTAATAATGCAGTTAAAATCATCGTCCAGCGAGCGCTCCGACACTTCGTTGTCATTAAGCCGTATGTAGCTGTTAAGCTGCATCACATAATCATCTCTTGTAAATTCGTTTAACCGGAACTCATTGAAAAAATAATACCAAGCTGTTGCGTCATCGGCGTTGCTTGCCAGCTTATAATGGAGCAGCCACAATGTGCCCATTTCCTCTATGTATTTATCGCACTCAAATACGACCTCGCAAAAGGACGTAAGGGTTTGTATGCGCTTACCGGTGGTAGGCTCACTTGTCAATCCGACAGCTTGGAGCCAATACCGCAGAGCTTTTACCATATTTGCGCCAATGCCTAAAATATCCATAGGATTTCCGTTAACGCCCATGAAAACAGCAGGGTCTTTGACTACATTCTTCATTCCTTTGTATAGCCAACCTTTTCTTATAAAAAAGGTGTCGTGGGCTCTGAATTTCATTTTAATTACTCCTTGTTTAGAGTTATTCATTTTAAGTTATGTTAAATGTCCTTGCTTTTGGAGGCAAAGGTATACTGAATACAAGTGATTCCTAAAATTAAACTTTCGTTGACAGAAAGTTCTTCATCAAACACCCATCGGACAAATATTTTGCCGTGACACACATCTTGCAATGCTTACACTTTTCAGCACTTATACGATACTCGCCGCCGATAATCGTTATCGCCCCAAATTTACATAGTGACTCGCATTTCAGGCATTTACGGCAAGCGTTGAATTTTCTTACCTGATAAGACGCCATTCTCTGCAAGTCCTCATGCTTTGCCACGTTCATTGTCTTTATCTTCACCGAGTAATCATAGCCGTCTTGCGTAAACGGCTGTATGGATAAAATTGGCACGTTAGTTTTCATGTCCACAATAATTATTTCATTTATCAGCTTTCGTCCAAGCTCCTTCGCAATCTTTCCGAAAGGAATAAAAAGTCCTATAAAATCATCGTTAAACGGCCTATTTAATTCATAAACCTTTGCGTTATCCTCCGCTGTGCAGTTTGTAAACCTGACCTTAACATCTTCGGCAGCCGCCACACCGTTACCGCCTTGTCTTGCCTTCCACTTACCCGTGTCTATATAAACCTCGGGATCGGGCTTACCGATGCGTTTCGCGAAATCAATCAAAAACTTCCGCCACTTAGCGGATTGTTCTGGCATATATATTTGAGATAAATACTGCGCCCTGTCATTGTTGTTTGGGCAGCACCAACAGCCAACCCTGTCATAGCCTAATCTGTACGCTTCGTTAAAGTCAATGTTCTCACCCAATATGTAAAGCCATATATCAATGTCTTTCCACAGAAAAATAGGAGAAGCCACCTTTTGTTTGCGTATCTTTATCGTATCGGCACTGTCCTCAACACGGTTATATTTGCTTCGGCTTACCGACTCACACTTACGTATACCATAAAAGGTCAAAACATTGCAATCACGGTAGTATCTGTTCATTGTGCGTGTAATGGGTCCGGTCTTAAACATCGTGCAACACCAACGGAGCATACGAGCAGGTGGGCCGATATCGTCACATACCTTATAAAAATCTTGTTCATCGTTACGGGCCTTTTTATGTATAGCTTTCGGGTTACTAACCTTATATCGCTCTACATATTCGAGTGTCAAAGGGAATTCCAGAGTTGTATCTCCGAAAATATGTACTAAGCTCGCATTTTTTAACGCTCTGACGCTTAAATCTGCAACGACAGTTGAATCCTTACCACCTGAAAACGAAATCACAATCTGTTCTTGAGCATAATCTTTAGCATACTCCTTTATAAATTCCACAGCTTCATCGAAAATATAGTTAAGTCTGTTTTGATTAGCCTTAACGAATTTATTTACGCTCTCGTTAAAGAAAATGTAGTCATTCTGACCTTTATATTCTTCAAGCTGATTCCGTACATGTTCAGCGGAATGTTTGCTGTAATAGCCTTTAGTTACGATTTTTGGGATTCCATCTATATAATATCTGTTATTTGAGGCCCATACGGTCTTATCCTTATAAGCAAATGGCTTTGCAGTTAATATTTCAAGCAAAAGTCTTTCTTCGGGGAAAACCGGCCTCAAATCCGCGCACAGATACTCCGCTCTACCATTACAAATAGGACATATGTTTTTATCTATATTGTTTGACATCTTTACAATAGGCACTTTGCACTCTTTACACCAATATACCTCAACAGGAATGTTCTGTTCTGTGGCAAGTCCGCAAAGCTCGCATTTTTCATTATCAGTTTCCCTGTTACAATTTTTGCACCACAAAACAAAACACCTCCCTGCGTTATTCTTTCAGTCAATCATTATTAAAAGAGCGGTAATGCTTCATAAGGAAAAGCCATTTTTGGTAGTATTACATTACATCGCCAACACTGCATTTGAACAATTCACACAGCTCAATATTTCATAATCTATTCTTTCTATCTTCCTCCAACAGCTGTCCGGTATTTTTGTTTACTGCTATTCGGCTTATCCGGCACGGTCATCTCAATTAGGCCAAGCTCTAAAGCTGGACGCAAATAATTGCTGCTGAATGATTGACGGTGCTTCAGCCCGAGTCGTTCTAAAAGTTCTTTCGCGGATAGTGTTTCGTTGCCTAATACGGCCAAAAGCCGCTCAACTTGTTCGGTGACTTGTTCTCGCACTTGTTCGGTTTGTAAAAATTCACTTAATGCGTCCTTAATTACGCGGAGCATAAATTCGATAAAAACTGTGGAATCCGCCGCTTTATCGGCAATTGCCAAAATATCATAGTATTCCTGCTGACGCTCTCTAATCAATGTTTCAATGGGTAGCCAAACAAAGAATGGTTTCCATTGCGCGAGTAGAAGCGTTTGCCACATACGCCCCATGCGTCCGTTTCCATCAGCAAAAGGGTGAATGAATTCAAATTCATAGTGAAATACACAGCTTTTTATCAGTAGGTGCGCGTCAGCGGTTTTAGTCCAGTGAATAAGGTTGCTTATCAATTTGAGCACTAAGTTCGCAGGTGGTGCCATATGAACAAGCTGCTCTCCAGCAAACACCCCAACGCCGCCGGAGCGAAAACTTCCTGCCTCTTTCGTCAAATCCGACATCAAAATCTTATGTGCATTCAACATATCCTTGATATTGAACGGATTGAACGCAAACAAAATTTTGTATGCCTCATATGCGTTTTTTACTTCGCGGATTTCGTTCGGAGCGCCGAGGACACGTTTGCCGTTTATTACATCTGTAACTTGTTCCAGCGACAACGAATTGTTCTCAATAGCCAACGATGAATGAATACTCCGTATTTGATTTTCCCGGCGTAATTGAGGGTTCGTGGCTGTTTCACTTTTTATAGAAACAATACCTATTTGCTCGCTAACTTCTGAAACCAAGCGAATAATCTCGTCTGTGATATTGTACGGTGGAGCATAAGGCTTTTCAGACACACAAACATCTCCTCTTGATCACTTGTATGCTATTATACCGCATAAGTATATGAAGTTCAAGTATATTTTGATAATTTTCAAGATTTTCTGAGTCTATATTTCATAAAACTTATTAAATTGCAGATAAAAATAAGAGCTCTAAAAATCGGTTTGCAATTTTAAAGCTCTTATTTTAAACGATTTTTATCTTTAAACCAAACCCCGTACGTGCCATTACAAATTATTTAATCCCTTTTGGTATCAAGCGTTCTTAACCCTTTTGCAGTAAATTTGCAGTAAACAAACCCCGCAAACGCCCTAAATCCGCCACTTTTCCGCCTAGACCGTTTTCATGGCATTCAAGAGGCCGAGGGTTCGAGCCCCTTTGGCTCCACTGTTTTGCGGTTTAGAACGATAAGTTTTAAGCCGCTTTTGCTTTTTTGCAATCACTGCTGTCAACCTAAGCTAAACCACTGACTTTTTTGCCATATGGAAACGCTTCTTGCGAGGGGGCTTTCGTAGCGGAGAGCGGTCTGGGACGACAGAAACAGGACGTTCTGCAATAGACGCAACCAGTTTATCCAACATAGCGTCTCGTAAATCGGCGTCTTGCTCCATAATCAAACACAGGAAAATGCTCCTCAACTTTGCAATTGTGCGGTTGCGGTTAGCCTGTCG
>Ga0153950_1000142_pt1 | contig 30769 bp, 29 predicted proteins | sample TSNJ034MetaG_FD_104737 | JGI IMG/M metagenome (GOLD analysis project Ga0153950, IMG submission 104737) | Attine ant fungus gardens microbial communities from New Jersey, USA - TSNJ034 MetaG | ecosystem: Host-associated > Fungi > Mycelium > Unclassified | place: USA: New Jersey, Wharton State...
ATACCACGCAAGGGATAAAGTCTGCGGTGGGTTCGCCTTCTCTTTTGTATTTTCGATTAACTGCCAATGTGTATCTGGTGACAGCTATCGGATCGGCGCTTTGACTATATCGAGTTTCGGGATCCTTTGTAAGCCTTCCCATCAAAATGCTTTTATTCATTGCGATTTCCTCCCTTTTTTTCACTAATTATTGTCGCATTTTTCCCTTTCAATGAAATCCTCAATTAGGTGTTTTCTCCTCCCGCTTCTTGTCCGCGGCAACCCAATCCTTGAGCAGATACACCTTACCATCCGGTACGTCGGCGTCAACGCCGGGGCCTATGTTCACCATAGCCATGCCCACAGCAACGGGTTCAGGATATTTTTCGTACATTACATCGTACAGCTTGTCATATACACTTTTTGCAGTACGTACTTTGCATGGGTCAACAATTTCAGTCTCGCGGTTCCAGCCTAAAGCCTCGTAAAATTTTAGTATTGCTTCCCCGGCTTTTTCATCTTCCGATAAGCTAATATTCGGAGCGTCAACTATTGCAGTAATTTCTCTTTTTATTTCAGGCATGGTAGCAAATCCTCTCAGTCATTGTTATCTTTTACAGACAGTATTATTGCTTCATCGTAATCTTTTAAGCTGTGTATCTTGGTCTTTACAGTAAACATATAAAACTCCATCTTTTTTTAAGAAGCCAATTCTTTCAACTCTGAAAGCGGGGCATAGGTAAATACTGTTTTTTCATGCGCCGATTTTGAAAACTGCTCTAGTGATTCCAATGCTGACGCCGCCATCTGCCTTTCGTTGTCATTCGCGGCCTTTGCTAACAGTTCAAGCGCCATATCATAAATTCGGACCATCTCGTTGCGGAATTTTTTTATAGCATTTTTGTTTTCCTTATGGACAAGAAAATCGTCGAGGGTATCTTTCGCTATGTCTTCGATTTCCTTTAGCTTTTCCTGCATGGGATTAACGCAAAGTCGTTCCAATGTCTGCTCTATCGTTACTATTTCCTCCGGCGCCGTCCAAAGGTAGTTTTTCAGCGTAAGCAGATCGGTTGAAATAACAGATTTTCTGCCCTCCAGCCATGCTTTAGCGCTGACGATAGGGGTGTAATTCAGGTATTTGCGGTCAGAAATGTGGATGCCCAACCGCCGAAGCTCGCACAGCAAATCATCCATCAACTCATTTATCTGACCAGATATTTCTATCCCGGTAACTTCCAGTTGCATTTCGTAAAGCTCGTCAAGCGTGATGGAAGCGGGGTTTTTTACCCTCATATGAGCCGTTTGCTTTAGCGCAAGCATTTCAAGCCTTTTATCTCTGCTTTCTATGTATCTTGTTATAATTTTGAGTTCAAATCGGTCGTATAAGGGTTTTAGTATTCTTTCGGATGGATCGCTGAAATTAGGAATTTCATTCGACGCGCTCATAAAGGAAATAACCGGAATATCAACCGTTTTGCTTTCATTCGTGTATCTGCGTTCATTAAGCGCGGTAAGCAGCGAATTAAGCACGCCTTCATTGGATTTGAAAATCTCATCCAGGAACACGATATGGCTGTCCGGTATCTTACCCGTGGTTATCATTGTGGGATTTCCGTCAATAAGGCTTTTCAGATCGATCCTGCCGAAAAGGGCTTCCTCGTCGGTCTGCTTTGACAGCAGCCGTTCGTACTGCTTTGCGCCATCGACACGCTTTCTGAATTGGTTTATCGCATAGCTCTTGGCCTGCCCGGTATCCCCCAAAATAAAGAGGTTTTTCTTTGTCAGAAGGGCAATTGCTATGCATTCAATAAGCTCATCCCTTTCAGCAACCTCAGCGTTTACCGCGGATATTACCGCAAGCATATTATTTCTTAACATGTTTCAACCTCCAGATTAAAATTTGGCTATTTCAAGCTCATGCTGACATTATTTTTCTGTTTCTTGATAGCTTCAGATTACAGGCGCATAACGCCCGTTTCAGGTCGCTTGAAGTTTCCCAGCTCCATACACCGTTTATAGAAATAAGACTGTCGCTTGATACAACCATCCAACATAAGTTTGTGGGAAAATATACAGCCTTCATAAATGCCTCCATAATTCATTTTTTATTTCTATCGATGAGCGTTATCTTCTTCATAAGCCTTGCCGCAATGCGGACAGTAGGCTGGCGGCATAAACTCGTCGCATAAAGGACATGTTTCACCGTCACTAATCTGGATAAGACTGACCGTATCGCCTTTAGGCTCAGATCCATCATCCCAACCCGAGCCGCCGCAGGTTTGTTCGCCGCACCTTAGAATAATCGCCCAGTTACCCTGAAAGTTGCTGCTATACCGCAAAAAGTCCTCAATTTGGTCTAAAGTGAATTTCCCGCGGCTTTTTTCCAGTACAAGCCGCGATTGTCCGTTTTCATTACTCCAATAGCTTTTTATTTTACTCACTCAGCTTCCGCCTCCTTGGCATGATTTTAGGCACTATTAAGCGGCCCTTTTTTCAGTCTTTCTTCTTGACGGTTTGGTGGGCAGTTGAAAATACACTTCGTTTTTCGACCTAACCAGCATCATGCCTTTTTCGTCTATCTCAAATTTCACCGTTCCGTCTAAAACCTGAAACAGCTTCAACAGATAGCTGAGATTATAGTAAAAACCTTGTTTTGGCATTTCGCCTGTAAGCTCCGCAGGCGCTTCCGATTGTGATAATGAGGTTTCTCCCATGCGCATTAATTGAATCGTGTCATTGATAAACCGGATATTTACCGGCTCTGTAACGGCGCCGGCAGACAATAGGTCAAGCGACATGCGTACATCTACAGCTTTGGCTATGGCAGTGTACTTGGGAACGACTGATTTCACGATCAGGCTTGTGTCTATAAAACTGCTGTTTGTAATACGTTTAATGGCAAACAGCATGTTTTTCTTTGTAAAGACAGCGTCATTCCCAACAATACCAACTTCGAACACATCTTCATCGGTTGAGATGGAAGCAAGGGTTTGAAACGGTTGTGCCGGCAAAAGAAATTCTTTTGCGCCGGCGCTTTCGGCCTTACCTTTTATGAGCATCATGCGCTGCTTATCACATGCGGCAGCGTACGCGCTGTTCTTCTTGACTGTTAAGCAAACGCATTGCAGGGCAGGATTATTTTTATCCTTTGCCGTAGCAAAGACTGTTTTCTTCACAATGCTGCAAATACCAGAAAGCTTAACGGCTTCACCTGGAAACGGCATTACAGGCTTTGGATAGTGGTCACCCGGGAGGTACACAATACTGTAAACACAATTTCCAGACGATATTTTGACCAAGTGCTTCTCCGCTGAAAACTTCACCTTTTCATCAGATAGCAAAGACAACATTCCTGTAAGCATTTTAGCGTTAATTACAATTTTTCCGCTGTTAGATACTGATGCTTTTTCCTTCATAAAAATCGCCGCTGCGCTATTAGCCGTTATCATAGAAACTTCTCCGGCATCCTCATCGCTTTCGAGATAAATTCCCTTCAGCATTTCAACAGGCGAATTATCATCCGCCAGCTTCATCGCTTTTTTAGCCATTTCAAGCAGTTCCAAACGGTTCCCTGTAAACTCCATAATTTTCACTCCTTATATTCAGGCTGATGCAACGTCAAAGTTATAATCAAATATAGATATTTGATCAGGATCAGCGTAAGCAGCCTTTTTCTTATTAGTTGATTTGCTAATGGGTTTGGAATTTTGAATTGCAGACAAAAAAATTGATTCAATTTCAGATGTGTAGTCTAGTTCACGGTTTGAAGATACTTCATTAGCCGCCGTAACATGTGATTGGATAATTTGATATGTATGATCATAGATTTGATCTTGATGAGCCTCCGGGATTTCTCCTTCAACCGTCAGCGTTTCCATTTCAGGTTTTAATATCGCCATTTTTTTAAAAACTGCGCTTAAATCTTCAACCTCATTTTTAATACCTTGTGTGAGCTCTTGGGCCAGCAGAGTTGTTAAGTCCTGGCACTCACTCATGGCCGCTAAGCCTTCATCGGTTAGGTTTCCTTCTAGTATGCCTGCCACCGCCAGCTTTGAGGCCATCAACCGTATAGCCCGGTACTGCATTACGTCTTTAAAATAAAGAAAATAAACCTCGATCCTTGGCGCCCTTTGGTTTATTCTCCAGGAACGCCGAGAGGACTGGCGTAGCGTAAACAGCTTGTAGCCTATGTTGTAATAGACTAACGTAGTAAAATCATTCAAGTCCAGCCCTGTCTCAACGAGAGCAGGATTTGTGATCAAAACCTGGATGCCGCTATTTACACGCTTTATTACCCATTCCTCACGCCTGTTCGGGGCTACCGATGCGTTCAATATTTCGGCCTTAATGCCATTTTCCTTGAAAAGCTTCAATAGCTTTTTCTGAGTATCAATCCTGATCCAGCTTGTGTAGACTATTACTCTGCCGCCCTGCAATATCTTTTCCTTTACCTTTTCAAGCAGCCATTCGTCTTTTTCATTAAGCGTGTCAAAGCTGGATTTATCTTGGGGCTTTGTAATTGTCGCGCCGGTTATTGGATTGATAATCGGCTTCATATCATAGGGCTGGTCTGGATAAACAGTTAGAAGGCTCATAAAAGCCGACATTACTTTTTGCGCGATACGCTTTTCGTGCTTTAGAACTTCAATGAATTCACCTTCAAGTTTTTTATATTCCAAAGCTATTTCGGGCCTCATGCTTAACTCAACCGGGATTTCTTCATATTCGGGAAGCTGCTTCCCCATATCACTTAGCGAAAGAAATACTGACGATTCAATTAAAAATCTTGAGTAGACCAAAGGAGAAACACCTGGAAGCTGCCTTTCCCTGAGCTTTTTTCTTACTGTCCTTCTGTTGGAATTGTATTCGGGCTCGGATATCTCAAACACGCTTTCCGTAACTCCATACTCATCATTGAACTCTTTTGTGCCGGTATATTTTTTATCGTCAATTTGCATTAGGTAAGGAGCTATTCGGTACAACAAATAAAAAATGCCCTGTGAGTATCCGTTAATCAGCGTGCCGGTCAAGCCTATAGCCTTTTTAGCACATCCTAGAAGCTCATTCATGGCGTCACCCTGACCGCTGTTATTGTTGTAGTCCTGAATTTCGTCAACGATTAGCCCGTCTATTTTTCCGCGCATTTTCCAGCTTATGTATGTTGAAAGGGGAAACCGGCTATACGCTCCGGCTGCGTGATAAATTCCGTCAGGGTCGTTAACTACGGCCTTAATATCATAATAGGATTTGGGAAACTCAATTATTTGACCGTCCTTTCCTGTCAGATTATCGTCATCGTCCGGAGCTGCACATATCATCCTTTCCAACAACACGTCTTCATCTTCCCGCTTGCCTTCATTCTCTGTGCCATTCTCGGGCCTTATTTTCTTTTCACGCTTTGAGTGAGCCAAGATTACCTTTGCGTGTAAAGCTTCAAAATGAACGCTTGCCATCTTCCGATGAATGAAGCCATAGTTTGATATTTTGACCCAGTCACTTTGCTGGTCAGGAACAAGCATAGCCCAAAGAGGGCTGCCGCAGTTTTCACATTGATGGTTCTTTTTGTTTTCTTTTTGAAAGAAGAACTGGTCAGCTTCAACCTTATATTTTGAACCATCGTCTACTACTTCCATCATGATGGGTTTATAGCAATAAGGGCATAAAAAAGCTCTTTGCCGTCTATTCCATTTAGCTGCCGGACGCTTCATATAGCCGTCCCTTGCCTTTTCCTTAGTAATGACGACATAACAGCTTCTTTGACCGTTTTTATACGCTTCATAGACCTTATTAAGCTCCTTGATGCTTTTAATATGACAGGCGAAGGTGTTTGGAATGGATTCTTCTACCTCACGAACCCACTTTTTTGATAGGTGCGATGGGCAAAGCACAATATTAAAGGTTTTGGATTTATTCTTGCCCATATGGTGGGCATGAAGCGCCGCGACTCCTATTTTCGTCTTTCCGGAGCCGCATTCCGCGATACAAAGGCCAAATTTGCTTTTGTCTATCCTGCGCTTTAAAGCTTCAGCTACGGCAAGCTGGGCGTCATACAGATAATAGCCCGCTTTTTTCCGGATATAGCTGTTTACTGTTAAAACTTCTTTAGACAGCTTATCTGTTGAAGGATCAAAAAGAGGATTAAACAGGTCTTTGATTTTTTCCGCTACCGTTATGCCAAAAGCGTTTAAATATTTGGATACGGAATTTATGCTCTCAAAAGGGTTTTCCGTACTGCTGCCAGGTATTGAAATTTCACCTGATTTTAAGCCTTTCTCAATGACTTCGATAACATTTTTCTCATCATAGTCAAGCATGATTTTCCAAGCATCGAATTTCTCCTTGTACGATATCACGGTCAACTTTTTTAAGATGTTTTGTTTTTGCAGCTCTGAGATTACATAATCTCTGAATTCAGGTATCATCGGAACTGCTGTTTTTTTATCAATTTCCTCAAATAGATGATCCAGGTCATTATGCTGACAAAAGATATAACTTGTCCTGGCAGCGCTCTTACACTGATCCGTAACATTCTCGGTTTCATTCTCTGTTTCTTCGTTTTTCAGAGGGTCATCCTCAACCAGAAGTGTCGCTTCCGTATAAATGCCATCGTTTGACAACATACGCCTATATTGCTTTGTCAGGGATTGAAAGTTTACCGTTTCGTTGTCAGCTTCTAAATATACTGAGCCGCCTCCGTAGATTGCGTCAGCCATACCGCGTACCTGTTCGGCGTACCCGCCAAAGCGCGCCGCCAAAAGTGTTTTCTTGATACCGTCTCCATCATATATGACCGTATCCGCATAGGTTGTGAGGCGAACACCGGCGTTAATGTCGGAATAAGTCAGCTTCCATAGCTTAGTACGTGCCTGCCTCTTATCTGCATTTTGGTTCATTCATGTGATTCCTCCCTCGTCTTTTGTGTAAATAAAAAAGACTGCATATTTCAGCCAGACGCACTAACAGTGCGTAAAATGAAATGATACAGTCTTTTTATTTCTTATTAGTTTTTAGGTCAAGCGCGCAGCCTGATAAAGATTTTTTACAGGTTTTGGGCACGACGGCCGTTTATAAACCCTTACTCTGACCTGAAATACTCTGACCTAAATTGCTTGTTCAGGATAGCATAGTTATTTAATGTTGTACACTTGAGCATTCTAAAGTGTCACGACATAAGTCATAGCTTTTCAAATTAGCAATTTAATTCAGCTTCTTTTGCTAAATCAAACTTCTTAGTTCATCATATGTATAAATTCTGCTTCGGTATACCTGCTTTGTGTCCAATTCGTGGCATGCCACACCCACATTATTATTAGTATCTAAAATAAAAAATTTGAATATATCAGACATTGTTAATTGGAAATAGCCATTTAGTTCAAATGCTACCCCTGCAAACTCAGTCCGTTCACCTGATACACTAAATGTATCTAACAACTCAGCAGTATAATTTTCCAAATCAATAGCCATGACATAAACACGCGAGTCAAATGGATATGCTTCATATGTATCAGGTACAGGAGAATCAATTTCTCTCATATTAGGCGTGCCATCTTCAAACGCACATGAGCGATTATCAAAGATTACAATAACAGTTTTACCTTCGTCCCAATAGGAAGAATACTTTTCATGATAGGTTAAAAAGACAGCGTGCTGACCATTCGGATAAACAAAGCCGTCAGAGTTAATAATTTCTATGTTTTTAGCTGGAAGAACAGGAAATGATGGGTCTTGCAGTACCCATATAAGATCGCCTGTTTCAGCGTCAAAACCAATAACGGCTGAAGAGTTCCGTGAACTGGTTATAATTTGATTATAGTCTTCAATATATTCCAGACTATTATAATGAATATCGCTAACAGGGCTGTTCATTAGAACCATCATTCCATCAAACTCCCTGCTGTGGTCACGTTGCCACAATAATTCTCCGGTATTAATATCATACTTATAGATTATTCCTTCTTGCCGTTCCTCTGGCGTACCTTCCGGTGGTTCATCTGCCCATAAACTTCCCAAAATGTAAAGATTTCCTTTATTATCAGTTGTTATGTCATGATGAAAAGCGTACTTGTCAGGTGCTGTAAATGTTGTTTTAATGTGCCCCATAAGATTCCCGCTATACATGATATTCGTGTGATATTGGTGTTCTCTTTCACCTGAATAATTTCCATAAAAGCATAGATTATCAATGGTCTTCATGTTATTTGTAAGCCAAGGGTAAGGCCCGCACAACCGCAAATCACCGTTCTTATCATATCCGTTCATAAAGCAGGTTATAAGCCATCCCTGTCCTAAAGTATTATTCATCATTTCCTCGTCAGTAATATCAAAGCTTACAGAGGTTAATACATCGCTGAAGTCCTGGCTAGAGGTATCGAAACTAAAGTACACTATTTCTTGCTGTCCATCTTCAGATTCCAGAATTAGATTAACTTGAGTAACTGTGTTGGCATAAAGCCCAATGACAGAAATTTGATGTGAGGATGAATATACATCTGTACTATAAGTGAAATCAACATCCGAAGTTTTTCCGATAACTGTGTAGGAGTATTTAGTAGGTTGATCTGTTTGATGCAAAATATATGCACTTAACTTATTGAATTCTAGGCTCCTTACAATGAAATTGAAAATATTGTCATCGGTCGTGATTTCCACATTGCTATTTCCGCAACTAATCTTCATATATTATTCTCCTCTTATAATATTTTGATAAGCACCAAATGACTGCAAATGATGAATTGCGTATTAATGTTCTAAAATAAAGAAGATAATTATTAAATCTGTACTACGCAATATACTACTTTCTATATATAACATAGTCTCTAAAGATGAAATTGCGGGAGCCGGCCGCTAATTACCATCGGTATGCAAAAGCTATTGAATAATAGAGCAGAAGAGTAGCCTGTATCTCCTTTCTTGAATTACTTTACTTGAAAAATCATACCTGTTCCTAATAGCTGCTCAGTTTTGTGCAGATTTATCAACCTAACTGCAAAGCGTTTATATCACAGTAGTAGATAGAACTCGCAGCAACTAGATGCCAATCATCAAATGAATCTGAGTTGCTTATCAATCGTTATATAAATTTTACTGTAGCGTCCATCATATGTCAATATAATTTATACTTATTTGAAAATTAAAACCTGGATATGAAATCTATGTAATCATCGTATTCGTATTATTGTAATGCCAAAATTAAAATCTCCGTGGTTAGCAGAGTGGCAGTTTACCGCTGAAGATGCAAGAATAAAGTTAAAGCGTCTTTACCCAATCCCTCTTTATATATAAAAATTCTGTGGGCTGTTTGTTACAGTTTTAAGCTTAACAGCACGCTTGTTCTAATTTCCACCCCTTGGGGTGTAACATTATTCAAAGTTTTGATCCTCGCTCTTAATGCCAGTTCACACCTTTTTGACGTGTATTTCGATCAATTTCCCAAGACATGAGTATTTCATTTAGTTCTTCAATGCAGCTGTGTTCTTCGATTACATAAGCATTGAATAGATAGAGAACAACTTAACTCGTTTTCTGCAATATTTAGCCAATTTCATGTTTTGGTGTATAGTGAAATTCAAACTTCTGGGTCAAGTGATAAGTAATTTCCGGAATGAATGCTTCGTAAAATGAAGCGGCATTATGCTTGTTCAAATTGTTGCCAGCGGTCAATAAAATTGAGCCAGTTTCGGTCATTTTGATTGAGCCACTTCAAGCCGGTCATTTTGAATGTGAGGACGGTTTTCCCTCATATTCAAAATGACCGGAAGCCAAGCGGTAGCGCGGCCAGGGAGGATGGTGCACTTCCCTCTGACTTACACCTATGGGGTGGCTCAATCTGTCCGAAATTGGCATACCCTAAATGACCGTTTTTGGCTCACTTTGACTGTCCGCTCACAATTGTCGGCCACTTTAATTATTTTATCCACATCAGGATAATATTCTTCGCTGATTTGACGCATCATCAATGCGAAATCACCTTTTTTCTGCTTTTGAGCGCTGACGTGTGACGCCAACCGCCAAGGGGTTCAGTGAACATGAATATACTGGCTGTACCGCAACGGATATATTCTGAATCAATTTGCTCTATTTTCCCGGGCTTGGGAAGCCCTGTATCCGGGTCGGTTTGTAATGGCTTTGCCGAAATTCTTTCTCGGATTTCATCCAGAAGTTGTACAGGTTTTTCATCCATACATATGACTGGAATGCGTGGATTATATTCCCTCTTGTATATACCCAGCACATCTTCCATATGTAAAACAAAATTGGCGACGTTTTCTTTTGGAATACACCAGTACTTACTCAAATGTGGCTTGACTTGATTAGTATTTAACATATTTCCTATAGTCACATAAGATATGATAACAATGTGCTTTTTGTCTTCGCAGTGTTCTAGCAAAAGCCTTAACGTCCATTTTGCTGCTCCTTTTGGGGCAGGGCCAAGAGCCATTGCTATTACTTGAGCCTCAAAGTCTACTGTTATTTTAGAAATATGAGGAGGAGATAGACGTGTTTTTCGATTCAACGCCGATTCCAGCCCTAGTGTTGCAAATGCTTTACGCACTTTATTCTCTGTTGTAGGGGAAACTTCAAAGATCTCAGCTTTCTCTCTGACGCTTCTTTTTTCTCTGGATAGTTATCGCAGGTTTTTAACAAAATATTAGCATGCAATATAGTTTTTGCTGAAGCCTTTGCATCCTTATGAGTAATTGATTTTAATAACTTCATTTCGTCTTCAGTTAACTCTACCTTGTAATTAAGTTTTGGCATAATACCATCCTCTGTCATTTTTTGACATTAGTGTATCATGATTTTGTTACAGTTTAAGCTTAACAAGGCACTAGAGAGATTAATGCAAAAAGAAATCCATTAGAGGCTTTTACAATACTGCGCATTTTACACTGTAATGAAAAACTCTCTAATGGATAATAAATTCCTGATAATATGACAATATTAATAAATTGTAGATTTGCCTATACCTTCACTTCGTTCTTATTGCGTGTCTCAATGGAAAACTCATATGTTGCTAAATCCGAATTCAGAACAGCTTCATAACCATTGCTGGATCTTGAAATAGTAAATTTATTTTCGTGACAAGTGCATTTGCAATCTCCATCAAATGCGGGGAATTCATTGCGAAAAATCATTAATTTTTTTAAATCTTCAACAACTGACCTCTTTAGATTTTCTATCACTTCCTGTTCTGAATAATAATGTCTGTTAATATTACGTCCCTCTTTTGTAGTTTCAAGAAGCTGTAAATCATTTTCACCTGCCATCATTCCCATATAATACACTTGAGGAACCCCAGGAGTAAAAAACTGTATAGCTCGCGCCAGCAGATAAGCCTTATCATTATTGCCTAATGCTGAATAATAACTACAATTAATCTGGTAAATGTCTAAATTATTATATTCGCCGCCGCTGTATTTTTTCTTTATATTTGCGCCATTTGCGTATAAAGCCTCTTTGGTCTGCTCAATATCTTCATCAGTTAGTAAATCTGCTGCATCCACTATACCGATGCCGTCATGAGTATCTAATGTTGTCATTTGATTTCTCGGACAGATATCAATCCAATGCTTTAGCTTGTCTCCCCTATGGCTATAAATAGCATGAAGCACCAGCATTGGCAATGCAAAATCATAAACCATGAATCCCTTATCAGATAATTTTTTTTGAATGGAATAATGCTCATGTATTTCCGGAAGTATCTCAACATTATATGGCTCCACAATGCTTTTTATCTCATATAATAAATCCCATACATCGGGTTCAACAAAAAAACAGCTAGTATCTTTTCTCTTAACTGCGTAAGCAAATGCATCAAGTCTGATAACCGAGGCACCATTTTTGCACAATAAAATAAGATTTTCACGAATAAAATCTCTTGTAATATCACTAGACAGATTTAAGTCTATTTGCTCGTCTCCAAAGGTGCACCATACTTTTTCTGTTGTGCCATCAGCAAATGTAATTTCGATGTAAGGAGCTTTTGGTTTTCTCTTGTAGATCATATCTATTTGTTGTGTGGTAGGTTCTCCGTTATTCCAAAAGTCAACATAGCGAATGAACATGTCCTTATATTTAGAACCCTCCTTCTTTTCCTTAAAATCCAGAAAATACTCTGAGGAAGCGGATATATGATTTACCATAAAATCATATATTAACTCATATTTTTTTGACAGTCGTTTTAAATCTGAAAAGCTGCCTAATTTTTTGTCAACAGCTTGATAAGTTATAGGCGCAAACCCTCTATCTGCTGATGATGGATAAAACGGCAAAATATGTATGCTTCCTATGGCTTTGTGAAGGTACGTATCAACTATTCTCTCAAGCTGAGATATGTCTTTTCCTAGGCTATCCGCATATGTTATCAATACAATTTTGTTTTGCATTTTCATTTGCCATCCTTTATCAAAATTTTCCCGACCATACTTGAGTTTGAGTTCGAATTTCCTTAAAAGGCGCTGATAAGGCTTCTTCCAGCTTTAATGACAAATAAACGTCTTGTAACGCATCATTGAGATTATAAAATCCTTTACCTGTTAGCATATATGTTTTCATGCCACAAATACACGATGCCACTGCGATTTCGTCATCATTTAGCCTTGCGCCAGGAAAAGGGTTTTTGTAAAGAAATTTATCTCCAAGCATTATGCCATAATGCGCCCATTCCTGATTATTATATATCCCTTTGTCTATTCTTTTTAGTTCAGATGTAACGGGGACATTTTCTTTTGTTAAGTAGCGAAGATATAGATCATCTATTTCTCCTCGGTTTCCTTGAACTGTCATCTGTCTTGTTCTTATATAAGAATGATACTGCGCAGGATCGGAAAAATCAAAGAACGCAATGCGGCCGTTTTCAAATTCCAATGCAGCCCTGTCTCTTTTATAGGTAATTAATTTGCCGTCAAAACAATCACCATCCCTGGTATTAGTTTCAACTACCTGTTGAGTATATCTTTTTCCATGTATTGCGCAGTTAGCAAAACCAATTCCAAGAAAAAGCCGGATAATACTCATCGCATGGTATCCATGAAGAGATGAAATGTTTATATTGTGTACTTCTCCAATAAGCCCGTCATCTATTATACGTTTCCACGCCGTATATAATGGCTGTAAGAAGTACTGTTCGGCTATTTGTATTTTTGCGTTAGTGCGTTTTGTCATTTCCCATAATAGTATTGATTCCTCAATTGATTTTGCAGGCGGCGTCTCACATAGCACCGGCAGGTTTCTTTTATAAAGCTGGGTTAAATATTCAAGCACTGCGGATCTGTCTATCGAAAGCACTACAAATTCCGGATTATTACTCTGCATTTCATCAAGACTGCCGACTACTTTTACATCAAACTTTTTTGCTAAGGCCATTTGCTTTTCCTTATCTCTGGTGAGTACGGCAGCCAGTTCAAAATAATTCGGCAACGCTTTAGCAATTCTGATATAAAACTCTGATCTCCAACCACTCCCAATAAGACCAAATCGAATTTTCTCCATAGCTTTATTAGCCTCCAAATTTAAGTTACGGTTTTACTCAAGGTACAGGATATCCTCTAGAAGCTTCCAAAATCCTGTACCATTCATCATGTGTCAGCTTGATTTCCAACGCGTTAACTGCTTTTTTTATTCTCTCTATTCTCATTGTGCCTGTAATAACTGCAATCTTTGCAGGATGAGTGAATAACCATGCATACATTACAACATCAAGAGTTACGCCATATTTATGCGCTATATCTGTACATACAGAGCGTAATCGGCCAGATTGCGAACTGTCCTTGTTAAAAATCTCTCCTCCGCCAAGTGGCGACCAAGCCATTAGAAACATTTTCTTATAAAAAGCATAGTCCATAATTCCGTTATCAAAATTCTCCGTTTTTTGGACAGACAATTCTATTTGATTTGTAACTATCGGAATTGAAAGCGCACTCTGCAGGGCTGTTATCTGTATTGGTTGATAATTCGATACGCCTACACTTAAAACTTTTCCGGATTTTACAAGCTTTTCAAGAGCTAACGATGTATCAAGCGGATCCGAAAGTACATCGTATCTGTGGAGTAACAGTAAATCAATATAGTCTGTGCCAAGATTTTTTAAGGATTTTTCAACTTCCAAAATTATATGGTTTGATGAGGTGTCATAATAAATCGTCTCATTTGATTTAACTCCAGGAAGGACAATGCCTGTTTTAGTAATCAGCCGCATGCGCTTTCTTAAATCTGGATTTGCTTTAACTACGTAATCGCCAAATATCTTTTCACAAGAATACATTCCATATACAGGAGCATGGTCAAAGCTTGAAATTTCCATATCCAGGCATTGTTCTACGAATTCTAGAAGCTCATTACCTTCAATCGCCGCTTCATTGATCCTCATGCAACCTGCTACAACACGAGAGAGCTTTAAATCATTTCCATATTCTATATATTCCATCTTTACCTCCGCGATATTTATTTCGCAAACTGTTTATTACATATCCAACGGCTTTATTTTAAACCATAATATCCATACAATTCTTCAGGCGCATCCAGTTCAATGAATTTGTTAAGTAATTGAGAATTAAATTTTTCTATGATAGAGTCATTATTTATAGGGTGCATCTGTTTAGGGTCGTTTTCAAGATCAAATAACAGATTGCCGAAGTTGCCTTGTTGTGTTTGAAAATCATTACCCATATTACCTATTCTCAAAAGAGGATAGCCCTTTGAGAATGAAAATTCTCTGCCCATTGATATCTCATATGGCTCATCTCCGTCTTGAATACGCTTTCGGGTAAAATGAAGCCCGGACATACTATAGCAGTTAAAGGATACGCCTTCTTTCGGAGCCTTCATATAGACGTATCGGCCGTCAGTACAGTTAAGCTGTCCTCCGAATATGCCCCATATGGCAAAATCACGATTTGGAATACGCTCTCCATTATGAAGAGGCTGTCCAAGCATGTTTTGAGGCAAATCAATTCCAAAAAAATTCAGCATAGTTGCGGGAAGGTCCACCGTTTGTGCCAGTGCATTGCTTACTTTCTCATTTTTAGAATCTTTATACCTTGGGTCATAAATAAATAGTGGAATATTGGCAACCTCGTTATAATATGGGCCAGTATTCTTTCCCAGCCAATCATGCTCTCCAAGTAAAAACCCGTGGTCGGTATTTATGATGAGCATTGTATCCTCCCACAATGAGTATTTATCCATAACATCCAAAAGCCGCCCAAGGTTATATGAGCAAAAGCTTACCAAGGCCATGTTTTCTCTTTGGTAGCGCAGCAATGCTTTTTCAATATCATTGTCCGCTAGTTTCTTATAATCCGGCCAGTCGAACTCTTGTCCGGTTTTTACATCCAGATCGTACAGACTTCGAAATTCCGATGGAGCAGAAAATGGCTCGTGAGGATCAAAGGTTTCTATGTGCAGAAACCAATTATCAGCCCCATGATTCCTATCAATAAAATTCAAACCATTCTGGAAGGTGATTGCCTGCGGGAAATTCTTAGTTTCTTGCATAGATTCCCGGTTGATGGCATCCTGTATGCGCCGGTGCGGAACCCTTCGGCCGGCCATTCTTTTGCTTAATTCATGAGTGTTTACTTTTCCAAAAACAGGGTCACCTTCCTGCCCGCGTGAAAACTGAAAGGAACTATACCTGGAATGGTAGCAGAAGCCATCGTCTTCCCAATAATGTAAATGATCAGTAGTTAGATGAGTATAGATGCCATTATGACTAAGCAGCTCCGGCATTGAATCATCATAAGGCTCTAGGGCTGTCCACCTTGAGTGGAGAAAATTCTCGCGTCCTGTATGTAATTCTCTTCTGGCTGGTATGCATGGCAGACTTCCTGCATAGCAGTTATCATATCTAACGCATTTTTTGCTCAGACGCTCAAAGGCGGGAGCAAATACATTTTTATTTCCATAGTTAGGTAAGGCTCTTTTATTTAGGGAATCGAATGTTACCATTATTGCTTTCATTTCTCATTCTCCTTGGCTTGGTATGTGGTAATCGGAAAAGTCATATGGACTGTCGTTCCAATGTTAAAAAGGCTTTCTACATAAATACCATACGGTTTACCGTATTCTAATTGTATTCGCTTTTGGATAAGTCCCAGGCCCTTCCCGCCAACTATATCATCTGCAAGTACGCTATCGGTTTGAAGATTATTAATTTTATACACGATCCGTTCCTCCATGCCGATACCGTTGTCCTTGATTTCTATGACGAGCTTGTTATTCCTTATATAGGTACTGACAGAAATCTCAATATGCCCAACCTTTCGTGATAATCCATGTTTAAAGGAATTCTCCACAATAGGCTGCAAGACAAAAGGGATAATACTTAAATGCTCAGTTTGAGGATCAATTTGCACATTCGTTAATAAGCGGCTGCCATAGCTTTTTTGAATTATAAATAAGTACTTATTCAGCGCATTGATTTCTTCAATAACGCGTACCTTCTTATTATCATTAGCAAGATTGTAACGCAGTAAAAGACCAAAGGCATCAGTAATTTCCTCTATTTCCGTATTATTAGACTCAATGGCTATATTGCTCAAAAGCTGCAATACATTGTAAATAAAGTGAGGATTGAGCTGGAGCTGTAATATCTTCAGCTGCGCTTCTTTTTCACTAAGCTCATGTTCATACCCTTTTTTAACAAGATTATTGATCATGTCTACAATTTCGTGACATTTTTTATACAGCATTCCGATCTCGTTATCCTTGAGGTAATGTTCATCAAGTGAGAATCGTTCAGGAGTCATGGATGAAAGTCCTTTTGTGAGGCGCTGAATTGGATTAGCTATCTTTTTGGACACACTTATTGAAACCAATAAGATCACAATAATTACCAACGCACAGCAAAGTAAGTACGTTAATATGCTGGTTCTGAAATCTGCATAAATACTATTACTAGGGATTGCTTTCACAACTATCCAGTCAGAGCTGTTGTCGTTGTAATATGTCATCAAGTGCGGCTGATCAAGATCAATATCCATAAACCCGTACCCGGACCGAGAAGTAACGTTATTGCGGATTATCGGCTGATAGTCCACATATTCAGGGCTGGAGCAATATGAAATTGAATTAGTCCGGCTTAAAATCATAACTATTTCATTCTGCATACTCATATCTTTTATCAGTTCAGCCCAAAAGCTGCTGGATAAAGAATATTTAAAAACAAAAGCCGTCTCATCGGAGAATGGCATTTGAAGGGCAATTGAAACATCAAGCCCGCCGGTTGCGTCATTAATTGTATGCTTATATCCCGGTGTTTGCACTGCCGCTCTAAGCCATTCATTAGTTGGAAGCTCTGAATAATTTTTACTGAATGACTTATTGTTAAGTAGAACGTCACTGTCAATTGTGAATGAAACACCGGTTTCAGGAAGAAAGAGCTCAATGCTTTCAAGATGATATGAATAATAATACATATTACTAAGCAGAACACGCATCCGGCTTTCCAAATCGCTTTCTACTTTTATTCTTTCGTCTCGTTTAAAGTAACCTGATACGTAATCCCACAAATATTCATTTGCCAAAATAACTCGCGAGGAGCTGTTTATTCCATTGAAATAAGTGCTTATCCTGTTTTCCAGGCTAGATAAAAGCATCTGATTATACTGCAAATAATCATTCTTGGATTTTTCGAAAGAAAAGCCCAAAAATACAGATGTAAGAATGATGGCCGCAATAAAAAAAATCGGAACAAAACTGAACACTATCATGCTGAAAAGCGTCCCTTTGCTTTTTCTCCTACTCATTCTCATCGCAATAGCCCTCTTTTCAAAGCTTATCCTTTTAGCGCGCCTTGCATAACACCTGCAATAATCTTTTTCTGCATGAGTATATAAAATATAATTACTGGAGTTGACGCCATTACAGCAGCGGCAAGAAGTAAATTCCATCGGCTTGATACAAGTTCTCTATAAAATATTAACTGTGAAAGAGCGATTGTCGTGTTTTCTTTATTTGTCAGCAACATCATCGGCAATGTTATGTCATTCCAGAATTGGAGTACGTAAAGCACGGCAACGGTAGCTGTAACAGGCTTAAACAGCGGAAATATCACCCGAAAAAACATGTTGAGCCCGCAACAGCCTTCCATTCTGGAGGATTCTTCCAATGTCTTTGGGATACCATTACTGAAACCGTGGTATAGCAGCACTGCCATTGCTCCGCTCATACCTATATAAATTGGGATAAGCGAGAACACGCTCCCTCGCATTCCAAACAGCTGCGTTACTCTAACAATGGGAATCATAATTGTCTGGAATGGAATCATCATAGACAAAAGCACAAGAGTAAAAATTATTCCCGAAACTTTTGTTTTAGTACGAGACAAAGCATATCCTATAAGCGATGAGGTAATAACTACTCCGAACACAGAAGATACAATAATAATTATTGTATTTAAAAACACTCTGGGAAAATTTGTTATTTTATATACTTCGACATAATTTTGCCACTGCAACACTTCCGGAAGCTCCACCGGCTTTAATAAAATCTCCTGAAACGTCTTTAAGGAATTAATTACGATTATTGCAAGCGGGCTAATAAATACCAGGGCGACAATCCACCACATTCCGGCGCTGATCCTTTTATTCATGCAATGTCAGACTCCCTTCTTTTTGACACTACAAGCTGAATCCCGGTAATTACTAGAATAACAGCCGTAAACAGCATAGCCTTGGCGCTCGCATAACCAAAGCGATAATTCTCAAAGGCCTCACGATACGCGTTAAGGCTGACGCTTTCTGAATAATGTCCCGGTCCGCCATTTGTAAGGGTTAAAAGTAGGGGGAATATTTTTAAACTTGTAACCAGCGAAATAAATATACATGAAGTGACTGCCGGCATGATAAGAGGAAAAGTAATATTGCTGAAAAGCTTAAATCCGTCGGCGCCATCTACTATTGCCGCTTCCCGTACCGCGCTGTCAATACCTTGTATGCCGGCTATATATATTACCATTAAGTATCCCACCGACACCCACACGCGCACAATGGTAACTGTATATAAAACAATGTCCTTATTATTGAGCCAGCTTATTTCAAAAACAGGCCAGCCTGTCATTTTATAAAGCCCTGTGTTCAGCGTGCCTAGTATGAACTGCCAAATAAATCCTACAGTTGCCAAGTTGAGTACGTTAGGAGTAAAAAAAACTGCTCGTAAAGCAGTATTGTTTCTGGTGTTTCTTGATGTGCATACCGCTAATATCAGCGCAAGAATATTTGCCGTTACAGTATAAAGCCCGGTATATTTAAATGTAAAACTAAAGGACTGTAAAAACCTGGCGTCCTGAAAGCAACGTATATAATTGCTCAAGCCTACAATTTGATAATTGCCGCTCATACCGTTCCAATCAGTAAATGAATACCATACCCCCATAATCATGGGAATTAAAAAGAACAAACTATACATCAATAGAAAAGGCGCCGAGAATAAAACAAAGTTTATTTTTGAGTTATCGGAATTAAACACTACAAACCCTCCATATCAGGAGGAATATGTTTACATATTCCTCCTGCCTGATGCTTAATATTTTCTCATCCCTTATTTCATATTTGCAATGTGTTGGTCATAGTTTTTTTGCAGTAATTCGGCAGCTTCTTCATTACTCATATTTTTGTCCAGCAAGAACTCCTGAACACTTTCTCCAATAACAAAACCGGTAGGCAGAACCCTATCAAAAAATTCAGAAGTAGTTTCAGCTGCAAGAGGAGCTTCCAATGCAGAGTCATATTTAACTATCTTATCAAAGTCTTTCAATCCGGAAGGAAGAGAGTTCTTGACAAAAAATTCACTCGTAGGCTGCGTGTAATCACAGAACATAGATAAAAATTTATCCACTGCCTCAGCATTTTCAGTATGTGCGTTTACATTAAGTACAAGGCTGTAATCCGCCGCAAATACTGCGTCTGACGGGTCCTCTGAAACAGGCAGAGCGAACATGCCAACGTTTATATCGGGATTTAGTTCTCTCATCTGGTAGATTATCCAATTCCCTAAAACAAGCATGGCACTTTCACCGTTCGCAAACATTGTGTAATGAGTAGTATAGTCAGTATCCTCAGGTTTTGGCTGTGAATTTTCACGCACAAGCGAACAAAGCCTGAAAAAGTTTTCAACGCGTTTGTTTATAAAATTGAAATTTCCCGCGGCTACATCTTCTCCGCTTAGGCCTTGTTCATTCATAGACTTGTACATTGAACCCGCCGCACCGTTATTAAGGATATTGCTTAACTGCCCTATGTCCCTGAATTGTGCTGCAAAGGGATAAATTCCTTCCTCTTCTAAAGGCTTAAGCTGCTGTACCACTTTTTCCAGCTCCGAAATTGTAGTCGGGAGTTCTGTGATTCCTGCTCTTTCGAAAATATCTTTATTGTAGAATACCCCATAAATCTCAGTCTGTACGGGAATGGCATAAATACCGCCGTTATATGAGACAGACTTTACTGTGTCTTCTTCTATGTAGCTTGAGCATTTTAATCCTGAGAGTTCCATCAAATGCCCGGCATCAACATATTGGGGTAACGATGATCTCGCGATATGTGTAACAATATCTGGAGCGTCATTTACCGCCAATGCAGCCCAAAATGAAGCCTGCCAATCTGTTGTATTAGTCTGGAAGTCAACATAAACCTCATCTTGCGATTCGTTAAAAATCTGGACCGCCTCTGAAAATAACTCATGCTTATTAGCCCCATGATTTTCAAATCGAATAACTATTTTCTCATTATCAGAAGCTTGCGTTGGTGCAGATTCGACTGGTTGAGTCTGAATTGATTCAGCTTTCTCGGTTGTAGTGCTGTTTTCTCCGCCGGGCGCATTTGAACTGGATGAAACGCATCCATTTAATGCTATTATCAATACAGCCGCTACAGATATAACCTTTATTGCAAGTTTCATTTGAAATTACCCCCTTGTTTGTTTTTGCTTGCAATAATATGTTATAACAAAACCAAAGGCTGGCATTAGTAGAATATTGATAAAAAAATATGTCATTATTGATTATTTTAGGGGACTATGCCGTCTTATTTCTGGAAATGTTTTATTTATTTTGCGGGCAAATAAATAAAACCCACTTGTGGGTTCATAAGATTAGCGTTATTTTATATTCATAGAGTATTTTTTGGGGGACATTCCATACTTGTGTTTAAAAATCTTGATAAAATAACTGTCATCAAAGAAACCGACCCTTGTACAAACCTCATTGACGGGCGTACTCTTGCTTAACAGAGCTCTGGCTCGTTCCAGCCGGACATCGTTAATATACTTTATCAAGCCAATCCCATATTGGTTTTTGAATTCCCTTGAAAGATGCTCTCTGCTGTAATGGAATTGTTCGGATAGACTTGTTAGCGACAATGGGGCAGCATAATTTTGATCTATGTATTTTTTAACCATATCAATACTAGTCATCGAATTGACTCTTTCCGCAATGCTTGAGGATAAATCTATACGAGGTTTCTCCTGCCTCAATTTCAATGCAAGAGGATCAAGCAGTTGATGCATTTGCTTTCTATTAATCGGTTTTAATAAGTAATCAACCGTACCATATTGAATGGCTTTTCTAGTATACTCATAGCCGTCATATCCGCTTATAATGATAATATTTAAGTGAAGCTCATTTACAATAAGCTTATCCAGAAGTTCAATACCGGTTATTCCCGGCATCTCAATATCTAGAAAAAGCAAATCTGGGATTTGCAACTGTATTTGCTCCCAAGCTGATAAACCATTATCAACCTGTCGTATTAATGAGTTTTCAAAATATGAATTATCTTTACAGAGATTTTCTATTGTCAGCCTGGTTCGAGCATCATCTTCAACAATTAGAATGTAGAATGACATTTGATACCCTCCCGCACGATACATCAGCTAGGCGGCGGCCAACGCAGCTAAAAGCTCCCGCTTTAGTTACTCACCTTCAACAAATCATCTATTGAAATTTTGTATGCTTCAGAAATACTTAATAGTACAGCCGCCGTTGTTCCTCTGCGGCCTCTTTCAATCAATCCCAAAAATCCTGGTGAAATACCAACTGACTCTGCAAAATCTTTAAGGGATAAATTACGCGCCTGCCTTAACGCCATGATATTTTGTCCGACCATGATCCGGGCTGCTTCTTTTTCCATATGCATCACCTCCCACCTTGTGGATTGTTGATAAGCAGCGGACTGCTGTGCGCAGTCCGCTTGTTTCTATATCTCAAAGCTCCAAATAAAAAAGCGCATATAAAGGTGCGGCAAAAAGCCGATAAACCCTTACATGCGCCGGAAAATAGGCGGTGGTCATGCTTGAAAAGCGTGGAATAATTTGTTACAATAACGCTCAGGTCGCACGAAAAAATGCAAGGGTGAGTTCATTAACGTGGGACACCTTCTGCACCGGTTGTTGTGATTCGCAGTCACATCAACTGGCGTGCGGCTCTCTTATTGGAGCCATTGAGCAAAATTTGTTGGTTTGCGCTAACGCAAACGCTTTTGCTTACTTGCATGTTTGTTAATAGTGATTATACATTTATGACATAGTAATGTCAATTGTTATAAAATAGCAAAAAATTATATTTCTGTGTTACCAACACCTGCGGTTAAACTGCGCTACGGATAATCACCTTATGTGCGGTACCCTCATTGATGCCACTGATCAAAATAAGTTGATTTGTACAGTACAAACGCTTTTACTTACTTACTTACTTACTTACTTACTTATGATATTTATATTTATATTTGAACGTCCGCTGTTAGAAGATAGCGGGCGTTTTGCATTATATCTACATAAAGCTTAAAAATACAGTCTAATGCTTTAACTCATAGCATAAATGTTACCATCGCTTTAATTTTTCTTCATCTCTATATATTATATCTGTATTCAAGATAAAAATCAATATCTGTATTGCAGATATATGATAATATTCTTGGTGATGAAAAAATGATTTATAAAAACATTCGTGCGCTACGTGAAGACCGCGATATAAAGCAACGTGAACTCGCAAATATACTGCATATTGCACAAAACACCTATTCGCAGTATGAAAATGGCATTATTCAATTCACTGATGAAATGCTAATCAAACTGGCAGATTTTTACGGAACAAGTGTGGATTATCTGTTAGATAGAACAAATATAAAAGAGCCTTATCCTACGCTAAAAAACAAATAATATAGCGTACGGCTCTCTTATTGGAGCCATTGAGCAAAATTATTTGTTTACGGAAGTGCAACCGATTCTGATGCACTTTCATGTTTATAATTTTTCAAAATTCCGCCTCTATTTGTAGAAATAAGCGGTCTTTTTTTGTTTTGCTTCTACACTCCTTTTAAAACATAGTGAAGGACGATTTATTACGCTTCACACTCAGGATAAGTCCTAAACTGATGAAAAAGCTTATATATTACTGCTTCTGATGGTAGAAAGAAAAATAAAGAAATTGAGCAGCTCATAAAAAAGCGCATATGAGAATTCGAGCAAGAAAATGGAAGAATTGCTTTGTATAATACGCGATAGGGGCTATTTACATAATCTATCACTTTTCTCCTATTGCAAGTTTCAACTGCGTGCTGTTCTCTTAATGGAGCCATTCAACTAATATACTTGTTCCAATTCGAAAAAATCAAGCAGTCCGCTTCCAATCAACGGCCTGCAATAATCAACAAAGCTTTGGGTAATACCATTTCCTTTTTCGTTAATAAACTCACGGGGCATTGCGCGCTCCTTTAAAACATCTGGCTCAATGGGGATACGTTTCCACTTAATTTGATAATTCCGGCCTAGCATCCGCTCCATAGCCACCATAACTCCGCCGCATCCTTCCGCTGCCGCTTTTACAGCCTCCGATCCGGCTTGTATTGCTTCATCCCTGTCAACCTCGGATTGCCACGCGGACGAAGCCCTGCCGCATATCCCGGGTTTTTCGCTGCGGGCCTTTATGCCAAGCTTGCGAATTATAAGCCCTGCAAGATGAGTACTGGTGTCGCCAAAGTAAACCGCCCGGCCAGCCTGAAATATGGGCGGAACAATTGACTTGCCTTCCTTATCTCTAAGCCCTTCGCTGACTAATACTAATCCATAGCCGTTTTCGTCATGCAGAGCTTTTACATCTTTGATAAAGCCTTCTTCGTCAAAGGGAAGCTCAGGCGTATAAATCAAATGAGGTGCGTCTTCAGGCTTTCGCCTTGCCAGAACAGAAGCGGCGGCTATCCAGCCTGTATCTCGGCCCATCACCTCCATAACGCACATGTGGATCGGCAGAGATTTTAGATCCTGAGAAATTTCAGCGGTAGTTGCCGCTATGTACCGAGCCGCGCTTCCATAACCCGGCGTGTGGTCGGTTGCTAATATGTCGTTGTCGATGGTTTTGGGTATGCCTACAACGGTAATGCCCCAATCCTTGCATCGGTCATGGATTTTCTTGCAGGTATCCATGGTGCCGTTGCCTCCATTAAGCAATACGAAACGGATATTGTGCTGTAAAAAAGCGCCGGCCATTTTTTCATAGTCCTCCTCAGTTACATGATCTCTTGAGGAGCCTATAATAGAAGCAGGCGTGCTTAGAAGCAACTCCAGCTTTTCCTGAGGCAGGCCGCTCAGATTGGCGAACCTTCCTGAATGAACCGCTTGAACACCTCCTATCGCGCCCAAAACATTTTCTATCTGCGAATGTCTCCCCGCCTGATTTATAACGCCGTACAAGGATGCGTTTATAACAGGGGTCGGCGCTCCGCCGTGAATGACTAACAGATTTCCCGGCATTTATTTCCTCCTTCACTTGAGTTTGACTTGTATTTTCGTTAATGTTAACACAATTTATTAAATTATAAACGCATTATTTACGCAAACGTTGTACTGTGATTTGCACAAAACTAACCACAAAATTTTGTCTGATTACATCAAAACACATTTGATTCGCGTTGTAAAATGACTTGCTAACCGACATGGCACTGCTCACCTTGTGACATTAGTACAAATATAGCAAGCAAATTTCGTAAATTTAGCTAAGTGTTTTCCTGCGCGAATAAATACCAGGCTGCTTTTTACCTGTTTCTTTTCTTTAGCCTATCAAATCTACTCACCATGCTCTCTCTACGGCTTTCAGTTTTTTCAGTATCGACGAAGTATTGATCTGATGATACGCACGCTCTTAGCACTGAACCTTCTTTAACAGCCCCAGTTATTGAAGATAGGGGTATTTCAATTGAATCATCTTCCTTAATGCACACAGCAATTCCGTTAATAATCCTGTCAACAACAATCACTAAATCTCACCTCCTATGGCTTGCAATTTTTGCATGGGCGAAAATTCGAGCTAATAGCTTCCTCTCGCAACTCGAAATAAGTTCGATTCTTCTCTGCTGGAAGGGTTCCGCAGGAAGTCGAATGGAAAATATTACTATTTTTATTTCCGATATATTGCGTCGATGTTTTAGGTATGGGGCTTGTGGTCTCGGAAGTTGTTACGGACTCAGGCGCCTTCGTAACTTCTGTGGTCATCTGTACTTTATTAGCATCAACTGTAATATCATGTCCGTCAGTAGTAAACGTAACCGTGCCATCCTTGTCTGTACGATATACCTCGCAGCCTGCCTTACTTAATAGTTCTAGTACGTTGGAATCCGGATGGCCATAAGTATTTTCTTCGCCTACCGATATTACGGCGATTCTTGGTGCTATACGCTCTAAATAGCTCCATGTAGTACTTGATCCAGACCCGTGATGCGCAACCTTTAAAATATCCGATTTTAGCAAATGGTTAGCAGAGAGTTGATCGCTCTCGGAAACGTCTTCAGCGTCTCCCGCGCACAAAAAACTAACTTCTCCGTAAGTAAGTCGTAACACAATCGAATAATTATTTAGGTCTACGTAGTTATTGTTATTCGGGGCAATCACCTGTATACTCGCGCCGCCCAACTCAAACACTGCCCCAGCTTCCGGTATCGTTACTGGAAAATCCCTATGCTCTATCGCTTCCAAGACCTGTTCAAAGGTAGCTGTTGAGTGGACAACATCAGGCATAAGTATAGAATCGATGTTATCCATATAACGGATAACGGCGGACATAGAGCCTATATGGTCTGCATGGGGATGTGAAGCGACAAGGTAGTCAAGTTGTCTGATCTGGGCATCGTGGAGATAATTCAAAATTAAGGCTTCCTGTCCGATATCTCCCGCATCAATGAGGGCTGTATGCTCGCCAATTTTAATAAGTATACAATCACCTTGCCCCACATCAAAAACAGTCACCTGTAGAGTTTCGAGCCTGTCCGCTTCTTTACTAGAAATCTGTTCGACCTCTGGGCTTGTTGATTCTATTTGTTCACCGCCAAAAGAGCTTGGATTTGTAGTCTCTTCTGCCATAATAGATTCTGTATAGCTCGTGAGTGATTGATTAATATCTGCAGGTAGTGTTTGAGCCTTTCCTACCGTACTGCACCCAGTCAAAGAGATTAAAACAAATAACAACAGAAATGTTCCTGTGCTTAATACTTTTCTCAAGCTATATTAACACCTCACACATTAAAATTATTTTGTTCCCTATTAATATCCTACGAACTTCCTCAATATCCATTTTATTGATAAATTTATATCGGCCAAACATCAACTGTCTATCTCCATAAACTAAATATTATCGTCCATGAATAAGTATATCTGCTTGTAGCGAATCATACAAGTAAATCTAAGGCCGATACCACCTGCTTTCAAGGACGCCGCGCGACGAATATCATCTACTCTGTCAATCTCATAAACCCTGCCGTCGTCTCAAATGATATTCAGAGGCTTGATTTTACCGGATGCTGAAAATCTTGCTGTTACATCAACGAATTTTTTGCCCATGGGATTTCCGCCTTTCATATTATTTTTCCACTAAGGTAACCAACCGGATGTATTACGTGATCGTCTTTTGGGGATATATCAGTAAACTCCTTGTTTTTGAGTATAATACCTCGCTGGATAGATTTGTATCCAAATCTCTCCCTGATTTCGTCAACTGTCCGTTCAAGCTTTTCAAATTTATCTCTCATATTATGATTGGTGAGAAGATCCTGTTGGTATGCCGAATCCTCTGTAACCAGATTTATCCCTCTTACGCCAATACTGTACAGAGGCTTAATCATCCGATACTTTGTTGAAAATATCTCTATTGCCTTGTCTGCGATTTCAATAGGGAATTCAATATGAGTTGCTTTTGGCAATTCTGTTCCTTTGGCTGCCGAATAAGCGTGATTATGATACATCTGATTATTTTGATTTCGAAGAATTCATGTTATAATAAATAATGAAGATGACAATAGGATTAACCTGTTCATTCACGGTCGGTCATTCGCAAATTGTTAAACCATTGAAGCGGCCTGTCTTATATCAATTCGCGTTTAATCATTACAAGTCTATTGACTTGAATTAGTATAGACAGAAAAATCCCAATGGCAAATGAAGGGCGTTAATAAGTATGAAGAGCAAAACTTACTCTCAAAATGTTAGTATCAATAAGTCTCAACAAGCAAAGAAATACTCTGTTGGCGGAGAATATTTAACGCTTCGAGAAATGAGCGAAATATATAATATTCCTGTAGCCACTATAGTATCCAGGCTGAAAAGCGGGCGCTCCGCTGAGGAAGCGGTTCAAAAAAAAGGTAAAAAAACATTTTGTATAAAGGGTAAATGGCTTACTTACGAACAAATCATTGAGACTTATTGTGTGAGTTATCCAACATTCTTAAATGGTCTGAAACAAGGATTAAGTCCGGATGAAATCATTGAGAAGATTATTTATAAAAGAAGCCTTATGGCGCAGTCAACAAACAATTCTTCATCAGATTGCTTTGCAAAAAATGAATCATATACAATTGAAAATGTTACAAAACCTTTTTTGGAATGGTGTAATCTTTATAATATCCGTCCTGAAATAGTCCGTTCGCGTATGAGCATGGGTTCCGGCTTGCATGAAGCATTGACAATGGCTGGTTCTGGTAATGATCGGTTGTTTAACATAGATGGCGAAATTCGAACTTTACAGCATTGGAGCAGATTATTTGCGATTAATCATGTAACCGCTCGAAATCGGATAAAACGAGGATGGAACATTTGCGCTGCTTTTAAAGAACCAGTAAATCAAGCATTTGGCGAAAATCATAGGCTGTATTACAGAGTTGATGGTAAAGACTATACATTAGGAGAACTAAGCGCAAAATTTAACATCAACCAAGTCGTGATAAAGCATAGGTTAAGAGCTGGTATACCTGCGGAAGACGCTGTAAAACTTAAATTAAAGAAAGTCCGCATATCAAATCTTTACGAATTGTGCACAGTGGATGGCGTCACAGCTACTTTAAAAAAGCACTGCGAGAACAAAGGAATTGCCATCACTACAGCCCTGTATAAACTCGAAAAAGGCGTATCGGTGGAAGATATATTAACGATTCAGAATAAGCAATGCGAGACGCTCTATGATTTCATGGGCAAAAAGATGACGCTGAAAGAAATAAGTGAATACTGCAATATATCATATGGGCATTTGCGAAAAAAAGTTGTCAATAAGAATATACCGCTAGGAGAGGCGGTTAAGACCTTCCAGCCAAGAAAATACCATATTGACGGTGAATATTTAACAATGACTGAAATAAGCCAAAAGTACGCCATACATCAAGATACGATCAAGGGTAGGTTAGAGCACGGCCTTTCTCTGGAGGAAGCAGTCAAAAAGCCTATAAAGAGAGCGCAGACATATTATATACATGGCAAATTGCTTACAGGGAAACAAATTGAGAGCGTTTATGGCATTACAAGCGCCGCCTTTCGAAAGTGGATAAAACAGGGGGCAACTCCTGAGGAGGCGATAGAAAAGATTAAGCAGAATAAAAATCATGATTATATACGAAACCGGTCTAAACGACATATGCACAAGGGACAAATGCTGACCATAAATGAAATCAGTAAGGATACAGGAATACCTATTAATACACTGTATGCTAGAATAAGGAATGGACTTTCTATTGATAAATAAGTTTAGTAATAATAGTCCTATTATCCAAGTATAAGGATAGTTGCATATGATAAATTTAACACCAGCGAACTACTCGAAGTTTAAGCTAAAGGAAATGTCAGACCACCACTTTCAAGTTGGTTGGTTTTAAAAGAGACTGCAACTATAAGAGGAAGGCTTGCTACTACCTGCAACACCTATAGGCGTGGTTTCGCAAGCATTTATTTTACGTTGGTTGGCGACGACTATGACAACTATTATTTCGGCAGCAAGCTTATGGAATATGTGGCCGACTTGGTGGCGATACCTTATCAGAATATGTCTATTACTAATTACCGCGCCCGTAGCATGGACCAGATTGAGCGCGGTTTCCAGGAAATGAAAGAGTGGCTTATCCGGGACTTCGGTGTTGTGAAGGAGCCAGTAGGACTTGAGCAAAACTGCAAATGTATAACTCTTCTTCAACGTATGTGCCGTCTCCAATATATATATTAATGGCTTGCCTGCCAAAAAAGTAATTTGGGCGTACTTAACAGCTTTCTTAATGGTTATAAATGGTCTGTCAGCGATACCGGTCCCTGTTTCATTATATCCGTTTTTGGCAACATATATAGAAACGCTTTCCATATTATTAGTACCTGTCACCTTATTAACCAAAGGTGCAGAGATGGGCTGTGAATTTCATATTGATTAAAGTAATTTGCAATGCTATAATTGTCGAATAATACAATTATTTAAGAGCCAATAGATCCTATAGGGGTGGCTATTATGGCTATTATCGGATGCTCAAAAGTCAGATGAGTTTCCCAGTGTTTATATAATGGGATGCTGAATTTTCAGATACTAAATGGAATGTAAGGTCTAACAAATAATAGGGGTGCCGTTATAAGGAATAAAGCGTTTATTCCTGAAAGGTATAGTTTCACTAAAACGAGGAGGATTAACATGTTAAGTATGACCAAGGAAAATATGCAAAAAGCTACTACTTTAATAAAAAAGTACAATGAGGAGCAAATGGAATTCTTAAATAGATTAAAAACTAATTCCGATAAAAGAAATAATTGCAAAAACCCTATTGAAATTCATAATATAATTGCTGATGATGTCGAAATTATTAATCATAGAACAGAGCAAATGAGTGCTTATAATGAACTGTTGGAAGACTTGGGGGTTTGTATTAAAGAAGAAAAATATTACCCCGAAAAACATTTCTTAAATAAATTAATTGATGAGCCGTCTTTAAAAATTTTATTAGACAGAATTTATGGTGTAAGAACTGAATTTAATAAAACAGATGAGATTTACAGAAATTTTAAGACAGATGCTTTTCCTACTATTGATGAAGCATATAATTTGCTTTCTAAGCAGTTTAAAAAAGCTTCTGCTACTTTAAAAGAAATTGTTTTGTTTTTTGATGATGAAAATGCTGAAAACAGTTAAGTTATTTAGAGACGTAATGTGTTTAAAAAGACTGAGTCAGAACTGGTAGAATTGTTAATTACCTGAAAATGTTTTATTTTAATATCTTTATCAACTTCCGCTAATAAGCAAAATGGGACGTTAGCCTAAATTCTGTGTTTCCGTATTAATATGATGTTTCTTTACTTGATAAAAAATAATCATAACATTAATCAGCTAATAACGTCTGTTTTGAAAGGCGTTATTTTCATACAATGAACTAATACGAAACTCATTGCAGCAATTTCTGCATCTTATAAGAATAAGATGCAGAAAGCAAGGGATCTGTTGCATCGGGTTCAATTACTCACAAATCATCAACTTCCAAAAACCACTGGTCTTCGTCCTTGAATAGGTATATCTGTC
>Ga0153950_1000145_pt1 | contig 30426 bp, 26 predicted proteins | sample TSNJ034MetaG_FD_104737 | JGI IMG/M metagenome (GOLD analysis project Ga0153950, IMG submission 104737) | Attine ant fungus gardens microbial communities from New Jersey, USA - TSNJ034 MetaG | ecosystem: Host-associated > Fungi > Mycelium > Unclassified | place: USA: New Jersey, Wharton State...
AAATGCGTGGGAAACCTTTTCCTGTTTGGGGCTCTCATAACAAATAGCAGTAAATAAAAGGCAACAATAGCCATCAAGATGTTGTCATTGATGGCCTGTTGTGTGACTCAAGTTGAGTTGACTCAGTAGCTAAGTCTTTGAGGGTTACAAAGAGAACTCAATGGGGTTCTTGTGTTACCGATAGACAGTGAATGTCCTTAGTGATCACCCTAGGTAGATGTTCAAGAAGAACTCGATGGAGTTCTCCGTTAGATTAGACTACTACTTATACTACTTTACAGTGGCTGTGCTACTATTAGCTTACAATCACATGTCCTTCCAGAATGTTCTATGATCACCTGACCTTGTCACATGATCTGATTACCTAAGTTTCCATGCTGTTTATATCTTGACCCCATTGTATGATTTGAGGTTTTAGATTGAGTGTTCAACTGTACAGGAAACTATTTCCATTTTGGGACTCTCATAACATCTTGCTGAATTATGCCAGCTACTTATACAAGTACACTATTTGCCCTTGTTGACATTGATGGTATTCTACAATCAGCCAAGAGGCTGCCAGTTCAATTCCCTTGTCTGTCATTCTATAAATACATATCTTTGGTCATAGTCAAGGCAACTCATGATATGGCTGGAAAATCAACAATGATGAGTAAAATAACTGGCAAGGGCCTGCAATGACGCAAGAACTGACAATATCTAAAAAATACTTACAATGGTAATCCTTCAATGATCAATAATCTTGCCAATATATTTCTTCCTCTTCAAGTCACACATTGATAGCATCCTGAACAGTCTGCTGATAGCTCTCATGACCCAGCTTTTACAACAAATACAACAACATATCACTCTTACAAAGGTCTCTAGCACTTCGACAATGAGGTGATCACCCCAGTACATGGACGATAACAACAACCTGTTCTTGCCTGATAAAGCCAAAGACTTACCATGATACTAATATTCTGACAACTGAATACCTTGGCTAACATGTATGCTTTTGTTAATGACATGGGGATCTTATGCCTGTTGAAGCATGCCAATCGCTCCATTTGGCTCTCTGAGAGAGTTACTTAGTTGTGGTGATTCTATTTATGATATGCAGCACAAGTACTTAGCGGCATAGATATTTTCTATTATTTGGATGTACACTCATGTTATCATGACCTTCCTTAACATGATGATAAATACTATAGATAGTTAAATTAATGGCTCTCTACCAGCTGACGTAGACGAAGTTTGCTAATTTAGTCTGATAGTTTACATTGTATCACTATACTGATATATATAGACCACTCTCATTGCCTGTCACATACTGCATTATCGTCTCATCATCTTCATATACTATATTTGCACCTTTCAATGATTGATCAACATTAGCTCATTTCACACACTTATGCTGTCTCCATTACCCATTTTTTCATCTATTTCTCCATTTATTTAATCCATATGAGATACTGTAAATTACAGATGTGATGATCCTAAGAATGTAATTTCTTTTTGTGTGTGCTCCCTCAGTGCTTTAACAGCTTGAGCTCAATTTGAATGAGATGACTGGAGCCTTGCCTACTGGGGCCATCAACAAATTTGCAAAAGATAATCACTGTAAATAAATACTCACTGCCACTGATCGTCGTTGTCGGTACTTTGTCTGAATGTTGATCGATTTTTGTTTGCTGATGCTTACATCATCACTTTTGCCAATCTCCCGGCCATCAGTCAGAGCTTGGGCTACCCTCAAGGTAAGGGCCCTCTCTTCTTTGTGGTCCTTTTGCTCATGCGGTAAGCCAGTCCATAGGACACTCACATCTGAGCAGTCTCAGTCTCTGCAGTCTTACCGTTTGCAGATCATACCTTGTCTTTGATTGTGGCTTCGTCTGTGCTGTATTTTATCACTGTGTAGCCACTGGCTATATTTCTCCCGACGTCACAGTCCCCGTCAAGAATGATGTTGGCGTCGCTCTCGTTGACCCCATCGACTCTCCGATGCCTTTCCTGTCGTCATCGTTGTCCCCCTTTCCCCACCACTCAACAACGCCGCTCTAGCCCTCATAGAGCAGGGTATACTGTGCCACACGAGTCCTTGGCATCACAAGGCCTCAAACGCACGGCTAAAAACAGGCTTATGTCGTCTCTTTCCGTGGCCTCATCAATATGGAACCCCTCCACCTTCACCCCCTACAATCTTCCTCTCTCCGATTCTTTGCTCTCCCCACAAACAAAGTCCCAGATATAGAAATAACTGCACAGTTCAAACAGGCCGTGCCTAGACTTTTTGATAGACGTGCTCGTGATGCCCTACAGACAGCTAGGAGAGAAGATTACATCAAGATCGCGACCATGCTCGTAGACATAGCCGATGCTCGCACCTTCTCAGTGGTCGACGTCCTCATTACTGACTACAACGACAAATTAGACTGCTCTTTGTTGCCCTCCTTCCGTTTTCTCATACCATTCAGCTCATTTGTCCCTTGCTGCTGACATCTTCCTCATGGAGGCCTCTATATATGGGATATGAGATACGATCGCTCTGCTTTAGACGTCCAAGCAACAGAAAGAGTTTTGTGTCAACAATCTGCAGCTTTTCAGCGGGAACTGTCGGCCCTCTAAAAAAGTTTTAGTAATTCAACTGCATCGAGCCCCACGAACTAAGCTGCCAAGAGCATGGATGACGGTGAATTAGATGATCTGAAGAAAAGAATCCAGGCTATGCAATGTGGTGCCGTAGAGGGAAAGATTGGCATTAGGGAATGGAGAAGGCTAAGAGAATTCCCAAGGGAGCATTGGAAATGGTGTCATCAGGAGCTACGTGAGCCCTCTTATCCCTTTCATCACCAACTACGCTCTCGTGCAGTTCGAGTGACGAACCTCAGTTCCCTGGCCCAACTCAATCACTACCTCTACTCCCTCCTTCGTTATTCGCGATAAGACTTTCCATGATGTCGATCATCCTGGTCTCAACGAAATCAAGAAACGGCCAATTGAATACCTTGCAGAAGCCCTCCTAAAAGAGTTCAATGCGGCAAGGAAATATTTGAAGAAGCAGCTATCACTTCAGCACGCGAGGAGCCTGCTTAACACACTGAAACCACTGCCTTATCGATGCTGGTAAACACACGGGCTCCACCTTCTAGTGTTATTGAACAGATCCTTCGCTATCTCCTCCCCTTCCTAAACTTCACTCACCATCGACCAAGGATCTATTTTTTGGGCCACCAGGTACAGGCAAAATGTCTCAGTCAAAGTATAGCTCGTGTTCTCGGTCGTCTATGTCAACGTATCTCTTCTGGTGGTGTCCATGATGAAGCCAAAATACACGGTCGCAGAAGTGCTCATGTTGTATCTGGTCCCAGACTTGCCGTTAAAGCACTTTGTAAATCCTCATGTATCAACCCTGTCATTCTTCTCGACAAAGTTGACAAAATTGGACAAAGTAATTTTCATTGAGATCTTTCCGTTGCCGTTTTAGAAGTCTTGTATTTGTGCGGAGAAGCATGTTGAGGAGAATAGGTAGAAGAAAATGAGGATGGTTTAGGAGAGTGGTGTTCATGATGATGGTGATGATGATGAGTGCTTCGGTAGTGAGAGTGGACGTGAATGTGAACAGGTAGAAAACTTGCTGAAAAGTACATCTTGTCCTTGGCTAAAGTACATTGAGGTACTCAAATGATTAGGTGAACTGGAAAACAGGACGAATGCGCGGAGCTCGCTGCTCTATTCGAAGTTGTTGCTTGTCCTCTCAAAACATATTTTTGCTTTAGCGAGTCTAGTTGTCCAGACTATTACCTGTACAGAGTAATCAGAACGAAACTCCTTGTTGGGAAGGACCAAGGGTGGATATGACAAGGTGAAACAGTCCAGGCCTCACTTGAAGATGAAGAAAAAGATAAATTACAAGCAGCGGCAACAAATAGAATCTTGTTAACCTATCATTCCTTCATCTCAGTTCTGACAAGACAGAGTACTCCCAGACATGGGTGAAGAAACATGGAGAGAAAAGTACAATCTATGCTCGATGATCTCGCACAAAAAAGCTGTGATTTTTTTGGTATGGCTCTAGGACCAGGTTTACATTGCATCACCAAGAAACAAGCGAACACATCCAACTCACAAAAACTGCCAGGAATCTTGGGATAACCTCTGCTACGCCTTTCCAACCCATCCAAGCGCTTGCACTATCTTCGATGCTTCTGCTAGGTCGCTTCTGCACACCTCTCAAGGACCCAGAGTGACAGTGAGGGTGTTCAGAAAAGGTGATGTCAGGAGGGTTGGACAGGTCTTAGTTGGCGTGTAACAGCCAACTCTATTGGCTAAATAATATTTCTTCAGTTGGAGTCGCACATTGCAGTCTTCCTTCCAATCATAAAAATGTTCATTTCAAGTATGAACCTTGTTATTAATAAAGCTCTTTGAGGCCTAAGCTGCAATATCTTGTTGAGATCGCAGATTTCTCTCTTGAGGTGGTATCGATATCAGAATGATTTTACAGGTCAATTCATTCCAAAAACATACAACTGACAAAACAATCATTTACGCCAGCAGAAGGAGCTTTTGATTAGTAATACTTGTCCAATATAGAGTTCAAGCTCGTATATGATGTCGTCAGGAATTGACCATTGTTCAGGATTCTTCCTCTGTGCCTGTGTGACTCGATCGGCGGATGCATTTGCAAAACAGGTCATTTAGACACACACATCTGTCATGCTAGGGACGAACAAAAACTCGAATAGACCAACGAGCTCCTGTAACTCGTCCTCCTTTCCAATTCACATATCCACTTCAACACCTCCGAGTACTTCAGCTGAGGACAAGACGCACTTTGGTATCCTACTCCAGCAGCTCCCCTACCTCCTCCTTTTACTCGAGTTCCCTCAACAGCTCTTTGTCAATCCATTCCGCCCACTTTCTGCCAAGCCTTGAGTTAGAGGAGTCCACGTTCGCTGCCTTCTTTTGGGGTACCCCGATTACCCCTCTATGCGATGGTAGCAAGCATACATACATTCTTCTTGTGCTTGACTGGGACCTAAAACAATGGCTCATTGTCCCGACCCATGACCTGTCTATCTTGCAGCTTAAGTTTATAGCCATGAGCGGAATGATTTCCTGTGTAAAGTCAGTGTCAAATTCGACGATTTATGGGAACACCTAGTTTCCGAAGCACAGCGAGAAACCAATTGTGAGTTGATCTTTGCCTCGATCATTTCCCGTTTACTCAGGGTACCTCAGCAGACTTCAAGATTGAGTTCACTAATTCCATTTCAGGATTACAGTTCTGGATCGTCGCCGAGGTATGCATTTTATGATTATTTATGCAGATTCCCTCCTCAAACGTAATCTTAGGCCTACAACAACAATTTACGCGCTCTAGATGTCCAAATCAAAAGTACAGTAAAAAGCTTGGAATCCTTCAAACCACTTTTGAGCCACTTGGGTCGTGCGGAAGCTGGTGTTGGGATGATTTTTGAGTTCGCCAAGGCCATCAGTGGGGTAATAAATCATTGCCTGGTGTATGCATGCATCATCTGACTTGAAACAGCTCAATTCTGCAGCTCAAACAGTGGTCAACTGCATTGACGTCGTATACAAAGTCGGCCACATTCTTTTTCGATACAAATAACATGACTGATCGATTTTACAGCATTTCGAAGCTCAAAAAGAATCTCATGAAGCAATGCAAGACCTCGCAAAAAGCATGAGTACATTAGCTGTCCAGCTCGAGAGGCTCAAGGACATTCCGAAATCAGACGAACTGCGTCGTACTATCAATGAATTTCCTGGAATGATGGAAGAAGTGGTGGGCTTTATTGAGCAGTGGCTCGGAAGTTGGTCAGGTGGGTATCCAACTGGGCGAGATAGATTTATGACTGAGTTGTTGGTCACAGCCAAACATATCCTCACTGTCCCTCATAAGGACAAGGTAACTGAATTACAGAAGAAACTAGAGACTTTTGCGGGAAATTTCGACCGAGATTTTCTTATAGAGATCAGAGCAGAACAAGGTCTGGCCTTCATGCCTGATGTTCATCGTCCAACCTGACTGATTTGTGGTTCGTATCAGCCATCATAGCACAAAATGCGAAGATGGCCACCGACAAGAAGGAACTGGAGGATTTAGTGAGCGCCCTTGGGGCTAATAGGCTCTCCTTGCGCACACCATGTATGGAAGGCACCCGCATTGCCATCTTACAAGAGATTGAAGACGAGATCACAAATGTCAATGGTCCCAATATGATCTGGATAAGGGGATCCCCTGGTGTTGGAAAATCGGCCTTGGCAGCTAGCATTGCCAGTCGACTAGAGGATCAGAAGCGACAAGTAATATCGTTCCGGTTTGATCGCACAGAAAAGACCATCACCACAAAATCTCTCTGGCGTGCTGTCGCCTGTCATCTTGCCCGCCTGTATCCCTCTCTTCGACCACACTTAGCCCAAGGCAATCAAGGGCACAGCTCATCCGACATTGATCGGCTTTTCAAATTGCTCATCGAGGAACCATTATCTGTGCTGGACGATGATGTTCCGCGAGAGGAACTTCCTGTAATTTTGATCGATGCATTGGATGAATGTGGTGGCCTCAGGCACAACGCATCTGAGATGGATGATTTTGAGGGCCTTGTGCGTACGCTCAAGCGCTGGGTTCAGGTTGATCACTTGAAGAGGCTCAAGTTGGTTGTCACCAGCCGGCCCGAGGACCATATCACCAAAATCTTCCCGGAGTCTGTCTGCACTCATGTCAATATCCCCTCTGGCAATGATGTCAAACCGGGAGATAGTGCTTCTGAAGACATCAGTATATTCCTCAAGTCCCGTCTCAAGAGTATGGGATTGGGAGTTGCATTGATTGAAAAGGCGCTCAAGTCCCTGGTTCCTCGTGCTGCTGGTATATTTATCTGGATAACATCTGCTGCCAATTTCCTCGAATGGGATCCCGAAGTACGGTTTGCCATGCTTGAAAAGGATTATGGAAAGGGGTTAAAAAACATGCATTCTCTGTACTCAACGATCATCAAAGCATCGTTCGGACATGGTCTCAGAGGAAAAAATCAGGGCAGTCGTCTCTGTTATGGGTGCAATGATATTTGCCAAGGAACCGCTTGATGATAATGCGCTTATTATGCTTCCTGGAGTTAAGATTCTGGGTTCAGATGCAGGCCAGTTAGGGCTTATTAGAAAAGGTCTCATGTCGGTCATTGATCCTGGTCCTATCCTTTGTTTCCATCATTGGTCTTTTAAAGACTTTCTTTTATCTCCATCCTTTCGACACGAACACCCTAGCCTTTCGGCTATTCAGAATCGAGTTTATCATGAACATCAGCTTACTGTGTTATGTTTGAAGACTCTGGTTTCTCCCAAGCTCCACTTCAATATGTGCAGCTTGGAATCTTCTATCGTCGAGAATGTGGATCTTCAGGCCACTGCGAAAACCACTATTCCTCCTCTTGTCTTATACTCGTGTCAATATTGGGCTGATCACCTTGTTCACACTCTGGCTGACCACCTTGTTCACACTCTGGCTGACCACCTTGTTCACACTCTGGCTGACAAACCGTTGATGGAGGCTGTAGAGTTTGTGATGTATGAGAAGTTATTGTTCTGGTTGGAAACAATGAGCCTATTGGGTAAGATGCATGAAGCATCTTTGATTCTGAGAAAGGCTTTAGGTTGGAAAGTGCGTCTCCAGTTCATTTTCTACAATACACCTCTGATGTTGGCTGGCCAGACACTCAACCCTGATCACAAACTAACGTTGTTCATTCGCGATGCCCTCGAATTCATTTCTGCATTTATCATCCCAGTCTCTCGATGTGTCCCCCAAATCTATGTTTCCGCCCTCTCATTTGCGCCCGAACAATCTCTTGTTGCCACAGAATTCCGTTCAAGGTTTCCCAACACTGTTGTGGTCACTGAAGGGAAACCTAGTCAGTGGCCAATGGTGGTGGTCACTAAAGGGAAATCTAGTCAATGGCCAATGGTGGTGTTCACTGCCGAGCACCACAAGAGTCCTGTGTACCGTATGGTCTTTTCGCCTTATGAAAGCACCTTTGCTTCCATATCAAGAACCAATCATAAAATTATCATGTGTGTCTGCGACTCTAAAACCGGTCATTGCATTTCAGGCCCATTCGAGCTGCCTCACAAGGAGTTTGTATATGATGCCTACTTCAGTCCTGATGGGAGACGTATTCTACTCAAATTAGAATCTTATGCAGTAGTCGTGGACATTGAGACTGGTGAGGAGCAGTTTCAGATCAAGGGTTGGAATTTTGTCTTCATTCATCATGACGGAAGAATTGCATCAATGCATTGGATAGGTGGAGATAAAGGTGGAGATCCAACTCGGATTGTGGTCAAGTTATGGGATGCTAGCAATGGTGCCCTGATATCCAACAGGTTGTTCGAGGTGAATGATGTCGCCGGCACCCAATTTTCTCCTGATGGGCGTTTTCTGGCCGTAGCAAGGAAGTCTGAGAGTGCTATTGAACTATGGTGTCTGAAAGATGGCAAGGATCCCCGGCAATTCTCGTATCCTCCTAGAGATCTGAAATCACTCGTCTTTTCTCCAACCAGTGACTCTTTGATGGCCGTATCTCGGAAAAAAGATATCTACCTTTGGAGACTGGACACACAAGAAATGGCATCCTTCAGCCATGATGTCTACTATGGCTCACATGTTATTCATCCGCCCCTCACTAACTACCTATTTATCGAACAAGCATACACAGTGGAAATATGGGACGTCGCCGTGACTGACTCAAAACTAATCTGGGAGACAAATCCTCCAACCACTTCACTCATATATAGTACTCGTCCATCACGCGATGGTCACAAGCTTTTAGTTGGATGTCAAGATGGAAGTGTGAGGATGTGGGAGCTGGACCTGGAGAATTTGGCGATGAGTCAAGCTGATACTATCAACACTCAAGTTGATGCCAATGTGCCACAAATCATTGCATTCTCACATTCCGGAAACATGGTGGCTACGAGATCAGAGCGATCTCATATTGAATTCTTGGATTCGACTACTGGGGAAGTCGTATCGCGTACGGATATTGGCAAGCAAGACTACGATGGCATGAGGATTGCATTTTCCCCCAGTGAGTATCAGGTAGTGCTTTATTCTAGATCTCTCATTACCGTGTGCGGCATAATGCACCCGGATAATCGCGTCTCATTCAACCCCTGGCCGAGGCAAGATATCCGGACTAGGAAGGTTGCCTTCCAAACATGCAACGACTTGGTTATATGCACCTCAGATGATGACTCAGCATTACTGCAAGTTTGGCATCGGCAGGATCCCGCAGGTTTTGAATGCACGTATTCTTTAGAGATCGAGATCAAAGACTCGCGCCCATACCCGGCACCTGATGGCTTGACCGTCGTCATCGTGCCTGCGTATTCCTCTGCCAAATGTTATTCATGGAATCATGACACTGCCCAATTTCATTCTATCGACTTTGTTGACGATCCAGTGGATATTTACAAGCCTGAGTACTCACCCGATGGGAGACTGTTTGCATGCTGGTCTGGGGATGACTCTCGCGTCCGAGTCTGGGACACACGAACAGGCCGACTCGTTTCCAAGTTCCGAACGTCCTGGGTGGATGCAATGGCCCTCTCACCTGCTCTGATTGAACATCCCCCCAGTGACAGACTTATCGCTCTTTGGTTTGAAGACGAAAACACAATACATCTTCTTGACGTCTATAGTGGCCATCTGCACGCTAAAATTTTGGATCAAGGAAGCGCAGCCATGGCATTTATACGAGATGGAACAAAGCTGGCGCAGTATTCCCGTTACTTTGGCTTGAGAATATGGGACATAGCGGATCTCACAGATGAACACTGGCATTCTGCTCATGGATATGAGCTCATGCTGCTAGGCATGCGAGATGGACGGGTGGTGGGTCGGGACAATGAGCCACTATTTTGGGTCCCAGTCGAGCACAGGAAGAGTCTATGCGTGCCACCGCCCAGAGTGGTACTTGGGATACCCAGAAAGAAGGCAACAGTTGTGGACCTCTCTAACTCAAGGCTTGGGAGAAAGTGGACAGAATGTATTGACAAGGAGTGGTTGAGAGAAGTCGAGCGAAAGGAGAAGGAGGTAGGAAACCTGTTGGAAAAGTAAGTCTTGTCCTCAGCTCAGCTATTTGGAGATGTTCAAATGAATAGGTGAACTGGAAAGTAGGACGAGACCCATGAACTGCTCTATTTGAGTTCTCTTTCAGAACATGCTTTTGCTTTGGCGAATCCAATCTTCCAGACTATGTCCTATACCAAAGCCTCTGTCCTATACCAAAGCCTCTGTCGAAGTAATTAGAATGAATTGTTAGTTGTCCCTGTTGGAAAGGAGGGAATGATGCATATGGACAAGCGTTTTCAGCAGATAAACAACAGTATCAAGACTGAGCTGATCGGTAATCGGGAAGTGCTAACAAGATCACATTAGTCATTTATCGAGAGCGAGAGTCTGTCATGAGCTTACTACAAAGCCTACTCTCATAAAACCGAACAGGGCAACTTGATGATGAAGAATGTTGGTGACAAGGATGACCCCAAAAACAGACTGAACTGGAGGGCTGGGATAAACTTAGTGTGAAATCCAGTCGCAAGCACGCACAAAGGTGATTCTAGCCGGCTTTTGTGCATCTTCAGCGCTGAAAAGATAGATAGACTCCGAAGATCATTTTGGCACTCAGAGTCCAAAGCTTCAGGTACAGGAGGTATTTCAGGTTGATGATCGGTGCTCATCTTACAAAGTTTGTGTAACGATTTATGTCTTCGTTGTATGCATGTAGTAGTTGCTCATAGCATATGTCTTTAGCTTCGACCTGGTTAATATGATACTCCCACTACAGTATTTTGAGATCATAATAGTCTTGACCTCAATATGTGTTATACTCAATAAAATTGAGGAGTTCCTACCGTTCCTTGAATCTCGAGCCCAGCCCTGCTTGAACTGTTTGTTTTACTTAGACCACCTCTCTTTCTGTGGTCGTGTACTGTTCACGTGTCATGTGAGCCAGTCCATGGGCGACTCTTTGGCGTTGCATCTCAAGTGTGTTGATTGCAAATCTGCATCTGCTCACTGTGCAGTCACCAGCCATCTTTCTCCCAGCGCCACAGTCCCTGTCAACAACAATGTCAGCGACGCTCTCATTGACCTCGTGCCCTTCCCGTCGTCGTCTCTCCCGGCCACTCGACTCCAGCCCTTGTAGGGCAAAGCACACTGTGCGGTACGAGTCCTTGACATCGCGACATCGCAAAGCCTCCAACGCGCAGCTCGAACCATGGCCTCTCACCAATATAAAACCCCTCCACCCCCCACCCCCACAATCCTGCTCTCTCCGATTCTTTACCCTCTCTCCGAGTTCAATACCTCCCCACAAGTCAAGTCCCAAATAGGGAAACAACTACACGGTCCAAACAAGCCGCGGCTACACTTCTCGACAGTTTTGTTCGTGATGCCCTGCAATCAGCTACGAAAGAAGGTTACATCAAGATCGCGAACATGCTCGGAGACGTAGCTGATGCTCGCAACCCCTAGGTGGTTAATATCATTTGTAGTACCGACATTGACTGCAACAACAAGTTGAGTTGATTTTGTCGCCCTCTTTCCCTTTACCATCCACCTAGCTATGCTCGACACGCCAGCTCGTTTGTCCCTTACCGCTGACATCTTCCTCAAGGAGGCCTTCATATATGAGGTATCAGCTCCGTCGTAGATGAGTCCCTGCCCAAGCAACGGAAGGAATTCTTGTGTCAACAGTCTGCAGCTTTTCAACGCGAACTGTCGGCCCTCCAAAGAGGTTTCAGTAGCTCAACTTCATCGAGCCCCATCAACCACAGTTCCAAGAGTAAACTGGACGACGATTAAAAAGGTGATTTGGCTGATCTGAAGAAAATGATGTACACTTGATTCTGGACCTACGAACCGATGGCAGTTTGTCACTGCGGATACTCAAGATGTCGATATCCCACGACTTATTGTCGAGTACACAAATGACATGGGGATTGCATCTTTCCCATATGATGGCCAGGTAGCGGCACTTCTTGTCTGATCATTCTATCACAATGTACCTGGAGAATCACGTCTCATTCGAAAAGGAAAAGACGTCCGTATCGGGAGAGTTTGCCCACCAAGCTTGTAATGACCTCTGTGTGCATTGTCTCAAGTTTGGCATCTGCAGGATCTTGCAGGCTATATTGCTTTCAGAAGCAGGTTTATATAGACATCACTATCGACAGGTACTCGTCTTTCTTCTGGCATCCGTGCTTTGGCCGTCGTCATCATGTCTCTTCGTATGACGTTCATGCGATATGGAACAAAGTTGGCAGACTATCCCCCATACTCTTTCGAAACTGTGGCATAGCGGACCTCACAGCTGAGTACCAGTATACTACTCGTGGATATCAGCTTTTCCTGCAACACATGACGGGTCGGGACAACGAGCCACTGTTATAGATCATAGGAAGAGCCTGTACGTGCCAGAACTCAGACTGGTGATACGGTGAAGCCAACGAACCTGAACTCTTTTTGGTTAGGTGCTTTGGCCAGGACAATTCTTCCATCTAGTACACTGTAGCAATAGTCTTCTATGCCCAATTTTAACACTTAATCGGGGACTTTGATTCTAGGCTGCAATTCAAAGTTGTACTTTTGCTTGTACTGAGACTAGCTATCCTCTCTGTGTGCAATAAGATAAAATACATACATAAACGTATAGAACACAGGTTTCATACAACAATTAGGAAACTAGATTCCACCAATCCTAGAAAGACGACGAGAAAACGTAATTATACCGTTAGATCAATCGAACAACTTGTCCCTCCACAAGAATAAAAGGAGTCCCACTAAACATAATGTGAAACAAAAATCGTATAGTTGATATGTCGCATCAGAGTACGTCCAATAGCGAGCCCAATCTTCACAAAGAGCAGCGTGCTGTTAACAGACATTTTTAATCAAATCAATATGCCATTAATAAGAACAGAAGAGCTCACAGCTATCGTCTCATTTAGTTTCCTTTGCTTCACATGGCACCAGCGCACTAATGCATTTCGGTTATTTTCCTCAAACTCCTCAAGCTCTTGCAAATAAGCTTCAACAGCGGGCTTATAGAACAAAACCGTTCCGCCATTACTGGTACTTGTTTCTGCACGGATCAAGGTGCCTTCAATGCCGCATCAAATCTCAGCCTAAAAGTAGTACGACGTACTAGGACACAGGATATGCGGAAATATCGTCTCTAGACGCAAGATATCGTGAAAGGCCGTCGGAAGAAATAACAATAATTGATCCACGGTAAGGAAGCTACATCAAACTTGTAATAAAAAAAAAACACATAAAATGGTCAGTTGAGCAAAAGCCCACCTTTTTGGGATGCATTCTTTGCATGATCTCACACGACAACTCCAGAGTACATCTTTGACTCGGGAAGTCAAACAAAGCTATACAAAAGATGATTCAAATGAGCTTTCTCTCGTCTGAAAAAGTTCGTCAGGCGTAGGTGCTGCCCACATGACAGTGCTGGTCAAAAGCCAAACTGGCATATTGAGGTTCGGAGAGGTCAGAAGGACATGAGGGAAGTCCTTCAACGTTTGATAGGGCATATGTCCAAGCAAAACGCGCGTCACGGGTCATAAGTAGTTGACGGAGCCGATGGGTTGATCTCGAAAGGTTCAATATATCTTTTGGATGAAGATACTTGATAACCTGAAGGGAACATTGACTTCATGAGCGACTGAGTCGTGAGATCAGAGCGTTGGGTAGTCTCATACTTCATAAAAGATATCGACAGGTAGTGAGGTGAAGTAGGATAGTAGGCCCTGTTTCCCAGTTTGCAAGATCGGTTTATAAAGCTGTTGATGTTGTAGACGAATGTGGGCAACATCAGTATGGAAATGCAGTAAGGAGGACTGCCAGGAAAGATAATACTTGCGTCGCTTCGGGGAAAGGGTCATGCCAGGAGCGATGTATGGGTACTAGGGTATGTATAGTCATCTCAAGCGCATGTGACACTTGCCTTGTCTACTAATACCAGTGGGAACCGAAGAAGGAAAAGTTATTGCAAAATACAGGGCAAATCAAAAGGGCAGAGTACATCATTAACGATCCATCAAGGGAACGCTCTGACATTACGACGCAACACACAGTGTGAACAAAGGTCAGATCAACCTCGGTTCATCATTCTTCACAGAATCCCATCTCCCTGTCCCTCTTGGATTGCTTCAGGCTGTTCTTCTCCCCTTCAGAAAGAGCCAGCCACTCATTTATACCTCCGATGTCCTCAATTATCTCCTCCTCCCACTTTTCCTCTAGTTCTTGCTCTTTTTTACTCTTTTTCTTTGGTGGCAACGGGGGTAATGGCGGCGGCGGCGTCTTTCGATTAGGATGTAAGGGAGCAATCAAAGATAGGCTCCGTCGTGATGATTTTAACAAGGGCGAATACACTGATCGAGTCAACGGGGATTTACGCGCGGTAGGAGCGGCAAATGGAGAATTGACGTGCGAACTGGCACGTCGGATGAGCTCAGTCATCCCCGAAGTCCGCTGCTTTTGGGCGATAGTATATCTTGACACTAAACTGGGGTATTTGCTGGTAGGTGTTTCATAATGCTTCTGATGAGCCGTCCTAGCACCGCTACCGGGCGAGCTGTTTTGAACTTGTATGTCCTTGGGACAAAACATCAGTACCTACGGTCATAAGAATAAGAATAATAATGACTAACTCTCAGTACATTCCGATCGTCTTGGTGATCTGCCGCCTCTGCGGAGTCATTCAAAAACGGTGAATCTTCACTCGCCTTCAGATATTCTTCAGGATCTGGCGATGAAATTCGAGCCTCTTCCACAACAATAAGATCCACGTTTCCATCGCTTTCGTCATCCGAGGTGATAATCATCCTTCTTTTGCCTTTCATTCTAGAGACTTGGATGTTGTCATCTTTTCCGGATTCTTCGTTGCCTTTCTTCCCCCTCTTTGACGTCTTCTTGGAAGAGACTGTGGGGTCTTCAAAAGTCTGTTCTTGTTCCCCAGCTTCTATAGAGTGAAGGGTCTTTTTCTTTCTCCGAATGATGGGGGCAAAAGGTGCATCGTCATCTATGTCCTGGCCGCTTTTACACTTCTTACCTTTGCGTTTTTGAAGTTTTGGTATTTCAGTGAGATTTTGAAGATAAAGTGTATCTGGATCACCCTGAGGGTGTCCCTTGTCACTCTCGAGAAGTGGTGAAGGGTGATGGGCAGAGACATCGACAATGGGATCAGGTTGACCGGCCCCAATATTGAGCTCATCTTCCGTGTGATCATCGAGGATTTGTTTCCGCCTACGCTTTCTGGAATTTAAGACCGGACTTTGATCCCTGTCCATCGGGGAAGAAGGGAGCGGAATTTCGACAATGACCTGATTTATCCCCGCCTTCTCTTTTTCGCAAATCTGGGGCGCATCAAAATCCACATTTCCGACCTCTCCTTGCTTCTTTCGAGGCTTCCGAGTGTTTCTTGTTCGAGTATTAATGTTGGCATTAGCATCTTTTAGAGGTTCGATGACCATGCTTGTGGAGTTGACCATATCAGCAGATTGGGGCTGCGGAGGCAGAGGTGTAGTTAACACTGGTGGTGCAAGGGAGGAGGAACCAACGAAGAAAGTGGCAGGGGGCAGCACATTATCGCCAGGGTCAGCATATAGCTGATCACGGCGGTTTTCTTCGGATTGAGAGGATAACAATGGAGGATCGGTATCTTCCTGAGGAGGAGGTAAAAATTCAATGGGAGGAGGATGGATGTCTCTGTCCTGAGTCAAAGGTCTTGTCAGGGGTAGGTCAGGAGGTAGACCAGAGTGAGGGTACTTTTTTGCGAGACGATCAAGTGGAGAAGAGAGGGACGAGGTTGAATTTTGTGGAGTAACCTCAGAAATTGGACCAGGGGTCATCTTGAACGGCCAAGGCTGGACCTTATTCCTGGAATTGATCATTATAAGGTCATTTGTAGATTGAAAAAGTTGCGGTGCTGGGGCAGAACTAGCACTTTGATCAGTCTCAGGAAGGTCTTGCACTGCTTTCTCTTTGATCTTCTTCTTCGATTTGCTAGGAGGTTGATTCGGCATAAACTCATCATCATCGGTGAGCTCAATAATGTCTTGAAGAGCTTGCGAATGTTTCACTTTCGATTTCCGTTTTCGCGTCTTTGCACGCTCTGCAATTGAAGGGACGGGCAAAAACACATCGTCTCGACAACCAGCAAAATAGTCTATCTGGCCATCAGGCAAATCAACGGAAGTCTGAAAGTATGCGTGAGTTGTTTGTTCGTCGATTTCAGAAGTAGCATACCAGTTGTTGTATGTCGGGACTATGAAATGGTTCGGCACTTCCGCTCGCGGCTGCATGCACATTTATGCGTGTGAACGATTCATCCAAAGGAAAACACACACTGTTCAAATGAACGTTTCCAAACCCCTCATCTTCACTATCGGCGATAATCTCGTTGGCCTCAATATGAGGGCTGTCCATTGAAACAATTACTTGGTATGAGTTAGACACGCTTGTGACTGAACAGGTGATCTGCATGCACTATGTGACGTAGTATGTGACGATGCGTACCTTGAGTTGCACCAGTTGTAGCAGGGAGACACTGCAACCATTTTGCAACCATTTTCATAAAATGTGTCTGTCATTCGGACATCTGAACCCGTCAGGAGGTATCGATATCTTGTTGCTTTCAGAAGATCCCCAGTTTACAACACAACCCCCTTCTAACATTTTTCTATTTTGACATCCAGAATTGACCCCAAAATCTCAGTAAAGAGTACATGATATTCTTCAAATTCTAGCAAAGTTAAAGCTAAGCATCTGACCGGGGCGGTAAAGTCAGCTCCGAAAGTATACTCATTGATTCAATAAAGTGTGGTCTGAGCTCGTTTATCTCCATCGCGCTGAGATTAGGCAACTAGAACATTCCGTGAGCATTGCAAAACTACACCTCAAATGCAAAGAGCGCACACTCAGCTCACTATAGTCGAGTTGTTTTAGACCCTCTCGACTCTTAGCCTGACGTGCCTCACGAAGGTCCTTCAACAAGGAGCGCAGCTTGTCCGGGTTTTCTAGATCATCCGAAGCACTGCAGGTATGAGAGAGATTGCATGAGGATGGAAGTAGCCAATGAGAACCAGAAAGATGCGAACACATCCAAGAGAACTTTTGAAATCTCCATGTATCGGAACGGAAGCTCGGTAAATGCTGGATTAGATGTTTCAAGTGCGAGACACTCTTGAAGATATTCTGGTAACGGTAGAGTGGGCTTCAACAATAGGTCAGAAGGAGCAAAACAACACGCACCGACAGTAAACCAGCTTGGTGCTAGAATATGGCATTTACGTTTCTGCTTGAGATTGATTGCAATCCAGAGAGGTACGCTCGTTTTGTTCGGAGGGCGAAAAGGACCATATACCCCCTGCATTAGACGAACAGCGATTGATGAAAATTTTCAAGGTTTGTGAAATGGACGATAGCATGATTCACAGCTGCGTGTTTGCATTTGCTTGAGAGAGACGAAATGAGGCATTCGGTTGCGTACTGAGATAAAAACTGTCCTTTCCATCGATACGAGAGGAACGATTTCAATGAGTTGTTGAGTTGCCACGAGCTCGAGCTCTGAGGGTGCAATAGAGGTCCTAAGTGAGGTTGGAAGGGACATTATTCGAAGGTGGGATGAATTTCTTGCCCAAGGTAATGTTCGATCAGATTAGGTCAGGATGATGACCAAGATAACTGTTACTGATACCATGCAAGGAAACAGCAATATATACAATTGTTACAGTAATTCCAATTACAGACAAGAAAATACTATGAAAGGAATCTATAATGAGCAGCGACAATGAACCAAATTTCTATATACAGGGTATAGCGATAGAGAAACACAGATCACGCGTTAGTGGCTTGAGCGAATGCGATAGCAACAGTCTGACGTGTCCCTTGAGTGTCAAATCCCCATAGTCATGTCAAAGGACTCACCTCAGAGTGACATAACGAAATTAATATAGTAGCAACTCCCCGTTCTTGTGCTTTAAGCTTGGCTTCACCGTGAAGGTGGACGGTAGGGACGCCATCTGCATTGTTCAGGATTTCAATGTCCTTCAAGGGTGCAGCAGCTCCACAGGACCGAACGCCAAGCGACTTGAATACGGCTTCCTTGCCTGCCCAGCGAGCAGCGAACGAAGACATTGGCAAAGGCTGAGCACGACAGTAAGCGATCTCTGCGTCAGTAAAGTTACGCGAGACAAATGTGGGGTTGTGAGATGGGACGGAGGAAATGAGCTCTAGTTTCATAATCAATATTTGCTGTTGACTAGTTGATCTCGGTTACCTTGGTCAACACCAACACCAATCACATTGTTTCCAATGTTAGAAGTTAGGGCATGGGAAGCAACCTCTAGATTTCTAAGATCCAGAGGGACTTCATCTGGAAACTTGCCCTTGAAGGAATATTCACTAGTCTTGACATCGTACTTCACACGAGCCATCGAGTTGAGCAGAACTTCTCTCTCGTCTTCTAATGTGTATGGCGGATGTTCCTTGATTTTGACAAGTGAATTTTTGATCATCATATCGCTCATGGCTTTGTAGGATTGCAAGGCACGGCCACGGTTATGCTTCTTGTACTCTTCATAGAACGTGGGCTCGAGAGTGCCGAAAAGGTAGCGAGGGTGAATGACCAGGGCGGTACCACCAACTTGGCCAAAACCAAAGGAAGACATGACTCCTGAGTGAATCCCATCGGTATATATTGTCTTCGAGGGGAACATGAGGTGATGGCGGTCTTGGAAGTTGGAGTCGATGTTGCTGGAAACATATCAGTGAGAGAGCAAAACCCATAAGATAGAATGATGACTCACTCGCTATTACGGTTGCCAGGAACTATGCCATGGCTGACATATTGGAGCAGACCATTCATTTGCCATGCAGCAGAACCACCCTTGGAATGGCCGAGGAGACTCTTCTGTGCAACGACTGGAATAGCATTGCCTGGGCTGCGATCGATTGTAGTGAAGATGTCATTCCAAATGCGAGTCTCGTTTTCCTCGTTGGCTCCTGTACTAGTGCCGTGGATAGACAGAACGCCAATATCATCGGCAGTCAAACCCCATACAGCTAATGCACGACGCAAGGGAGAAATGCTAGGATCAAAGCCTTTGAGCATACCGTACGTGGCAAGGGCATCTTTCTCTTGACGAGAGGCTTCTTTTTCGAAATTAGTGATGCGGGCAGCGACATAGTCATCGTCAACCCTCTCCCCTTGCTCTTTACGGAAGGCAATTTCACTTCGGAGTTCGGAGTGTTCATGATCGAGCCACTGAGAGATTTGCGAACGACGGAAAGCTAGTTGACGGGAGCGATAAGTGACATCAAGAATTGGAGGCCGATATTTGGAGGGAACTTCGCGAGCAATGGTGAGGGCGCCCTTTCCGGGAGCGGGGACGGACCGGCCAGCCTTGTCACTGATAACCAGATTACGTCGATAACAGCAAAATTTTGAATGCAAGGGAACTCACGTCGAGGTAGAAGTAAATGCAACAATCCCACGGATAGGAGCACCAATCTCAAGAGCTGTCTTGGCATTCATTAGTACGAGAACACCAGCACCTTGCGCTTCCATAAACCCAGCCCGTGAAGTTGTCGCAGGCCGAGACATCTCAGTAGGTTCACGACCCATGGCAAACTCAGTCTCTGCATTACTGGTTGCTTTCATGCTTGCAAATTCGTATGAGCCTTCTTCGCTAATGTCGTCAAAGCCTCCAGCAATCATGACCTTAGCCTTGCCGGACAGGATGGTGTCACAGGCAATCTCGATAGATTGCAGGGCCGTGGCACTATGACCGATCAGGATGATTTCTTGATGGAACAACATTTTATTACTTACCAAGCACCAACAGGGATCTTCACAGGGCCACTCGAAGACATAAGAAGCAGATTGATCCAACCAGCTGTCGTGTTAATGAAACTAATCTGCATTTAGAAGCAATCAATGAGCAGAGATAACTCGGACTCACGTCTCTTGTAAAATATCATTCTGCACCTCGCGCTCTTCACGACGATCCCTAAACATCTTCCCCAGGCTCGTGACACCACCCATGCCAGATCCAATCGACGTGCCAACTTCAGATGGATGCATATGTTCGTAAAGCTCGTAAGGATCGGTGATACCAGAGCTGATAAGAGCTTCTGCAGTGCAGGTGAGGGCCCAAAGCGTAGCACGATCAGTTTGAGCAATGATATCTTCAGGAATGCCATAACGCCCAGCATGCCAGCCAGTAGGGACCTGACCGGCAACTGTTCGGCTGAATTTGAAGGCCTTGGGAACGAAAACACAGGCACCCTTCTTCAATTTAACAAACCACTGCCCGTCCTCTCCGGCCCAGATGTCGCATTTCTCATCGTGCTGAAGCTTGAATTTTTGTGCTTCAACATCTGAAACCTCAATCGGCTCAAGGTCGTGAATAAGCTCAATTTCTTGGTTGAATATCTTCTTGTTAGGGTCGTAGCCACGGAAAAGTTCGGGTTCTGCAAAAAATTGATATATAAAACATGTTTGATGGTTACAAGAGATGAACTGACCGATTAGTCGCACACCAGCATGTGCAAGGATTTCCTTCTCATAACGTCCCTTGACATCTTTATCATCAACAGGCTCCCCATTCTTACTATCCACCCAGCCAACGTAGAGAGAACCGTTCTGCAGGCGACCATCAAAGTGCTTGATGTAACCCATCATCCAGGCCATTTCGATACAACCTTCGATAGTGAATTCACCACGAGCCTCCATCTCCCAACGAGTACGCGAGCTACCCCAAGGACCGGCCTCACCGAAACCAGTGACGACAATGGTATTCTCGTGATCAATCAAGCCACGTAGTTGTGACACATCAGACAATGACTCGAAAGATTCCAAAGGTGGAAACTCGAAGCGGAAGTTGGCGCGAGGAAGAACGTCCACAGTCTGTAGAAGTCGCTCTGTCTCGACACCGTTGATGACCTTGAAATCGGCGGCACTATCTATGTTGATGGCACGGCAGAGATCAGCCTTTTTGCGAAGATTTGTGCGGATACGAGTGGTGATATCGGCGAGATCAGGAAGGCGATCCATGCCACCATTAAGATCAGCCCAGATGGGCTCCACTTGGGTGATACTGAAGAGTAAAGGGTGCATCAGACCGAGGATGTTAAATGCCATCTCTTTCGCAGAGAATGTTCTGACCCCGTAACCTTCGAGTTCGTGAGCAATGATATTTGTTGGCGCCATGAGACCGGTGCCACGAGTCCACCTATGAAAATCATCAGTTGCATTTCTGCTTCAGTCAAGTACAACATACCCGATAACGGCACCAGCCAGGCACAAGTATTCACCCCAGCTCTCTGAAGCCCACCTCTGGAAGAGTGTCTCGAGAGAAATTTTGGACTCCGAGTAGAGACCGTCGTTGCCGAACAAACCATGATTGGGTGACAGAGGGAGTATGACTTGAGTAGGGCGAGTGACGATGCGTCTGCTAGCCTTCTTGTTCTTGACACAACCAAGGATGCGAAGGAGGTTGACAAGCATCATACGGTGGGCAAGTTCAGAACGGTCATCGAGACCATCAATCTCGCGACCGTTCTCAGGAATTCCGGCGAAAGGCATGATGTAGTCAAGATCCATGTTCAAATTACTATAGATGTAATCGATGAGAGCTTCAACATCCTGCCTAGATGCTTGATTGAAGGGAACGACAGTCAAAGCAGATCCACGACTACCAAAAGATTGGAAGATAGCTTGATAATATTCGACAGTCTTGCGGTTGTAACTGGAAGTAGTGATAACGACGTGAGCACCACCGGAGAGCAATCCCTTGACGACCTCGACTCCGATCGAGCCCTTACCGACACCGGTACACAGAGCATTTTTGCCTTCAAAAGTTGTCCCAGATGTAGCAATTTCATGGAGAATGTCAAGGTAGACACCAGTGAGGTTGCTACTAAACTCCCATGTGGTTCCAACCTTACGCTTGAGGTGGAGGAGAGGAATTTGCCCGACTGAGACAGAAGGGGTACCAGCATTCTGGGGACGAAGGAATTGAGAAGAAGAGCGGCGGTTGCGAGGTTGACCACGAGCACGAGGATCGGGACCCTTATGGAGAGAGCGGACCACATCCTCATACAAGGCCTTAATACGATTCTTCTGGTCCTGGTTAATCTCAGGGAGAGACTTGACAACAGTCCAGAGTTTGAGAACATCGTCTTGCACCTTCTGAGTATTGATACTGATTGGTCCGGCAGCGCCATCGCCACTTGCCATTTCTTCGACATATGCCTCAAGTTTGCGGACGTTCTCGCGGACGACTTCAGAATAAATAATTTCACCCTTTTTGGTGACCTCGGTATGGGGAGCGGTGGGGAAAGTAACTGACAAGACATCAATGTTCAGACCAAAAGAATGAATATATGAAGCTCACCATCTTTGTAAAGAGGGGGTTTGCCTATGACTTCACGCGTGTTATCTATCAGTTGCTGGCCAAATTCTTTGGCTAGTTTGTATGTTTCACCCTTTGAAGGATCAAGCTTGTTGATGTGGTACTCCATGTACTGGAGCATGTCAGGATCGGCACGATTGAGTAGGGAGATACAACGAGCGGTAATGTCACGATCAACGGTAGTGAGGCGGCCAAATATGATGTCGTAGTACATCAGAAGAGCGTCTTGGCGGACCCAGTTCCAGGACGAATCAAAATGACGAGCTTTCAAGGGATCGAAACGAGGTTGGATGCCTTCAACATAAGAATCGCCGTGTTCACGAATAACACTATCGAGCTTGGCTTGGAGGGCCGTACTGTTGGCCTTCTCACGATCGAAAGAAATCTCACCAGCACGAGAATCTTTCTTGAGATAGCGCATGTAGAGCTCAATATGTTGTTGGATAAACTTGTTCTGATCACTCGTGAACTTCAAGAACTCCTCACTATTGATGGTAGCGCCGCCCACGCTGCCTGCACCACTGGCAGTAGCACTAGGAGAAACGAGAGAGATACCCGAACGCCGTGCATAGGTTTGGACCACGTCGCCGAGCCAGGACTTGGCTTCCGCCTCAGAAGCAAGTCGTTTAGGTGGCTCAAAAGTAGTAGCGAGGAGAAGAACACCATCAGTTCGAGAGGGTCCAAGACCCCAAGTCTTACCGAGATGTGAACGAATAGAGGATGCAGTGAAACTACCAGGCATCTTTCCACCAATGAGACGAGCAATGAGACTGGTACTGTACTTGCCAAGAGAACCACTGAAACCTGTGGCTAAGGCAGGGCCGAGCTCCTCAAGAGGAAGCTCCTCTCCTTTCTCAGGTGCGGATGTGAACTCCTGCTGAAGGTCACCAAGAATTTCGTTCTGGAGAGTTGATTTTCCACCAACAAGATCCTTGATAGATTTCGCTTGAGGAATTTCCTCAACGGGCTTCTTCAACTTCTGGGCAACGATGACATTGAGAATTTCAGCTGCGGTGATAGGTGCATCTGGGATGCTAGCAACAGGTCCAACAACATCGACGACAGGAGCAACAATGGGAGCAGGGACCGGAGTAGTGGTAGTGGTAGTAGAGACTGTCTCAGTGGGAACGGCTTCTACGGGGGGCTCGGGCTCATCCTCGTACTGGTAGTAGACCTCTTTCGTGTTTTTCGCGTGGCAAAGGATGACGCGACTACAGGAAACGGAGTCATCAGAGGACTCATATTTAGCCTTCAAGGTGCGGGTGGCCATGCCAGTAAGAGTCGGTGAGGGACCCAATTCGATGAAACGCTCGAATTTAAAGCGAGCAAAGAGGAGATCTTGTGTTTGGATCCACCGGACGGGGGAGGCAAATTGATATGCAAGGAGCTCAACGAGAATGATGTACGCAAGTTTCTGGCGGTTTCTGGAGTTCTCCCAGTCGTCCTCATCCCACTTCTTAAGGACCTTTTCAAGGCGAGGAGATTGGGTTTGGTCGTAGACGACGTCAATGTATTCACGTGAGATATCAAAAGGTTGGGCGATGAGATTGGGGATATACCGGCCGATAAGCATGTCAGGATTAAGATGGGTAGGATTAATCTTCTTCGAGAGATCTATGAAAAGAGTTAAGTCATGAAACATGATACTAAAGACCAATGCTCACATGCACGGAAAGGCAGGACACCTGCCCAGAGGTAGCGAGAATGGAAAGGTACGTCAATACCAGGAAGTGGGATAGTGGCAAAACCACGCTCAAGCACAATCTGGCCTTGGACCTCTTGCTGCTCCTTCGCGCGGTCGAAGCAGGAAGCAATAATCTGACTCAACATCTCCCTGACCTTCTCCTCGGATAATGTTTTGCGCAACTTCACAGAAATCAGTAAAAACGACGTGAAGACAAAGATCATGCACAAACCTCAGTCACGTCAACCTTCTTGACCTTGAGATAATTAAGAACGTTAGTCATGGTCTGCAAGGCAAGAAGCTCTCCAGCGCAAACATATTGTTGGCCCTACATTGCGGTAATCAGTATAAGCTTTCTAGTGACAAACAAGATCATAATACCTCGACGTTGAAGTTGACAATTTGAAGCAACAAATCAATTTGCGTCGAGATCATGTCAATGACTACACGTAAAGCACCATCGTTGAAAGTTGGGGAAACACGGAAAGGGTTCACAGCACACATAGCATAATTTGAACGATTTTGAGAATCGCGTTCAACAGCACGCTGCATAGTAAGACCACGGTAGAAGACAACATCGACAAGAGCAGATATATGGAGGACATCAGCAATGGAAGCAAGGGCAGAATATTCACCCAAAGAGTGGCCGGCGAAAGCAGACCCCTTCTGGATGAACCCCTTAGAACGCATGTCTTCGAAAGCAGCCTTCTCGGTGACGACGAGAGCAATTTGAGCAAACTGAGTGGCAAAAAGAAGACCAGTAGGATGGCTAAAAGTGTAGCGGGGAGTGCGGTTGTTGATATCAGCAAAGAGAGGAAGTGTCTTAACATTACCCTCCTTGTCAAGGGTGTCATATGTCATATCCATATACCGTTGACGGATAGCTTGACCTTGAATACCACCAAAATAGATGGTCTTCTCTTTCGGGTTATCCCTGACAATATCAGTTATGGAGAAGCCATAAGTGGCAAGCAGGTGAGTATCTGCACCATCCCAAACAGCGCGAGCAGCAGGTGAAGAATTGTAGAGGTCCATGCCCATGCCAGGTTCCTGAGAACCCTGACCTGTGAAGACGTAGACAGTAGTAGGTTGCTTGACCTCAGCGGAACCAGTGAGTACTTTGTCACCATGAGAGTTGGTGGTTTCGATGCTGACAACAATGTTGCCATCGCGCATGGCAATATGCCTGAGCTCGACTTTCAACTCATCACCAGGAAAGACCATGCCAACGCAGGATACATGATAAGCAAGAACACGGTCGGGATGGCCCTGAGCAACGACATTTTCGACGTAACGACGAGTTGCAGCACTGGTCCACATTCCGTGAACAATAGTGGTGGGGAGGGAAGCAAAATCAGAGAAATAGGGGTTAACATGGATAGGATTGAAATCGCCAGAAATCTTTGAGTAAGGCTCATTGGTAAGGGGAGCGTTGAATATAGTCGAACCCTCGACGTGCTTCAGAGTATAACCCTCGTCGATGAGCGGAGTAGGGAGACCTTGAGGACTACCATGGCGCTGGAGGTATGCAAGAACAGGATTGCCCTGGCAATTGGCCTGCTGGAATTTAACAGTGCCAACTTTGACGAGGACCTTCAGCTGGTTACGAACAAAGACATCACCAGTGACAGAAACATTGCGGAAGACGCCGCGGGCTTTAAATGACACAGATGACTGAATACGGAAGATAAGAGAAGTACCAGCAAGGAGAGGACTTGACTCATTCTCCCATGTAAACCATAGCTTGGACTGGAGAACACCAACTTCTGCATCAGTCTCAACAATGACGAGATAACTAGGTTCCTCGGTGGTCTCAAAGGTATTCTCGTAATCGGTGAAGCGACCACGATAAAGGAAAGAAGAGACTACTTCCATGATTGGCTGGCCATCGCGAAATATATGACCCTTCACTTTGACAATCTTTCCTTCAGGAGCATTGACAACAGAAATCATACGAGCTTCGGACTTGCAAACATCGCCGACCATCAAAGGGCTCGCCCCTTCAATCATCTTAAAACCGTTATTGAGGTGGACAAGCTTGAGTAAATCTCCGTTAATGCTGGCAGGAAAGAGAGCTTGCATGATACTCTGCATGATTCAGTGAACTTCTAGTCACCTATTGGGGGCCAAGAACTACTCACCTGCCAGCCAATGACAATGGCAAAATCCATGGGCGCTTGTACTGTATCCATCCTCGTGCTCTTGAATAACTCTCCCTGGTTGCCAACAACAGCACAAAACTCCTCAACTGCTTCTAACGCGATAGTGACCTCCGGGCCAACAAACTTCTCCTCGATATCAAAACTTGGTAACACTTCATTATCACCGTACCATAACTTCCAGTAAAATTGCTTTATGCGATTGTTGCGGTCAGCAACGACTTCATGAATGGGCATATAACCTTGCGAAGGCTTATAGACAAATTGAAGGTTGAGGGGGATGGCAACTTCACGGCGTTCCTCGAAGAAAGTAATATCAATGAGCTGGGTGGATACAGAATATTTGATCTCGATGGCCTTGAAGTCAGGAGAGTGAACACCATAGGAACGAGCAGCACCGAAAACAGAGAGGGAGACGGGAGTCGAACGCTCATAAGCCACGACTACACGTTGGCCATGGCGAGGGGCGAGAAGACGACGGATTGGATTGTCAATGTAAGAGGTGCCTTGAAGGATGGTCTTCGAAGTAACAAGGGCGCGAAGCCAAGTTAACTCAGCACCGCCAAGGGTCTCAAGCCATGCTTCAGGGCAAGGCAAAGACTTGCCGACCTCATAGACGACATCATTCGTGCTCTGAATACGAGCAACACCAGCAAGGGAGAAAGAGATGAGAGGCTGAGGTGCAAGATATTCGATGGTAGGTATAGTAGATTCATCACCGGAATAATTCGATTGAAGAACTTTGGAGATCAGAGAGGAAGTGATGTTACCAAGAAGATCTTTGATTGGTTCATCTTTTTTTATGGACCACTTCGCCGCAACGGGACCCTGAAGGATGCACACACGTTGAGGATCTTGATCAAAGATAGCTTCGATATCCTCGGCAGCCCAGAGAGAATCCTGTAATTTCGTTTGTTTTCCAAATTAGTATCAAAGGATGTGTTTAGTCAAAATTCAGCAACTGACCTTCTTGAACCAGACCTCAAAAGAGGCATCCAGAACGGGGATGAAGGGAACAGGTTTCTGTCCTGGCCTCTGCGAGATGGCAAGAAAGTATGCTGCATCTTCAGCAGCAAGTAATTGTTCAGTAGCGAGGGGATAGATTTCGAAAAATGAGGCAACAAATGGGGAAGGATCATCAAGGGCATCAAAGGACTGGAGGTAGGAGAGCTTGTTGCCAGTGCCATTAACACCAGCAAACCGCTCCTCGACGCGTCGCAACCAGTCACCAACTAGATCACGAAGCGAGCGATCGATCCAGCGCTTCTCATGAGCAACAAACATCAGCCTAACCATGCGCAAAACTGTCTCCTCGTAAGTCATATCATTCAGATCTGTCGCAACACTATTATTCTTTTTCCATCCAAACCAGGGCTTAGCAAAATTCTTGTTCAACTTCTCAATCACTTCATCGCGACGTTCTGCCAGCCATGCAGCGCGTTTCTCCTTCGGCAACTTGAAAACGGTTTCGTCGAACTCTTTCCAGAGCTTCACCCCACGAGTTGCAACCTTGTGAATGGGTTCCCCGAGCTCAGACTGGACAGTTAAGACTCCGCCAGTGGGCTTTGTATAAGTACCTTCCCATTGTTCATCTCCAACACCAGCGGCACCAACAATCAAATCCTTCACAGACGACGAAGTATGGGCTTCTTTAGCAACCATAACACGACTGGCGAACAAGAAACCGTCGAATGGCATCGGCTGAACACCGAACCGATCCACAGACCACTGTCCAGTCAAGTACGGCCAGATATCATCAGCACCACCGAAACCTGATCCACCGACGAGGATGATGTTAGGATATTGACGAATTGAACGATATGTAGCGAGGATCGGTTGATGGAAGTCTTCAAAGGAATGGTGGCCACCAGCACGACCACCAGTCCACTGAAGGATAATTGGAAATCTAGGATTCGCAGCGGCAATGTTGATGACTTGACGAATACCATCGTTGGAACCAGGCTTGAATGAAACATGGCGAATACCGACTGCTTGAAGACCTTCAATAATTTCGTTGGCCTTCTCAGTGGTGGGAATACCGGCGGCGACACAGAAACCTTCAATAGGAACACCCTCTTTCCGCAGCTCCTGCCACAACGGGAATTGGAAGGTGAACTGACGAGGGTTGATGTAAAGAGAATTGAGAGTGAGGCCAACACCGGCGGGAATCTTGGCCTGGATTTCAGCAACTTTCTCACGAAGAGCGCTAGCGTTGTAGTGGCCTCCACCCGCTAACTCGACATGATAACCGGCATTAAGGATTGCAGTGACGAAACCACCCTTAACAGTACTAGGCGTCATACCAGCAACCATGATGGGTGCCTTGCCGAGGAGACGAGACAAGGGGGTATCAAGGTGGACAATACCGTCACTAAGTAGAACATGAGTTCTGCTTTGCAGAAGTCATTCCAGACAATCACATACCTAGTACGTATCAGGCGAGGAGCGTACTTCTTGCTCCACCATTCCTCATATTTAATGTCCAGGGAATTATAGAGCTCAGCATCACCCTTCCCTTTATCACCAACAACAATTACGCGAACACCACGACCATCCAGATTACGGGCTGTAAGAGGGCCGATTCCACTCAGACCACCAGGTCCGAGGTCAATAACATGAGTGGCGGTTTCGGGGAAATTCGTAGCCTTTGTCCAGTGAATTGGAGCTGTATATATTTGTTCGCACAAAGAACGCGTAATCGAACCCTCAAAGTCACGCATGTCAACACCTTACACAAACCAAATCAGATCAATGCGACCACGAGATGCATCGCGCAACTAGTGACTCACCAGTTTCCGTGTGATACACAGGAATCTTCAGATCAGACGGTACCCACAATTCTTCCTGCAAATCTTCATCAGCGACAATATCGGTGACACCGCCAAGGTAGTCACTATGGTAGGGGACCTCAACCATCAAAAAACGAACAGAAAAAACGGGTTTCCGCTGAGAGTAGGGAACCTTGCTCTGGTCAGCACCACTGGTAGCCCTGATTTTTCTGAGATTGGTAACGAGACCGTGCAGGGCTCGAGGCGGCCCAGTGACCACAAAGGCACGCGGTCCGTTATGCAAGGAGATGGCGAGTCGCGAATTGGCAGGGAGATGGGAGTTGGTCTTGACAATTTGCTTGTCAAGGTCTTTGAGAGAGAGACCTGCGATAGACAACATAGGAGAAGGGGTACCTTCACCACCATCGAGAGTGTCCTGGACGAGGCTAGGCTCGACGGCAACGGGAGGGAATGCTTGTTGGCCGCGAAGGCCAGAGTAGAAAAGCCAACGAAGAGCCTTGCGTGAATTGGAAGTGAGGTCATCAAAAGTGCCAGATGCACTGACAACTACGGCAGAAACGATACCCTGTGAGTGACCGGTTGCACCAGTAATGCGATCACGAATTTGACCGGGGTTGAGGTTCGTAACGCGGCACACAATCAGATATTGAACAAGTTGGGTCAGCCCAATGAGTGGCAATGAAATAGGGATTGATGCAAGATAAGAAACCGAGGGACGCTCGACGGCACCCGACAACCACGAGACAACATCCAATCCATAGGTAAAATAGGAGCTTTCGACCTCTTCTTCGGCAAGCTCAATAAGATCAGCGACAACGACCTCCAAGAATGGAAGAACATATGGCTGATAGATATCGAAGAGACTCTGCAATTCATCAAAGTAAACCTCATTTGTTCCTTGGCCTCCAAATAAGGCGAAGATCGAAGCTTTGCCGGAAACGGCAGCGTTGAGAAGAGCTGATTCTGGTTGCCGCGGAATAGATGAAACACCTTTATTCTCGAGGACAGCAACAGCACGGAAGTAGGCGGCAAGGACTGACTTGCGTATGTCGGGCAAAAAAGACGCACAGAGGGAGTGAACATCCTTTGGGGTAAGATATAATGATGTAAAGTACTGGAGCGCGTTGAACAAGACTTGAATGCGTGCTTCGGCAGATTGCGAATCGTTATCGATATCAGATGCAATGTGAGCAAGAAACTTGGCGGCCAAATCTACGGAGGCCTCGGTTTTGTCTTCGGGTTCAGCAGTGACTTGGACTGCATCCTGAGACTGCATATAAATAAACTCGTCGCGCAGTAC
>Ga0153950_1000146_pt1 | contig 30251 bp, 25 predicted proteins | sample TSNJ034MetaG_FD_104737 | JGI IMG/M metagenome (GOLD analysis project Ga0153950, IMG submission 104737) | Attine ant fungus gardens microbial communities from New Jersey, USA - TSNJ034 MetaG | ecosystem: Host-associated > Fungi > Mycelium > Unclassified | place: USA: New Jersey, Wharton State...
GCTGGAACCACAGCACAGACCGTGGATTCCCCCGGTCAGGCGGCGAAAACGGAAGGCCCCGAATCCCCCACCTCGGACGAGAAGCCGTCCCACGACGGCGCCTCCTCCGACAATCCCACCGGCGCGGAGAATGACGGCCCAGGCACCACTGGGCCTGAAAAGGCCGCGGAGCCTGCACCTCCGGCTGACACGGAGACCCCGCAGGCCGGGGTGGAGACCACGGCCCTGCCGGTCATCAAGCACCAGGACTGAGCCCGGCTCCTTCCCGGGGCCACCGCCTCACTCACCCGAGGGCATCGCTGACGATCCGTTCGAGCTCCTCGGCCTCTGCGAGGTCGTGGGGCCGGATCTCCTGGCCGTCGGCCACGTAGTAGAAGGCTGCCCGGACCGTGTCCAGAGGGACTCCCCTCAGCCGCGACCAGGCAAGGCGATAGACCGCCAGCTGCACTGACTTACGTGCCAGGTCCCGGGCATCCCTGGGGGCCCGTCCGGTCTTCCAGTCGACCAGGTCCCAGCCCCCGTCGGCGTCGCGGAAAACGGCGTCGATCCGGCCACGGACCACCAAGGGGCCCACGGCCGTCTCCACGGGCGCCTCAAGGAACGCAGGTGTCCGCTGGGCCCACTCCGATTCCTTGAACCGTGTCACCAGCTCGTCAAGGCCCAGAGCACTGTCGAAAGCGGCGTCTTCGCTCAAGGGCTCGTCAAGGTCCAGCATCCCCGCCTGGCCGAAGAACTCCTCCACCCAGCCGTGGAACACGGTGCCCTTCCGTGCGGCCTGGCCGGGTTCCCGGGGAACGGGCCTGCGGAGCTGGCGAGCCACCGCTTCGGCATCCGTTCCCAGTTCCACCAAAGTGGATGCCGAAATATGAGCGGGAAGACGGACTTCGTGCCGTCGGGGCTGCCGTTCGCGGGCAGCCAGCAGGAGCTGAGCATCCTCCAGCCAGGCCTCACCCTGCGCAGTCCGGACCAGCGTTTCGTCCGCAGATGTCCCCGATGGGTCATGTGTCTCCGGAGCCAGGGCCCCGAGAACGGCTTGTGCCGATGCTTCCAGTGCGGCCCGCCGGCCGGGGATCAGGCTCCTGCGCTGCCCGGTCTCGCCGTCGAGAGGCCCTTCCAACGGGTCGTACGGCCAGGGGGAACGCCGGGTCTGAGCGGTCAGTGGATTCGTCTCCGGGATGTCCTCTTCTCCGACGCTGAGCCCATGAACCTGGACCTCCGGCAACTCCTCGTCCTCGGCCAGCGGCAGCAGCTCGGCCAGGAAATCAGACATGGGCCGGAGGGATCCCGCGGTGGCATACGCGTGGCTGGACACCCAGAGAAGATCCTTGGCCCGGGTGTAGGCGACATAAGCGAGCCGCCGTTCCTCACGGACGGCGTGCTCTTTCGCCTCTTCGGCGAAGAGCTTGGCGCTGCGGGTCCACTCGGCCTGGCCGGCCTCCGTGGTGTCCCAGAGCGGAAGGCTGGCGTGGTCACCGCGCAAGGGCCACGGAAGGGTGTCGATCTCGACGTCCCAGTGAGCCGCGCGCTCCGAAGGGAAGTCCTTGGTGTTGAGCCCCGGCACGAAGACCGCATCCCATTCCAGGCCCTTGGAGGCATGCACCGTCAGGATCTGCACTGCCTCGGGGTCCGGCTCCGGTGGTGCGGCGGCCAGGCCGTTCTCCTCCCGGGCGGCCGCCTCCAGCCAGGACAGGAACGCCAGGAGATCCACGCGTTCGTTACTCCGGTTGAACTGGAGTACCTGATCCGTGAAAGCCTCAAGGTTCCGCCGGGCCGCATGCAGACTGCGTCCGGCTCTGGCCTCCACTTCGATGTCCAGGAGCATGGCACGCTCGACTTCGGCGATCAGATCCACGAGTTCGTGGCCCAGGTGCCCGCGGAGGCGCCGCAGTTCCTCGGAAAGCCGTCCCAGCCGCTGACGGCCACGAGGGCTCAGCGACCGGCCTGCCGGGGAGATCCACTCGGGCTTCGGCAGGAAGTCCAGTCCTTCGATGAGACTGGAATCGTCCACCGGATCAGGAGTCAGGGCGCTGTCCTCGTCCGGCTCTTCCGCATCCTGCCTGGCTCTGGCGGACCGGCGCCTGGCCAGTTGAGAGGACCATTCCTGCAAGGTCATGAGGTCCGCCGGGCCGATCCTCCAGCGGGCGCCGGCCATCAGCCGCATCAGCTTGTCTGACCGGCCCGGATCGGCCAGGACATGCAGTGTGGCCGTGAGATCCATGATCTCCGGGGTCTCCAGCAGTCCCCCGAGACCGATCACCTCGTAGGGGATGCCGCGCTGCTCCAGGGCCTCCTGAACCGGCAGCATCTGAGACCGCTTCCGGCACAGCACCGCCATGGTGCGGACGGGCCGGCCTGGTGCGCGGAGGGCCAGGACATCGTTCGCCAAGGCTGCGGCCTCGCTGTATTGATCCGCGAAGCGGGCCAGCACCACGTTCCCGGCCGTGGCTCCGGGGCGGGGACGGAGTTCCGGAACGCTCGCCGCTCCGGAACGCGGGGAAAGTGGCCCCGCCACACGGTTGGCCACTTCAAGAATGCGTTCCCCGTTGCGCCAGGCCGTGGTGAGATACGCCGTACCTGACGGTTCAAGTGTGCCGTCCGGCAGCTTCCGGGGGAAAGCCTCGGTGAAACGGAAAAGCTGGCCGGCCGAGGCCCCGCGGAACCCGTAGATCGACTGGTTCGGGTCCCCCACGGCCGTCACCGCGTGTCCGTCACCGAACAGCTCGGAGAACAGCACCATCTGTGCATGGGAGGTGTCCTGGAACTCGTCGAGGATCACCACCTTGCTCCGGTCCCGTTCGAGGTCCCGTGCCTGAGGGACGTCCTGGGCGATGGTGGCGGCCAGGGCCACCAGGTCCCCATAGTCCAGGAGGCCCCGCTGTCGCTTCGCTTCGGCATAGCGGCCCACCATACGGGCCAGCGCCACGCGTGTCCGGAACTTCGCCAGCAAGGTGCGGGCAGCCGTGTCCGCCGCCCGTCCACTGGCCTTCGGCGGCAGGGCCTCATAGTGCTCCAGGAGGTCCGTGACCCATTCCTCGACGCTGAGCCTCGCGGGTGAACCTCCCGGGAGAGCACCGGACACGGCAGGCCTGAGGTGCTCGGCACACTCTCCGGCCAGCCTCAGCACACCGTTGACCAGGCTGGATTTTGCCGACTCCACGAATTCCATGGGGCCGTCATACCCTTCCACCACCTGGCTGGCCAGCTGCCAGGCCTGAGCCGGCCCCATGAGCGTGACGTCACGCTCGATGCCCAGGCGCAGACCGAAGTCCGAGACGAGGGAGTTGGCGTAGGAGTGGTAGGTGGACACCCGCGGCTCATGGAGTTCGTCCACGGCGAGCTGCACCGGGGCGATCCCCAGGCGCTGGTTGACCTGGGCGAACTGCTGGAGGGCTTTGCGGACCCGATGGGCGAGTTCTCCCGCGGCCTTCCGCGTGAATGTCACCCCGAGAACCTCTTCGGGACTGACCAGGCCGTTGGCCACGAGCCAGACCACCCGGTCCGTCATGGTGGCGGTCTTGCCCGAACCCGCGCCTGCGATCACCAACAGTGGTTCAAGCGGTGCGGAGATGATGCGGGACTGTTCCTCCGTGGGCGTGTTCCCTCCGAGGAGCCCCGCCAATTCCTCCGGAGAGATGACCGCGGCGGTTGCCTCCGTCATTCCGTGACCTGCCTTCCTGAATGACATAGTGGACACACTTCGGGCGTCTTGCAGCCTCCGAAAGGAGTCCCTGCCGAATCGTGCCGGGCCTCGAACGCGTGCCCGGCCATGGCGATGGCCGCTTCATGGACCAGGTCCATGGCCCAGCCCTCGTCCGGCCCGAGGGCAGGCTGTTGTTGTTCCGTGAAACCCTTGGTGCCGTCCCCAAGCTGAACCAGAGCCGCACCTCCGCTCCGGGTGATGGGCGGAACATCCCGTCCCGGGGCCTCGCTCTCCGCCCCGCCAGCGGTCAGGAGGTCCTGCCCGGATCCGCTCCCCGCAGCGAAAGCCCCCTCGTTGATGGCCGCCTGGTAGGTCCCCAGCTGGGCGTGCTGAACGATGTCCTCCTTCCGCGGCTTGGACTTCCCGGTCTTCAGGTCCACCACGTAGGCGGCACCCGAGGCATCCACTTCCAGCCGGTCGATCTGGCCCTTGATCCTGGTGCGGAGCGTCCTCGCAGCGGTCTCCCCCTCCGGCACGAATTCGAGCGGTTCGGCGAGGTCCACGGCGAAGTCGATCTCGACTGCGGCAAGGGACCGCCCGGATCCCTTCAAGGACGCGACATAGGAGGCCAGCTTGAACAGCATCTGGTCCGCTCTGCGCCGGAGCGCGTCGTTCTCCCAGCCTTCGGGGAGGCCGAGTTCCGGCCATCGCCGGTCCAGCAGCTCGCGGTACTCATCCAGAGTCGCTTCCGGCAGTTCCGCCGCGATGGCGTGGATGAGAGTGCCCAGGCTCCGGGCGAAGTCCGTGTGTGCCTCGCCCCCGGCCGCGGGAACGAACCACTCCAGCGGTGACTTGCTCGCCTTCTCCACCTTGGACGGCGAAACCACCACGATTCCGCCGTCCGGGACCAGATCGTCCTCGGTGCTGGCCGGCGACAAGCCCCACCACTGGGCGGGGTGGGACCCGGGCACCTCGTGCCGGGCGAGGAGGGCGAGCACGTGCGCGGCATCCTCCGCCTCAGCACCGGTGCCGTCGTCGGGCGGCTGGGTGTGCCGCGAGCCGGGCTCCGGCCGTGCAGCCTGCGCAACGGCGTGGTGTTCCTCCGCGGTGCGCCGCAGTTCCGCCACGAGGGAACGCAGGTCCAAGGACCTGATCGCCTGAGTGCCCACCTCATCCGAGGCGCCCGGCACGGCCAGTTCGAGGAACGCCGAAGAGCGGGACTCCTCATCCTCCACCGCGGTCAGGACCAAGCGCTCCGAGGCACGGCTGAGAGCCGTGACGAAGGTGCGCAGTTCGTCCGTGCGAATGGCGCGCAAACGTTCACCGGGTCCTTGCTGCAAGGCGACCACAGACCCGTGTTCCATGGCGTCGGCGAGCAGGGTGTTGCCCAGGAGCTCGCCCCGGAGCCGGGTGTTGGGCCAGGTCCCCTCCTGGAGTCCGGCGATGAACACCACGGGCCATTCACGGCCCGCAGCGCCGGCCGGTGTCAGGACCTCCACGGCCTCCTCGACGGGAGGCCGTGCGGTGAGGGTGTCCATGGGAAGTTCCTGCGCGGTCAGATAGTCGTAGAACTGCGCCGCGCCGGAACCGGGGAACTGCGTGGCGAACCGTTCAGCGCTCTCGAAGAGGGCCATCACGGCATCCAGGTCCCGGTCCGCTCTCGCCCCGGCGGCGCCGGACTCCAGCGCGGTCTCCGCCCACGGGTCGGAGAGGCGCGAGGCGTTCCAGACGGCCCACAGGACCGTCTCCCCGTTGGCAGCCTGTTCCTGTGCGGCCTTCCGCCCGGCCGCGAGCATGCGGGCGATCCTGAGTGCATGGCGCGCCACAAGACCCAGGGTCTCCAGCCAGGCGGGATCCTGCAGGGCTTCCACCAGAAGCTCGTCACTGCCCCTGGTCCCACCGGCGGTCAGTTCCTCATGCCGCAGCCTCTGCCGCAGGCGCCGGACGTCCAGGCTGGAGGCTCCGCCCACACGGGAGGAGAGCAGCTCCACGGTCCGCTCCGGGTCCAGCACGAGTTGCTCCAGAACGATCCCCAGCACGTCCAGCAAGGGACGAACCGCCAGTTCATCCCGGACCGCGGTCTCCCCCAGCGAGACCCTCACCGGGATCCCCTGGGCCAGGAGGAAACGCTGTACCCGGGAGACCTCGGAACCGTTGCGCACCACTACGGCCAGGTCTTCGAGGCTCCGCTTGCCCTTGAGATGCTCGGATTTGATCTCCGAAGCCAGGAACCGGAGCTCATGGCCGCTGCCCCGGAAGACGGCACCCGTCACCGGCGGCCTGCCCTGGTCCCGGGCCCGTCCGGAGTCCCCGCTCTCCGGTTCCGGTGCGGGAGACTGTTCCACTGCCGCCTCCCCGTCCTGGCCACGGTGACGGACAGGGATCGGGTCAAGGGTCCGGGCCCAGGGCGCGTCAGCGCCCCGGGGCACCCGGAGCGCCGCACGCCGGTAGACCTCAGCAAGCGCCGGGACCATACGATGCGAGGTGGTCAGTTGCAGGTTCAGGACGTTCCGCCCATCAGTACCGAGTTCTTCCGCGACCCGGGTCACCAGATCGGGACGGGCACCACGGAACCCCTGAACGGTGGTGTCCGGGCAGACCGAGGCGATGACGTCCTTGCCATGAGCCAGGTCGAGGAAGAATTCGTAGACCGAGCGGTTGGACTCGTGAAGATCATCCACCAGGATCAGCTGGAGCCGCTCCCGTTCGGCCTCCAGAAACTCCGGGGAGCCGGCGAAGACGGACCGTGCGGCGGAAATGATCCCGGCGGGGTCGAAGGCCCCGGCGTTGCGCAGGTCCATGACGTCCCGGTACTCGCGATAGAAACGTGCGGCGGCCACCCACTCCGGACGGCCCACCTCCCCCGCGAGCGCCTCCAGTTCCTCGGCGCCGCCGTCGTGCTCGATGAGCCGGTCGAACAGCTCACGCACTTCCTGCCGGAAGCCCCGCGTGGGCAGTGCCGCCTCAAGATCGCGGGGCCAGCCCCGCCCCATGCCGGGGGCCTCCTCGGCACCATCCAGCAGTTCCTTGATCACCTGGTCCTGCTCCGGGCCGGACAGCAGGCGCGGGGGCCCGTCCAGGGGAAGCAGACCCACGGCGTGGGCACGACGGATCACATCGAAGGCATAGGCCGCCCAGCTCCGGGCCGGAGCGGTGCCCAGGCTGCGGCCGAGCCTGGCCGTCAGGGAATCACGCAACCGTGTGGCCGCCACCCGGCTCGGGGCCAGGACCAGAACTCGCTCAGGGTCCACCTCACCCGCGTTGACGCGCTGCACCGCGGCTTCCACCAGGGCCGTGGACTTCCCGGTGCCGGGAGCGCCCCAGAGGATGACGGGGCCACTCCCCGGAGGGAGGTCCACCACGGCCTGCTGGTCAGGGCTCAGCTCCGGCCGGGCCCCCGCGATCCGCAGGGGCGGCAGGAGCCTGGGCCGTGTGCCGAGGAACCCTCCGGCGGGTTTTCCCGATGTCTCTTCCGTCACGCAAACCATTCCATCACGGGGCCCCGACATTGTTTTCCGGGTCCTCTCCGCCTTCCCGGGGAAGCTCCCGCAGCGCGTCGGCCAGGGCGTCCATCGCGAGGAAGTCCTCCTCGCCCGGTGCCCATCGGGCGGCTGGGAAGTCCACCCGCCAGCGGCCCTCGCCGGTGCGCTCGAAGTCTTCCGTCCGGCCTCTGAGAGGAGTCCCCTCCTCCCGGTACCTCCGGAAGGCCTCCAGCTCGTGGCCGCTCGGGGCCTCACCACTGGCCCGTAGCACACGCCACCAGCAGAGACCCTCGGAGTGACGGGCCATGATCGCGCCGATCTGGCGCGGGCCGCCCTGCCCCAGCAGATCGGAGATGTCACTGTAGGCCACGGCGGCACCCGGCGGCACCATGGCCACGATGCTCCGGACCGCGTCGATGTATTCCTGCCGCATGTCCCTAAGCGTAGGTGACCGTGTACCGCGCGCCACGGTGGGAGACCGCATGTGGGAAAACCTGTCCACCGCTCCGGGTAGCGTTGAGGCATGAGCAGCGCACAGCGGAACGAGAGCACCTGGACCGCGGGACCCCGCGCGGCCTTCGACGTGGAGACCACCGGGAAGAACTCACGCGCTGCCAGGATCGTCACCGCTTCACTGATCGTGGTCGATGCACAGGGTGAGGTCATCCAGGAGCTCGAATGGCTGGCTGATCCCGGGGTGGAGATCCCCGCCGAAGCCGCCGAAGTGCACGGCATCACCACGGCCAAGGCCCGGTCCGAGGGACGGCCGGCCGCCGCCGTCGTCCTGGAACTGCGCAACGCCATCCAGGCATTGTTCGACGCCGGGACCCCTGTCATGGCGTTCAACGCCAACTACGACTTCACGGTCCTCGCCGCGGAATGCGCACGCTACGGCATCCCGCAGGTCACGCGCTTCCCCGTGCTGGACCCGTTCATCATCAACAAGCAGGTGGACCGCTACCGCAAGGGGACCCGCACGCTCGGGGCGCTGTGCGAGGAGTACGGCATCCGTCTGGACAACGCCCACACCTCCGCCGCGGACGCCCTGGCAACGGTGCGACTGCTGGACGCGATGGCCAAGAAGTTCCCCAAGATCGTCATGCCCACCGCTTCTCTGCACAAGCTGCAGATCGAGTGGGCCGCAGCTCAGGCCGCCGATTTCCAGCAGTACCTCCGCAGGACCAAGCCCACCGCCGTGATCGAGGGTGACTGGCCGGTGCTGCCTCCGGAAGAGCCGGAGCGCGGAGGCTTCTGAAGCCTTCGGCGGCGGATTGAGGGCCTGGAAGCCCTCGCGGGACGCGCAGGAACAGGATTTTCCCGATGGTGAGATCAAGGTCACAATACCTGGTGACGAGAGCTGCATCGCAGAGCTTCTGAGATCAGCCTCTCAGGCCACCACTTTCCCAGCGTTCACTCAGCTTGAGTTGCATAATATTCGGCCGAATCAAGTAAACTCCGAATGTTACGCATTCATGAAGGCGTCAACGGCGTCATGCCATACTTAAATTCATTCTTCGGCCCGTGCCGGGTGACATCTTCAGACCTCACTCGCGCGGGCCGTTTCGACGACCGGAACCCCCGGAGTCCCCACGGCCGAGGCCGCGGGCGGACGCCCCGGGCAAGGCCACGAGAGAAAGCACCACACCCTTGAATCTGACCGGAAAATTCCTGAAGACCGGCGCCATCGCCGCCGTCCTCACTCTTTCCCTCGCCGCCTGCGGTGGCGGGACTTCGGCTCCGGCCAGCGGCGGTGCCAGCACGGATGCCCTCGCGGGCGCCCAGACGCCGGACAAGTACACCACGGCGGACGTCACCCCCCTCGACAAGATCGAGAAGGACAAGCTCGGCCTGCTGACGGCCGGCACCCTCAAGGTCGGCACCCTCTCCGATGCCCCGCCGAGCATCTACATCGACAAGGCCGGCAACTTCACCGGCTTCGACAATGAGCTGCTCCGTGCCATGGGCGCCAAGCTGGGCCTCAAGGTGGAATTCGCTTCCACGAAGTTCCAGAGCCTGCTCGCCCAGGTCAAGAACAAGCAGTTCGACGTAGGGTCCTCCTCGATCTCCACCACGGACGCCCGCCGTAAGACCGTCGGCTTCACCAACGGTTACGACTTCGGCTTCATGGCTCTCGTCTCCAAGACGGACAGCAAGGTCAAGTCCATCTCCGAGCTCAAGGAAGGCGTCCGCGTGGGCGTCGTTCAGGGCACCGTGCAGGATGACATGGTCACCAACCAGCTGAAGCTGGACCCGGTCCGCTACCCGGATTACAACACCGCGTACGCGAACGTGAAGAGCGGTCAGATCGACGCGTGGCTGGCCCCGTCCCAGCAGGCCGAGGGCCAGATCAAGGAAGGCGACGGCACCAAGATCCAGGAGAAGAAGGTCGCCACTCAGAACTTCTCCGCCTACGCCGTGGCCAAGGACAACCAGCCGCTCACCGATGCGCTGAACTCCGCACTGGACGCCGTGATCGCCGATGGCACCTGGACCAAGCTGGTCAAGCAGTGGTTCCCGGAGCGCAAGAACGACGCAGAGCGCATGCCGGATGGCTGGAAGCCGGGCAGCAAGGCCGTCAAGGTCCCCGCCGACAAGTAACGGCTGGCCTGATCGAACTGAAAACAAACCCTCAAGCCTGGGCACGGAAACGTGGCCAGGCTTGAGGGGTGAAAGCTAGGAGTCTTATGGACGCGTGGAGCAATCTCGTGGACACGTTCCTGAACTGGGGCTATATTGCCGAAGTACTGCCGACCATGTTCGCGTACGGCCTACAGAACACCATCGTGCTGGCGCTTACCTCTGGCGTCATTGGAACCCTGCTGGGCACTCTCCTCGCTCTCATGGGCATCTCGAGGAATCGCTTCGTACGCGTGCTCGCCCGGATCTACACCGACGTCTTCCGCGGTTTGCCTGCCGTGCTGGTGATCCTGGTGATCGGGCTCGGCTTCGGCCCGCTCCTGAGGGAGTTGGCGGGAATCACCAACCCGTACCCGTTGGCCGTCGCTGCCATGGCGCTGATGGCCGGCGCCTATATCGGCGAGATCTTCCGTTCCGGCATCCAGAGCGTGGACAAAGGACAGTTGGAGGCTTCCCGGGCACTCGGCTTCGGCTACGGCCCCTCCATGCGCCTGATCGTGGTGCCCCTGGGCATCCGCCGGGTGCTGCCAGCTTTGATGAACCAATTCATCGCGCTCATCAAGGAGTCTTCCCTGGTCTTCACCCTGGGTCTCACCGCCACACAGCGAGAGCTGTTCCAGATCGGCCAGGACTTCGCTGCCAACAACGGCAACCAGTCGCCGCTGGTCGCCGCCGCCATCTTCTACCTGGTCCTGACCATCCCGCTGACCTACCTGGTCAACTACATCGACAAACGCCTCCGTGAAGGCGGCAAACAGAAGGCCGAGCCGGATGAGGCCGCCGCCGTCATCGGGAAGGGAGCCCACGCATGAGCGAGTTCAAATCAGGGTCTCTCGAGGCCAAGGAAATCCACCTCGCGTTCGGGTCGAACAAGGTGCTCCGCGGCATCAATCTTGCCGTTCCGGAGGGCACGGCCGCCTCGGTCATCGGCCCTTCCGGCTCGGGCAAGTCGACGCTGCTGCGCGTCATGAACCGCCTGATCGAGCCCGACCAGGGTGACATCCTGCTGGACGGCCGCTCGGTGCTCAAGGACAGTCCCGACGAGCTGCGACGCCGCATCGGCATGGTCTTCCAGCAGTTCAACCTCTTCCCCCACAAGACCGTGGGCGAAAACGTGGCCTTCGCGCTGCGCCGTCTGCGCAAGTTGTCCCGCGATGAGGCCTGGACCGAGGCACTGGCACAGCTCGACAAGGTCGGGCTGAAGCACAAGGCCGAGGTTCGTCCCGCGACCCTGTCCGGCGGTCAGCAGCAGCGCGTGGCCATCGCCCGCGCCCTGGCCATGCAGCCCGAAGTCATGTTCTTCGACGAGGCCACCTCGGCCCTCGACCCGGAACTCGTCAAGGGCGTCCTGGCGCTCATGACGGACCTGGCGAAGGAGGGCATGACCATGGTGGTGGTGACCCACGAGATGGGCTTCTCCCGCAATGTCTCCAACCAGGTGGTGTTCATGGACGGTGGCGTCGTGGTGGAGAACGGTTCGCCGGACCAGCTCTTCACCGACCCCCAGACCGATCGCCTGAAGACGTTCCTCTCGGACGTCCTCTAGACACGGCCCCCTTCGCGAGGGAACAGATGAGGCCCCCACCCGGCTCGGGTGGGGGCCTCATCTGTTCCCTCGCGGGCTGTGGGGCGCGACGGCGGTGAAGCGCGACGACGGCGACGACCGTCGCGCGCCGGGGGGCCGCCGTCGTCGTGCCGGAGAGCACGACGCGCCCGGCGGCCGGAGACTCACAGCGGCAGGACCCCCGCGCCCTTCAGATCCCGCATGACGATGGTGGAGCTGAGCTTTGCCACACCCGGGAGTGCGGCGAGGTGCGTGTCGTAGAGCGTCTGGAAGCCCGCCAGATCCGTGGCCACACATTTGAGAAGGTAGTCCGGGTCCCCGAACAGCCGGTACGCCTCGACGATCTGGGCCTCTCCCACGACGGCGTCTTCGAAGGCCCGGATGGTCTCCTGGGACGTCTCCCTCAGCGTGACGAACACCAGCGCCCCGAACCCGAGGCCGACGCTCTGCAGATCCACCTCCGCACGGTAGCCCCGGATCACACCGTCGGCCTCCAGATCCTTCAGCCGACGATGGCACGGCGCCACGGTCAGCCCGACCTCGGCTGCCAGCGCCGTGGCCGTCATCCGGCCGTCCTTCTGAAGGCTGCGCAAAATACTTCTATCAATGGCGTCGATCACGAAAATAATCTATCGCTGAAAGCAGAATTTTGCCGCAAAGACGCGAGCACTTCTCCCACAGAATTCCTTAGTCTTGCGCCATGGACTTCTCGCCGTTCCTCGGCTTCGCCGGCATCTCCCTGGCCCTGGTCATGACCCCGGGCGCCGACTGGGCGTACACCATCGCGGCAGGCCTGCGCCGTTCTTCACCGGTCCCATCGGTCGCCGGGCTCTGCACCGGGTATCTGATCCACACCGCGCTGGTGACGGCGGGACTCGGCGTGCTGCTGGCGGCCCGGCCGGAGCTGGTCTCCTGGCTCTCCGTGGCGGGCGCCTTCTACCTGGCCTGGCTCGGCCTGAGCACGTTGCGGTCCTGGCGCTCCGCCCGGATCGAAGCCACCGGGCCAGCGTCCTCCGGAGACCAGCCGAGCCTTGAGCAGGGCAGCCATGCCACCCCGTCCGAGAAGACGAAGCGCGGCCGGGACTTCCTGATGGGCCTGGGCACCAGCGGGATCAATCCGAAGGGTGTCCTGCTGTTCGCCGCGGTGATGCCGCAGTTCGTGACACTCGCCTCGCCCTTGCCTGTGGCGGCGCAGACCACGGTGATGGGTCTCTCCCACGTCTTGATCTGTGTGCTGGTCTACGGGGCCGTGGCCTTCGCCTCCCGGCGTCTGCTCCGCAGCCGGCCCGGTCTGGCACGGTCCGTGACGCTGAGCAGCGGACTGCTCATGCTGCTGATCGCAGCAGCACTCCTGGTCGAGCAGGGCGGACACCTTCTGGCCTGAGCTCCCGGGCTGAGCTCCCGGGCCCGAGGGGTGGCGAAGACGCCGTGATCCTTGAGGGCCGGTCAGGACCCGGCGGTCTTGGTCCGCACCACGAGCTGCGCGGCCGCCTCAGCCTTGGCACGGAAGGCCGGGTCCGCGGTCGCCTTGGCCACCACGGCATCCAGCATCTGCGTCGCCATGCCGCTATTCGCGCAGACCAGCAGGGACCCGCCCGCAGTGAAGAACCCCACGGCGCGGTCCTCCGGGCTGAGGGAGGAGAGCTGCTTGGCTTCGCACAGATCATCCGACACCACCACGCCGCGGAATCCGAGGTCCTGACGCAGGACGGTCTGGATCACCACCGGGGACATCGGCGCCATCCGGCCCGGATCGATCCGGTCGTAGTAGGCATTGGACAGCATCACCCAGCTGACGCCGGACTGGACGGCCTGGCGGAACGGCTGGAGGTACGGGTCACTACGCGTGGTCGCAGTGTCATGCACATCCGAGGAGGTATCAGTATTGGCGGTGACGCGGCCGAGACCCGGGAAGTGCTTCACCACGGGGTCAACTCCAGCCGCGCTCAGGCCCTGCGCAAACGCGTTGCCCGAAGCGGCCACCGTTGCCGGGTCGAAGCCGTAGTTGCGCTGATAGTGACCGATCGGGATGTTCTGCGGCGCGAAATCCGCAGAGGGGACCACGTCCAGCACCGGCGCCAGATCCAAGGTCATGCCGGCCGAACGGAGCTCGCTCCCCCACTGCCGGGCGCTGCTCCGGAGGTCCGCAGGCGCCCATTGGCCCTGCTGAAGGGCGCTCGGAATGGCACTGAACCCCGGACCACGAAGGACCTGGACCTGCCCACCCTCCTGATCAGTGGCGACGGCGGGCGGGATGACGTTCTGCGAGGACTGCACCGCGGCACGCAGCTGCGCCACCACGGAGGCGGTCGCATCCACACCGCCCGAGGTCCTGCCGTTGAGGTAGAAGTTACCCACCCCGGATCGCAGCGACGCCGCCGTGGCATCCAGATTGCTCCCGTCAGCCTTCGCCGACACCAGGAACAGCTGTCCGAGCCGCTGCCGCAGCGTCAGCGAGGCCAGGCCGGTGGGCGGCTTGATCGGGGTGGTGCTGGGCGCGGCCGACGACGGCGTGGCACGCGGCGTGCTGTGCGTCGGGGCCGGGCTGGGCGTGGCTGAGGGGCTGGCCGTCACACTCTCTGTGGCGGTGCCGCTGCCGGCCGCGGCCGAGGATCCCGGCGGGCTCGCCGGCTGCGCCTGGCACGCGCAGCCGGACAGGGCCAGGAGCAGGGCGGTGAGCCCCGCTCCACGGGCCCTTCTCAGGCTGCGCGCACCCATGGCGACTCCTTCGATCAAGCCCCTGCGGCTGCCCTGGCCGCAGCGGGAAGCGCGCTGAGGATCCGCTCCATGGCGGCGTCGTCGTGCGCGGCGGACAGGAACCAGGCCTCGAAGACGCTCGGCGGCAGGTAGACGCCGGAGTCCAGCATGGAGTGGAAGAACGGCGCGTAGCGGTGCGCCTCCTGGGCCTGTGCCTCGGCGTAGTTGTGCACGCCCGTGGCGGAGGTCCCGAACGCCACAGAGAACAGGTTCCCGGCCCGCTGGATGGAGTGATCGACACCCTCGGCATCCAGCGCGGCCGACAGCGCGGCGGACAGCTCCAGCGAGCGCGCGTCCACGGTCGCGTACACCTCGGGGGTGGCATGCGTCAGCGTGGCGACGCCGGCGGCCATGGCCACCGGGTTACCGGACAGGGTGCCCGCCTGGTAGACCGGGCCCAGGGGTGCCAGGTAGTCCATGACCTCCGCGCGGCCGCCGAGCGCGGCGGTCGGGAGACCGCCGCCGATGACCTTGCCGAAGGTGAACAGGTCCGGGGCCCAGCCCTCGGTGGCACCGGTCAGGCCCCAGTAGCCGGCCCAGCCCGTGCGGAAACCGGTGAGGACCTCGTCCAGGATGAGCAGTGCGCCGTTGGCCTCGGTGATGCGGCGCAGGCCCGCGTTGAAGCCCTCGCCCGGGGTGACGACGCCCATGTTGGCGGGTGCGGCCTCGGTGATGACGGCGGCGATGCGGCCCGGGTGGGCGGCGAACGCGGCTTCGACGGCGGCGAGGTCGTTGTACGGGAGCACCAGGGTCTGCGATGCCGTGGCCTCGGTGACACCGGCGCTGCCCGGCATCGCCAGGGTGGCCAGGCCGGAGCCGGCGGCGGCCAGGAGGGAGTCCACGTGGCCGTGGTAGCAGCCGGCGAACTTGATGACCAGTTCGCGGCCGGTGAAGCCACGGGCCAGGCGGATGGCGGTCATGGTGGCCTCGGTGCCGGTGGAGACCATGCGGATACGCTCGACGGCGGGAACGCGCTGCATGACCAGCTCGGCCAGGCGGCCCTCGTCCTCGGTGGAGGCGCCGAAGGAGAGGCCGCGGTCCACGGCCTGGTGCACGGCGTCCAGGACGGCCGGGTGCGCGTGGCCCAGGAGGGCGGGGCCCCAGGAGCAGACCAGATCGACGTATTCCTGGCCGTCGGCGTCGTACAGATAAGCGCCCTTGGCGCCCGCCATGAACCGAGGAGTGCCGCCCACCGAGCCGAACGCCCTGACGGGCGAGTTCACGCCACCGGGCATGAGTTGCTGGGCACGGGCAAAGAGCTCTTCGGAGTGGGTCATGACTCCATTCTCCCACTCCGCATCGCCTGTCATCGACTGCTCCGCAGGGTGCCGGAATCCTCGGAAAATCCTGGGGAACGGCAGCTGATGGAGCAGTCGATGACAGGCGGTGTCCCGGGCGTCAGGACCTCTGGGATTCAGGCGAGCATGTCGTTCACGAGAGGCGCCACCTGGGTGCCGAGCAGCTCGATGCTCTTCATCATCGCCGAGTGCGGGAGCGTGCCGTTGGAGTATTTCAGATCGAAACGCTGCATGCCGAGGTTCTTCTTGGCCGTGGCGATCTTGCGGGCCACCGTCTCCGGCGAGCCGACGTAGAGCGCGCCGTGCGCCGCGACCTGCTCGTTGAACTCGATCCGGCTCGCGGGACCCCAACCGCGCTCGGCACCGATCTTGTTGCGACTGGCGAGCCAGTGCGGGAAGAACTCCTCACGGGCCTCCTCATCGGTCTCCGCCACGTGTCCTGGGGAATGAACGGCCAGCGGCTGCCATTCCTTGCCCTGCTCTTCGAGCGACTTGTAGTAGAGGTCCACGTAGGGGCGGAACCTGGCCGGGTCACCGCCGATGATGGCCAGCGTCATGGGGTAGCCGTAGCTCGCGGCCCGGACCACGGACTGCGGACTGCCGCCGACGCCGATAGAGACGGGCAGCAGCCCGTCAGACACCTGTGGGTAGGCCATCAGCCCGCGGATCGGGCCCCGGGTGCGGCCCTCCCAGTTGATGGGCTTCTGAGACCGGGCCTTGTCGAAGAGGGCCAGGCGCTCCTCGAAAAGCAGTTCATAGTCCTCCAGGTCGTACCCGAACAGCGGGAAGGACTCGATGAAGGAACCGCGGCCCAGCACCACTTCGGCACGGCCGCCGGAGATGGCGTTGAGGGTGGAGAAGCGCTGGAAGACGCGGATGGGATCGTCCGAGGAGAGCACGGTCACGGCCGAGGAGAGACGGACGTTCTCCGTCTGACCGGCGATGGCGGCGAGGACCACCTCGGGTGCTGAAACCGCGAAGTCCTTGCGGTGGTGCTCCCCCACGCCGAAGCCGAACAGGCCCACCTGATCGGCCAGGACGCCTTCCTCCACCACATCCCGGAGGACTTCTTCATGGGACTTGGGGGTGCCGTCAGCGTGCAGCGTGACGTCACCGAACGTGTCGACGCCGAGAAGGACCGAGTTCGTGGAATCTGTATGCATATGCATGCAAACCGGCGGTGTCCCGGATTCATTCCCAGCCGTGGGGCGGGCCGTCGGGACCGGGCCCGTCGTACTCCAGCTCCCGGATCTCGACTTCCCCGATCCCCGAGTCCCTCGCAGCCCAGGCGGACCCGCGGGCAGTGGGCCGGTCCTCCACCGGATCCTCGGCACCGCGCACGGCCCGCCAGGCTGCCAGCTCACGCGAACGCCAGGCCAGCAGCCCCATCGCCCGGGGCGCGCGACGATCCAGGAAGGACGGGAGCCAGGCCGCACCGGCCGAGATCAGGGCGGTGAAACCACCACCGAACAGCGGGAGGTACCAGGGCAAGGACGCACCCGAGGAATAACCGGGCGCGGGCCCGTCCGAAGGGGGCATGATGACGGGCTCGAACCAGGAGACAGCACTCACGAACGTCTGCTGAAGGATCACGAGCAGCACCGTCACGAGCATCGGAAGAGCCACGGCCCGCCCTGCCCTCCTCCGGCGCGAGCGAATCAGCTCCCAGCTCCGCGTTCGCCCTTCTTCAGCCCCGGACGGACGGCCTTCGGACAGGTCCCGGGCGGCAAGCGCCTCGTCGGCGGCCCGCCGCCGCAGTCCCAGGACGACGGCGAGGCGAAGCGCCGGGAGCAGCGCAAGGACCCAGAGACCGAGGAGAAGCGGAGCCGCCGCCTCGCTGCTCTCCGGCCCGAACCCCACGGTGAAGGGAGCCGGAGTCTCCACCAGTGCGGTGAACGGGTCCGTCACAGTGGACCAGGTGATGATGCCGCCACCGAACACAACCGCCGCCGAGATGAATCCCAGGTACACGGGGTCGGAGAGGGTCAGCGCCGTGCCCACCGCACCGCCCGGCACCTCCGGCTGCGGAGGCGCCGACGCCAGCGCGACGGCGGACACCGCCGAGGCGGCGACGGTGAACACCACGACGAGGGTCACGATGAGGTGCCGGGCTTCGTCGACGGCCATCTCCACCAGACCCTTTTCCGGGGCCCGGGACCACTGAAGACGGGCGGTCAGCGCCGCCAGGAAGACCAGGAGGAAGACGGTGAGGGCCAGCGACCACCAGCGCGTCTGCACCGTGACGCTCAAGGCCAGCGGGAGGTCCATCTCCGGGGACCAGAATCCCAGCGCGGGCACCACGACGATCGCGGTGAACAGCCCCTCCCAGAACGCCCTCGCCAGGATCTCGGGGATGGACCAGGGCCCCGGCCCGCTCCGGCAGGACCTCCGGTAGACGCCCCTCAGGCACCACCAGAGCAGCAGCAGGTAACTCATCACCAAACCGGTGAGATGGATCTGGGAGAACGCGGTGCCCTGCACGATCTGCGCACCTTGGAAAGTGGCGTCGAGGCCTCCGCCGAGCAGGACGCCTGCGAGGACCAGCAGGGTCGAGACGGCGGTCTCCGGATGCGATGTGAAGACCGAGGCGTCGAGTGAGATGCCGGTGTACATCGCCAGCGTCAGCGTGAGGACGATCATCAGGATCACACCGGCCGCCATCGAGGAGAAGAACACCACCGGCACGATCATCAGCAGCGTTCGCAGGCCGCTGCGCGAGAACACCGCCTGCCCTTGAGCGCGGAGGATCCCGATCCAGGACACCTCCGGTCCGGTCGGGACGGCCCTCGTCCAGGCCTTGCCCGCAGCGCGCTCTGCAACCATCGACGTCCCCCTCGTCACCGGCGCCGCGGCCGGTCCGGGACGCCATGCCGGCTGCGCTGTCCGGGCCCGCCGTCTCAGGCGCCCCGGATCACCGGGTTCAGCCCCGGCGCAGCCACCCGGCCAGCTCGCTGGCCCAGTACGTCAGGATCATATCGGCACCGGCCCGCTTGATGCTCAGCACGGACTCCATGATGGCCGCGTCGCGGTTGATCCAGCCGTTCGCCGCGGCGGCCTCGATCATCGCGTACTCGCCGGAGATCTGATAAGCGGCCACCGGCACCGGGCTCATGGCGGCCACATCGGCCAGGATGTCCAGGTAGCTCATGGCCGGCTTGACCATGACCATGTCCGCTCCCTCATCCAGGTCCAGCTGCACCTCCAGCAGGGCCTCACGGCGGTTCGCGGCGTCCATCTGATACGTCCGTCGGTCGCCCTGAAGCTGAGAGTCCACCGCCTCTCGGAACGGGCCGTAGAAGGCGGAGGCGTACTTGGCGGCGTAGGCGAGGATCGAGACGTCCTGGAACCCGGCGGTGTCCAGCGCGGTCCGCATGGGGGCGATCTGACCGTCCATCATGCCCGAGGGGCCGAGCACATGCGCACCGGCCTCCGCCTGGGCCACGGCCATCTGAGCGTAGATCGCAACGGTGCGGTCGTTGTCCACGCGTCCGTCGGCGTCGAGCACACCGCAGTGCCCGTGGTCGGTGAACTCGTCCAGGCAGACGTCGCTCATGACCACCAGCTCATCGCCCACCTCGGCGCGGACGTCGCGGATCGCCTTGTTCAGCACGCCGTCGGGGTCGAGGCCCGCGCTGCCTTCGGCGTCACGCACCGAGGGCACGCCGAACAGCATGATGCCGCCCACGCCCAGTTCCACGGCCTCGGCGGCCGCGCGCTTGAGCGTGTCGGTGGTGTGCTGCACGACGCCCGGCATCGACGTGATCGGGGCGGGCTCGCTGAAGCCCTCGCGGATGAACGCGGGCAGGATCAGCTCGGCCGGTGCCAGACGGTGTTCGGCCACCAGACGGCGCAGGGCGGGGGTGGTCCGCAGGCGGCGGGGACGGTGGTGGAGTTCCATGGGTTCTTCTCCTGAATGTCAGTCGTCCAGCGCCGCGATGACGGCGTCGACGATTCCCTGGGGTGTGGGGGTGGCCGCGACGGCGGCCACGGTCAGGCCGAGACGCTCGGCCTCGGCCGCGGTGCTCGGCCCGATCGCCACGAAGCGGGCCCTCAACCCGTCTCCGAGACGCTCGACGACGGCGCGCGCCGCACTCGGCGACGCCGCGACCACGGCGTCCAGCCGGCCGTGCGCATCGGCTTCGCGGGCCTGTTCCGGGTTGAGGACGGCATAGGAGGAGGCTCCCGGCGCTCCGGTCACCCGGCGGTTGAGCTCAACCGTGAGACGGCGTTCGGGCCGCGCCGGGGCATCCACCGTGTGATACGCCGTGACCGTGTCCACGGTGTTCCCGGCGGCCCGCAGGCCCTCGGAGAGCACCGTGCCGGCGATGTCGGCCTGTGGCAGCAGGATCCTCTGCCCGTTCCCGGTCCAGAGAGCCAGAAGGCCCTCGGCCGATTGCCGGTCCTCGGGGGCGAGCGCCACAGTCAGTCCGAGCCGTTCCAGGATCGCCCGCGAGGTGGGCCCGATGGTCGCGACCTGGACCGGCGCCTCGGTGAGCGCCTTCCACCTCTCGGCGCCCGCGTACTGCACCAGCGCGCGGACCGTGGTGATGCTGCTGACCACCAGCCAGTCGTATTCGCCGCCGATGGCACGGTCCACCGCGTCGACCACCACGGCCGGGTCGGCTACGGCCTCGAAGTCGATGAGGGGCAGGAGCGCCGGCCACGCGCCGTGGACCTTCAGGGCGTGGTTCATGGCCTGCGCCCGGTCCGGGGACCGGGTCAGGAGCACGGTGCGGCGCGCGAGCGGCAGGCGCTCAGGGTCCAGGCCGAGGCGTTCCCGCTCGGCCCGGACCTCCCGCTCCTCCTGGTCCGTGGACACCTGAGGGAACCCCTCGGCGAAGGACCACTCAGCCGAGGTCGGCAAAGTCCGCCACCCCGGCGTCGAGGAGTTCCTCGGCCAGTTCGATGCCCAGCAGCGTCGCGCCCACCTCGGTGAAGACGTCCGTGGCCTTGGCCCGGCGCTCATGGCGGGTGCCATCCGTGGCACACACCACGGCCTGGAGGTGGAGGAAGCTGCCCTTGCGGAAGGCGTGAGCCCCCACGGGAGCGGCACAGCCGGCTTCGAGCCGGGCCAGGAGCGCACGTTCGGCGGTCACCGCCAGGCGGGAGTCGGCGTCGTCGATCGCGGCGAGTGCCTGCGCCAGGACGTCCGGCGCCTCAGCCTGGGAGGCGTGCTGCGGCGCATCGTCGCTGCGGGTCTCCACTGCCAGTGCGCCTTGGCCGGGGGCCGGGAGCATGACCGAGGTCTCCAGGTACTCGCTGATGACGTCGGTGCGCCCCAGGCGCTTCAGTCCCGATGCCGCCAGCACCACTGCATCCAGGTCACCGGGCGCGTCCGCCGCATTGCCGGGCAGACCGGGGACCCGGCCCAGCCGGGTGTCCACGTTGCCGCGGATGTCCACGACCTCCAGGTCCGGACGGGCCAGCAGCAGCTGAGCAGCGCGGCGCGGCGAGCCGGTGCCCACCCGGGCGCCGGCGGGCAGGGTCTCCAAGGCGAGGCCGTCCCGGGCGCAGAGCACGTCACGGACGTCCTCGCGTGCAGGGACCGCCGCGATGCTCAGCCCGGGAACGGCCGCAGTCGGGAGGTCCTTGAGCGAGTGGACGGCCACATCGCACCGGTCCACCAGCAGGGCGTCCCGCAGCGCCACGGCGAAGACGCCGGTGCCGCCCATCTGGGACAGTGGTCCGGTCAGGACGTCGCCGTCGGTCTTGATGCGGATCAGTTCCGTCTCAAAACCGCCGACGGCGGCCAGCTGATCTGCCGTGTGCTGGGACTGCGTGACAGCCAGCTGGCTTCCACGCGTTCCGATGCGGACACCCATGCTCTTTATTCCTCCCTGTCCCGGTACCCGGGGTGATCCGGCCTAGGCCGGGTATGCGTCGTGCGTGGTGCCCAGCGTGACACCGGCTTCGGCGATGACCGGCTTGGCGCCGCGGAAGTTCTCGCAGCAGCCGGGCCGGCAGATGTCGTACCAGGGGCCGAGGTCCGTCACGTGCGGACGCTCGGCGATGTTCTGGGCCACCGTCCGCTCGCAGATCAGGTCCACCAGGCCGGCCACGAAGGTGCCGTGCGTCCCCGGGGTGGGCACGCGGACGGCCTCCACGCCGAGTTCCTTGCAGGTCTCCAGGGCCTCGGTGTCGAGGTCCCAGGCCACCTCCATATGGTCACTCACGAAGCCGAGCGGGACAATGACGGCGCCCTTGACACCCTGCGGAGCGATCTCCTCCAGGTGGTCGTTGATGTCCGGTTCCAGCCACGGCACGTGCGGGGCGCCGGAGCGGGACTGGTAGACCAGGTCCCAGGCGACCTCGGGGGCCACCACGGCCATGATGGCGCGTGCGGCGGCCAGGTGCTGGGCCACGTAAGCCGAGCCGCCCTCGAATTCGCGGGGCTCGTCTTCGCTGCGGCCCGCGGCCTCGGCGTCACGAGTGGGGATGGAGTGCGTGGCGAACAGGACGCGGATCTCGGAGTCCCGCGAACCGTCCTCGGCGCCCAGAGCCTGACGCACCGAGTTCAGGCCCTCCAGCGTTCCCTCGACGAACGGGAGGATGAAGCCGGGGTGATCGAAGTACTGGCGGACCTTGTCCACCTGCAGCTTGCCGTCCAGGCCCGTCTCCGTGAGCGCGATGCCGATGTCCTCGCGGTACTGGCGGCAGCTGGAATAACACGAGTAGGCACTCGTGGTGATCATCAGGACACGGCGGTGGCCGTCGTCGTACATCTGCTGCAGGGTCTGCGGGATGTACGGATCCCAGTTGCGGTTGCCCCAGTACAGCGGGAGCGCCAGGCCGCGGGCGGCCAGCTCGGATTCGATCGCGGCCTTGAGCTCACGGTTCTGCTGGTTGATGGGGCTCACGCCGCCGAACGCACGGTAGTGGTGGCTGACCTCTTCCAGACGCTCGTCCGGGATGCCACGGCCACGGGTGACGTTCCGCAGGAACGGGATCACGTCATCCTGGCCTTCCGGGCCGCCGAAGGAGGCGAGCAGGACGGCGTCGTAGTCGGCCGGGGCCATGCGTCCCCGCTCGGTCACGGCATTCGGTTCGGTGCTGATGCTCAGCGCCTCAAGGGCGGCGTCGACTGGGGTGCTCATGCAAGGACCTCGGCAATCTGGGACGCCGGGATGCGGCGACCGGTGTAGAACGGGATTTCTTCGCGGACGTGGTTGCGGGCGTCGCTGTGGCGCAGATGGCGCATCAGGTCCACCAGGTCCACCAGCTCCGGAGCCTCCAGGGCGAGGATCCACTCCCAGTCGCCGAGTGCGAAGGACGCCACGGTGTTGGACTGGACCTGCGGGAACTCGCGGCCCAGGAGGCCGTGCTCGCGGAGCATCCGGCCGCGCTCCTCGGCGGGCAGGATGTACCACTCGTAGGAGCGGACGAACGGGTACACGCACAGCCATTCCTCGGCGGGGACTCCGCGGGAGAAGGCCGGGGTGTGGCTCTTGGCGAACTCGGCGTCACGGTGCACGCCCATGGCGGAGAATGCCAGTTCCGTGCCGGCGAACAGCTCGGTGCGGCGGATCCGGCGCAGCGCGGCCTGGAGTTCCTCCGGCTTGGCGCCGTGCAGCCAGAGCATGACGTCCGCCTCGGCGCGCATGGCGGAGACGTCATAGGCGCCGCGGAGCGTCACCTGCTTCTCCGAGAGCGAGTCGATCAGGGTCTCGAAGCCGGCCGCCGCGTTCTCGGCCCGTTCCACGGTGCCGGAGCGCTTGAAGACCGCCCAGAGGGTGAAGAATTCGTTCGGGCCGTCCTGGGGCTGCGATGCCCCGGCGTGGTGACCGGCTGCTGCATGGCTCATGATTCTGTATCCTCCTGCATCGGAAGTGATCGGATGTCCGTCTCCGCTGTGTTCTTCGGTACTTCGTTTGACTTCTACGCCATGTAGAATTCTAGGCCCGTGAGGGCCTTTCCCCGGGACTGCTCCCGGTGACAACCTTGCGCGTGTCCGCCACGACTGCGGCGAGCCCTGTTCCGGCCAGCCACGCCCCCACCACGTCCAGCCCAGGCTCCGCAGCGCACAGCTCCCGGACCGCCTCGACCCTCTGCCGGTGTCCCACGGCCGCGAACGGCAGCGCTCCGGACCACCGGATGACGTCATGATCCAGCACATCCTCCGCCGCGACGGGGACGCCCAGCAACTCGGCCGCATCGGCCAGCGCCGCCTGGAACAGTTCCTCATCGCTCTCGGGGACGGCGCGCTCCGGGCGGTCTCCGGGCGCGCCTTCCTGACGGCCGTAGCTGAGCCGCAGCACGTGGACTCCGGGGCCCGCGGTCTCGGCCAGCCACGGCCACTTCGCCGTCGCGTGGGTCAGCGCCTTCGCCTGGACCCCTTCGGTCTGGGGCGCCACCAGGATGCCAGTGCCGCGCGGGCGGGCATCGAGCTCCGGCTGGTCGACCACGAGGGTCACGAGCTTGATCTGCGCGCCCGGCTCGGGGCGGTGCGTTTCCAGGGCGGGCACCTGGGAGGCCAGCAGTGCGACGGCGGAGGGGCCGTCCAGGGCCACCACCAGGTGTTCGGCGTGCAGCGTCTCGACCGCGCCGTCGCGCTCCACCGGGATGCTCCACACACCGTCGGCATCGCGGCTCACGGGGTGTGCCGAGGCGGAGGTGAGGATGCGCGTGCCCGCGTCCCGTACAGAAGACTCCAGCGCCTCCACAAGCCGGTGCATGCCGCCCCGGAGGCCCGCCACTGCGGAGCCGGCGCGACGGGGCCCGCCGGCACGCGCCCCGTCGCCGCCCACGGTGCGAGCGGCCTGTCGCTGCGCCAGCACGGCCGCGCCGAGCGAGCCATGCTCAGTCATCCGCTGACGGAGACCAGGAGCCACCATGTCCACATCGAGAAGTCCGGGATCAGCGGCATGCACCCCGCCCACCACGGGCTCCACGAGGCGCTTGAGCACGCGTCGGCCCTGGCGCAGTCGCACCAGGCGGGCCACGCTGCTGACGTCCGCACCCGCGCCGAGCGTCCCGGGCAGGACCCGGTCCAGGCTGGCCCGCAGGGATCCGGCCCAGCCCAGGGTTCGTCGGACCTCCTCGTCCCAGGGGTCCGCCGGGATGCCCAGCACTCCGGTCCGAGGCAGCTCACGAGGGCCCTGGGGAAGCCTCACCCACGCGCCGGAAGGATCAGGGGCGACCACCTCGGACGCGAGGCCCAGCTCCTCCAGAAGGGCGGGGATCGCCTCGCCGCGCGTGGCGAAGGACTCCGCGCCGGAGTCCAGCCGCAGTCCGCCCACGGTGTGCACTCCCACGGAGCCGCCCAGGACGGCGCGCTCCTCCACGAGGGTGACGACCATCCCTTCACCGCTCAGCTGGTAGGCGGCCAGAAGGCCGGACACCCCCCCGCCGACGACGACGGCGCGCCGCTCCTCAGTAGGAGCGGTCGCCGAGGCCGGGCCGCGGCCCGGCCGTGGCTGGGTGTGCTGCGACATGACCGGTTCAGTACCCGATGGAGTGGATGAGCTCGACCACCCGCGTCAAGACCTCGGGATCGGTCTCCGGGGGCACTCCATGGCCCAGGTTGACCACGTGGCCGGGCGCGGAGGCGCCGGCCGCGACGACCTCGCGGACGTGGGCTTCCAGCACTTCCCAGGGAGCCGGGAGCAGAGCGGGATCGATGTTGCCCTGGAGCGGCACGTTCCCGCCCAGACGGCGGTTCGCCTCATCCAGCGGCAGGCGGTAGTCGACGCCCATGACGTCCACGCCCACGCCGTGCATGGCGGAGAGCAGCTCGGAGGTCCCGGTGCCGAAGTGGATGAGCGGGGCGCCCAGACCACGAACGGCATCCAAGGCGCGGGCGGAAGCCGGTGCCACGAAACGCTCGTAGTCGGCCAGGCCCAGAGAACCGGCCCAGGAGTCGAACAGCTGGGCGGCGGAAGCACCGGCTTCCAGCTGCGCCTGAAGGAAGAGGCCGGAGGCGTCGGCGGCCCAGGCCGCCAGGGCCTCCCAGCTTTCGGGATCGGCGTGCATCATGGTGCGCGGGCCGAGGTGGTCACGGGACGGGCGGCCTTCCACCATGTAGGCGGCCAGGGTGAAGGGGGCTCCGGCGAAGCCGATCAGCGGAGTGCTGCCGAGTTGCTCCACGGTCAGGCGGACGGCCTGACGGATGGGCTCCAGAGCCTCCCAGGTGAGCTTCGGCAGAGCGGCCACGTCTGCGGCGGTGCGGACCGGATGCTCCAGGACCGGGCCGACACCGGGAACGATGTCCACGCCCACCCCTGCCAGCTTGAGCGGGATGACGATGTCGGAGAAGAAGATGCCGGCATCCACGTCGTGGCGCCGCACGGGCTGCAGGGTGATCTCCGCTGCGAGCTCGGGCTTGAGACAGGAGTCCAGCATGGAGATGCCCTGACGCACGGCGCGGTACTCCGGCAGGGAGCGTCCGGCCTGGCGCATGAACCACACGGGCCTGCGGCTGGGCGCGCCCCCGCGGTAAGCAGTGATCAGCGGGGAGTCCGAAGTGGCTCCGGTGACCAGGGGATGGGCAGCCGGAAGGGCCTGGAGCGTGGAAGGCATACACCGATTGTGCCCACCTTCGATGCCTCAACTTGACGACACTTCGTCACTGACACTGTGTCAGTGTTTTCCGCGCCGTTGCTGGGATCCATCGATTCACGCCGGGTTTTTCTACAAAGGTACGAAGAGCATAAGATGATGTCACTGTGGTGCTCTTTTCACTCACGGCGACCCATGCCGACTTGAACCTCGAAACCGTTGCTCGTCTGAGCAAAGGCGCTTCCGCCGTCGCCGCCCGGAGCGCCATTTCGCCGCCCCTGCCGTCGCAGCCGGAAGGCACCCCCGAGCAGAACGACGCCTTGAACGGCGCTGTCGTCCTCGCCACCTGCAACCGCTTCGAGGTCTATGCCGAGGCCGCCACGGAACGCGGACTGGACGCGGCACGTGACGAACTTCTCAGAAACATCACCGCGCAGAGCGGACTGGATGTCGGCAGCGTCTCCCAGGCCCTGACGCTGCGCCGGGGCCCCGATGTGGCCCGCCACCTCTTCGCCGTGGGCGCCGGGCTGGACTCCGCAGTGGTGGGCGAACGCGAGATCGCCGGCCAGGTGCGCCGCGCTCTCATCACCGCACAGGATTCCGGCACCGCCAGCCCCGGCCTGGTCCGTCTCTTCCAGGCCGCCAGCCGCACGGCCAAGGAGGTAGGCACCCGCACGGCCCTGGGCAGCCGGGGCCTCTCCATCGTGTCCGTGGCCCTTGAACTGGCCACTGAGCTGTCCGTGGACCGTGATTGGGAGACCACCCGGGTGGTCCTCTTCGGCACAGGGGCCTACGCGGGCGCCACCATGGCTCTGCTCCGCGAACGCGGCTGCACCCAGGTGAGTGTGTTCTCCGGTTCCGGCCGTGCTTCCGAGTTCGTCGCCGCCCGTGGCGGGACCGCCCTGGACACGGACAATCTGGCCGAGGCGATCTCCGGTGCCGATGTGCTGATCGGCTGCAGCGGCTCCGACCGCCGGGTGTCTGCCGAAGAACTCGCCGAGGTGCGGGGCCCGTCGCCTCGTCCGCTGATCGTGATCGATCTTGCCCTGAGCCGGGACTTCGACCCGGCCGTGGACGAGCTGGACGGCGTGGAACTGCTGACCCTGGAATCCGTGCGGCTCGCAGCCCCTGAGGAGGCCGCCGAGTCCCTGGCCGAGGCCACCGAGATCGTGGACGCCGCCGCCCACGAGTTCGAGGCGGAACGGCGCTCCCGCAGCGTGGACTCCGCCATCGTGGCGCTGCGCCGCCACACCATGTCAGTGCTCGATTCGGAGATGGAGCGCGTCCGTGCCCGGCACGGCTGCACAGCCGCCGCAGAAGAGGTGGAGTTCGCCTTGCGCCGCATGGTCAAGCAGCTCCTGCACACTCCCATGGTCCGGGGGCGTGAACTCGCCGCCGCAGGCTTGCAGGAACAGTATGTGAACGCCATCGAGGCGCTCTACGGGATCGACGTGGCCGAGCCCCAGCCGGCCGTCGCGCCCGCCGAAGACCAGAGCTGCCCGGCGCACGAAGACACGACGGCCCACGGCCTCAGCGCCTGAGCTTTCAGGTGTCCGCCCCCTGATTCACCGCCCGCAGAGTCTCTCCCGCGAACAGTGAAAGTGAATCAGGACGCCAGAACCCTTGCGCCGGTCCTCAGTAGACCGGCTTGCCCGGCTCCACGTCCCGGACCCACGCCAGGACCCCTCCGTCGAGGTGGCTGACGTTGGTGTAGCCCGCACGCCGTGCCGCGGCCAGCACATTCGCCGAGCGGGTCCCCGCCTTGCAGTGGAACACGATCTCCGTGTCGCGCGGCAGCTCGTCCCAGGCCTCCCCCGCCAGGATCCTGCCCTGCGGGATCAGGACGGAACCGGGGATCGCCACGATGTCACGCTCGCCGGTCTCCCGGACGTCCACCAGGAGGAAGTCCCGGGTGCCCGCTTCCCGCTCCGCCAGCATCTCCGCCAGGCGGCCGGCGTTCACCGCCCCGTCCTCCTCGCCTTCTCCGGCCGACGACGCCGCACTCTCGGCGGGCGTCACGCCACAGAACGCCGCGTAGTCGCTCAGCTCGGTGATGGGCTGCGCCTCAGGGTCCTTGAGCACGGTGATCTCTCGCCAGCACCCGCCCAGGGCGTCGAACAGCGCCACCCGGCCCAGGAGGGAGCGGCCCACGCCGGTCACGAGCTTGATGGCCTCGCTCACCATGAGGGAGCCCACCGCGGCGCACAGCATGCCGAACACGCCGCCCTCACCGCAGCTCGGGACGCTGCCTGCCGGGGGCGCCTCGGGATACAGATCGCGGTACGTGGGCCCGTGCTTCTCCCAGAAGACGCTCACCTGTCCGTCGAAACGGAAGATCGAACCCCAGACGTACGGCTTGCCGGCAATCGCCGCCGCATCGTTGACCAGGTAGCGCGTCTCGAAGTTGTCCGCACCGTCCAGGATCAGGTCGTACTGGCGGAACAGCTCCACGGCGTTGGAGGAGTCGAGGCGAACGCGATGCTGGATCACGGTGACCAGCGGGTTCAGCTCCGCGATGGCGCGCGCCGCCGACTCGGTCTTCGGCAGCCCCACACGATCCACCGTGTGCATCACCTGCCGCTGGAGATTGCTCAGCTCGACGACGTCGTCGTCCACCACGCCCAGGGTGCCCACACCCGCGGCCGCGAGGTAGAGCAGGGCCGGAGACCCCAGTCCGCCGGCGCCGATCACCAGGACGCGCGCGTTCTTCAGGCGGCGCTGGCCCTCGGAGCCGATCTCCGGGATGATCACATGCCGCGAATAGCGTTCCAGCTCGTCACGCGTGAGTTCCGCTGCGGGTTCGACCAGGGGCGGCAGGGTGGTCCGGGAGGCCAGGGAAGACATGTCTTCAATCTATGCCCACCGCCTCACGCGCGTCATATTACCTATGGGTAAACTAGCTTCACGCCGGACGCACCAGGACGGCGCTGGAAGTAAAGGATGGAATGTGACGGTGAGCGAAGCACGGCCGGGCGCTCGCACCGCGCGTCTTCCCCGGGATGAACGGCGGGCACAGCTCCTGCAGGCAGCCCAGGAAGTCTTTGTCGCCAATGGCTACCACGGTGCCGCGATGGATGAGATCGCCGAGAAGGCCCGTGTCAGCAAACCGGTGCTCTATCAGCACTTCCCCTCCAAACGGGAGCTGTTCCTCGCCCTGCTGGAAAGCCACCTCGCCGTCCTGACGGACATGCTTCTCGGGGCCATCGATTCCACCACGGACAACAAGCTTCGCGTCCAGGCCGTCATGCGGGCCTACTTCGAGTTCATGGCCGGCGATGACCAGGCACACCGGCTGGTGTTCGAATCCGGGCTCACCAATGATGAAGAGGTCAGCGACCGGCTGGAGACTTTCAACAGGACCTTTGCCGACGCGGTGGCCCGCGTCATCGCCGAGGACACCAAGCTCCCGCTGCTCGAAGCACAGCTCCTGGGCCGGGGCCTGGCCGGCATGGCCCAGGTCAGCGCGCGGTACTGGCTGGAGACGGACGGCAAGCTGGACCTCGACGTGGCCAGTGACCTCATCTACCGCCTGGCCTGGCGCGGCATCAGCCGGTTCCCCAAGGAGAGCTAGAGCTTCCGGCCTCGCCTCACCGGCCCATTCCCCCGGTGTTCGCTCCCAGCGTGCTCCAGCGGCACTCCTCCCCCAGCCCGCCATACTAGGCTTGGAACAGCTGTTGAAGCCTGCGGTGCGCCGCGTGTGACCGTGGCCCGCACGAATCTGCCAGGAGGCAAAAGTGGAAGTAAAGATCGGCATCCAGAACGTCGCTCGTGAGATCGTCTTCGAGTCCTCCCAGGAAGCGGAGGCCATCGCCACGGCCGTCTCCGAGGCCCTGTCCTCCGGCGGTCAGCTCTCCCTGACCGATGACAAGGGCCGCCGTGTGATCGTCCCGGCCGCCGTGCTGGGCTACGTCGAGATGGGTCCGGAAGAGCAGCGCCGCGTCGGTTTCGGCGCCCTGTAGGCAGTCATGCTCTCACTGATCATCCCCGTCCTGATCGTGGCCGCCGTCGGCGCGCTCGCCTGGGCTGTGAACCGGCAACGCCCCACCCTGGGCGCCGCTCTCCCGGCGGGTGTGGGCGTCCTGGCCACGGCCCTGTCCTGGATCGTCTTCATCGCGATCGGCCTGGGCTACCTGCCCGGCTGGACCTGGGTTCCGTGGATCGGCCCGCTGGTCCTGGGAATCGCCGCCTCCTTCGCCGCCTCCTGGATCCTCAGTTCGCGGCGGAGCACGGCGGATGCCGAGGCTCTGACGGAGATTCTGAAGGTCTGATCCCCTTCACGTCCTGAAACGGCGGGGCGCGTTCCCCCCCCCATCCCGGGCGGGAGAGCGGCCCGCCGTTGTTCGTCGCCCGGCCCGGGCCGGGCGGGGGGCGCAGAGGGA
>Ga0153950_1000147_pt1 | contig 30069 bp, 29 predicted proteins | sample TSNJ034MetaG_FD_104737 | JGI IMG/M metagenome (GOLD analysis project Ga0153950, IMG submission 104737) | Attine ant fungus gardens microbial communities from New Jersey, USA - TSNJ034 MetaG | ecosystem: Host-associated > Fungi > Mycelium > Unclassified | place: USA: New Jersey, Wharton State...
AGTTTTCTGATAGTAATGCGGTTGCCAAACCATTTACTATTTTACTACAGGAGGATTTCTCATGCTAAAGCTTCTTATTCCCCCGGTAGAACCGGGGGTTTATTTGCGCTAAAGCACCAATAACAAAAAAACGGGCGCAAACCGCCCGCTTTTTAATTTTAGGATTTTATTTGAACTTGCGCTTGCGTGCAGCCTCGGACTTTTTCTTGCGTTTTACGGAAGGCTTTTCGTAATGCTCTCTCTTACGAACTTCCTGCAGAACACCCGATTTTGCGCATGAACGTTTAAAACGCCGGAGCGCACTGTCCAAGGATTCATTATCCTTTATACGAATCTCTGACACTTACTTGTTTCCCTCCCAACGCTTTGCAGCAGGAGTCGTTCCTGGCCAGCAAGAACCTCGTGATTTATTATACCCCGATCGGCTGGTTCTGTCAAGTTATTAATCGCGCAAATACAGCCGATTCCGGGTGTTAAGGCCAATAAATCCCCATCATACAGGGGTTAATTGGCAACAAAATTAACCAACTTTCCGGGGACAAAAATCTGTTTGCGCATGGTCTTTCCCAGCAGCAAAGGCGCGATCTCGGGCAGGGACGCCGCAATCTTCAGCACGTCGCTCTCGGCGATGTCCGCCGCCACATTCACACGGCCCTTGATTTTGCCGCAGACCTGCACCACGATCTCCACCGTATCGTCCTTGCACTTGGCCTCGTCCCATTTGGGCCACTTCTGCGCGGTGATCATGCCCTCGAAACCAAGCTGTTCCCACACCTCCTCGGTGATATGGGGCGCAAAGGGGTTGAGCAGAATCAGAAATATCCTCATCTCCGCGCGGTTGATGCGCTTTTGGTGCGCCACCTCGTTGATCAACGTCATCAACTGGGCAATAGCAGTGTTGTACTTCAGCGACTCAATGTCCTCGGTGACCTTTTTGATAGTTTTGTGGATCATGCCCTCCAGCTCCGGCGTCAGCTCGTCGCCGTCCACCAAGTACCTGCGCAACGCAAAGGTGCGGTCCAAAAAGCGTTTGCAGCCCTTGATCGATTCACTGGACCAAGGCGCGCTCTTCTCAAAATCGCCGATAAACATCTCGTACAGGCGCATAGTATCGGCACCGTATTCGTTAACAATGTCGTCCGGGTTTACCACATTGCCGCGGGATTTACTCATCTTCTCCCCGTTTTCACCCAGGATCATGCCGTGGCTTGTGCGCTTGGCATAGGGCTCGGGACAGGGCGCCGCGCCGATGTCGTAAAGGAACTTGTGCCAGAAGCGGGAGTACAGCAGGTGCAGCGTGGTGTGTTCCATGCCGCCGTTGTACCAGTCCACCGGCATCCAGTAATCCAGCGCCTCCTTGGAAGCAATCTCCTTGTCGTTGTGGGGGTCGCAGTAGCGCAGGAAGTACCAGGACGACCCCGCCCATTGAGGCATGGTATCGGTTTCCCGCTTCGCGGGTGCGCCGCACTTGGGGCAGGACACATTGACCCAGCTGTCCAGCGTGGCCAGCGGCGACTCTCCCTCCGCGGTGGGCTTGTAGCTGGGTACCTCCGGGAGTGTCAGTGGAAGCTCGCTTTCGTCAAGCGGCACATGGCCGCATTTTTCGCAGATGACAATCGGGATCGGCTCACCCCAGTAGCGCTGACGGGAGAATACCCAGTCCCGCAGCTTGAAGTTAACCTTGGGGTACCCCTTTCCATTTTCCTCCAGCCACTTGGCGATCGTTACCTTGGCGTCCTCCACGTTCTGGCCGTCCAGGAAACCGGAATTGACCATAACGCCGGTCTCACAGTCGGTGAAGGCCTCCCTTTCGATGTCGCCGCCCTTGACCACCTCGATGATGGGCAGGCCGAATTTGCGGGCGAACTCCCAGTCGCGGGTGTCGTGGCCCGGCACCGCCATAATCGCGCCGGTGCCGTAAGAAATCAACACATAATCAGAGATAAAGATCGGGATTTCCTTGTTGTTCACCGGGTTGATACCGCGCACGCCGTCCAGGCGCACACCGGTTTTGTCCTTGGCCACCTCTGTGCGCTCAAAGTCGGATTTGCGGGCGGCCTCCTGCTGATAGACACACACCTCGTCCATGTTCTTGATGCTGCCCGCCCACTTTTCCAGGTAGGGATGCTCTGGCGCGATGACCATGTAGGTGGCGCCGAACAGCGTGTCGGGGCGTGTGGTATAGACAGTGAGCACATCTCCGGCCGTGGTGCCGAAATGGGTCTCACAGCCGGTGGAGCGCCCGATCCAGTTGAGTTGGGAGGTCTTGACACGTTCCACATAGTCCACAGCCTTGATCTCGTCGATGAGGCGCTGGGCGTACTCGGTGATCTTCAGCATCCACTGGCTCTTGACCTTACGCACAACCTCTCCGGCGCAGCGCTCGCAAACACCGCCCACGACCTCCTCGTTGGCCAGCACCACCTTGCAGCTGGTGCACCAGTTGACGGCCATCTCTTTCTTGTAGGCGAGGCCCTTTTTAAACAGCTGAAGGAAAATCCACTGGGTCCACTTGTAATAGCCGGGATCCGTGGTGTTGATCTCCCGGCTCCAATCAAAGGAGAGGCCCAGGGACTTAAGCTGCTTTTTGAAGACCTGCACATTGTTCCTGGTCACCTCGGCGGGATGGATGCCGGTCTTGATGGCGTAATTTTCGGTGGGCAGGCCAAAGGCGTCCCATCCCATGGGATACAACACGTTGTATCCCTCCAGACGGCGCTTGCGGGCCACGATATCCAGCGCGGTGTAAGGGCGCGGGTGCCCCAGGTGCAGGCCTTGGCCGGAAGGATAGGGAAACTCGACGAGAGGGTAAAATTTCCGTTTGGTGTAATCGTCGGAAGCCTTGAAGCACTGCTTCTCGTCCCAGATATCCTGCCACTTTTTTTCAATTTCCCGAAAGTTGTAGTGCTGTTGTTCAGAGCTCATCGACATCAACCTCCACCGCGTCGGCCCACAAGCGCTCCAGCCCATAGAAGTCGCGGGTTTCATCATAGAAGATATGGATGATCACATCGTAATAATCCATCAGAATCCACATCGCGGAGCTTTCCCCCTCGACGCGTTTTGGCTCAATCCCCTGCTCGGACAGCTTGTCCTCGATCTCGCCGGCCAGCGCCTTGACCTGGGTGGAGCTCTTGCCCGAGGCGATTATGAAGTAATCCCCCAGTGTTGTCAGGCCTCCAATGTCCAGGACGGTGATGCGCTCCGCTTTTTTGCTATCCAGGAGCTTGTGCACAAATTTTACCATTTCCTTGGGCTGCATTGACATGCGTAATCCTCCTCTATTGGTGCATTTCATATTGTGCAGAGGGCGCGGCCCCTGCAATGAATCCGCCAGCTCAGCCAGCGGAGGTTCAGTCTTTCCAGGCGCTGTAGTAGCGCAGGGCTTCCCAAGCCTCGGTGACCACCGGCTCCCCCATCGCCACCACGTTCATCGCATTGCGGTGCAGGGATCTGTACATGGCGCGGTTCAGGTCTGCGTCCGCCAGCGCGCGCAACTCCAGTACGCCGGGGTAGTCCCGGTCCTCGCTGGTGGCATCGGCCAGATAGACGATCTTCTCAAGCCCCGTCATCTCCTCCCGGCCGGTGGTGTGGTAGCGCACCGCGCGCAAAATCGCCTTGTCGCCCACATTCCACTCGTCACAAAGCAGGATACTCCCGGTGATGGCGTGCCAAATTTGCGGGTGCCTAAGGTAAAAATCATCTAACAGTATACCATGGGCGCGCAGGTATTTCAACTGCTCGTCCGGGCTGTCGCAGTGGCAGATGTCGTGCACAAGACCTGCCACGCCTGCACGGTACCAGTCCTCCGCGTGCAGATGGGCCAGCCGCACCGCTCTGCGCTGCACGCAGATGCTGTGGTGATAGCGCTCATCGCTGAGCCTTGCCCGCACCGCACGGCGCAGGCGTTCAGGGTGAAGCATGGGCGGTTCCTCCTATTTATACAGCTTGCGCTCCAGAATGTACAGCCACACATCGGGGTTCAGGTACTCAAGCACATCCTCGCCCCGCCTTACTTTCTCACGAACGATAGTGGAGGACATGGGCTTGGCCTCAATATCAATGAGCATACAGCGCGCGCCCTTGGTCTCCAGCACCTCTTTGTGCATGTCCAAAAGCGTGAGCTCCCCTTTTTCGCGCTGTGCCGCGCAGAGTGTGGCCATCTTGTACAGGTCGGACGCCCTGCGCCAGTCCTGCACAGTCATGAACATATCGCCGCCCATGATCAAAAAGAGCTCCGCGCCCGGGTACTTTTCCTGAATGTGCATCAAAGTACGATAGGTGTAGCTCTTGCCTTGCTGCTTGATCTCGTACTCGGTCACGTAGAACTCGGGCAGATCCTTGGTGGCAAGGCGGCACATGGCCAGGCGGTCTTCGGCGCTGGCCAGATCTACCGCCGCCTTGTGTGGGGGGGTATAAGCAGGCACCAGCACCATCCTGTCCAAGGCAAGCTTGCGCTGGTATTCTTGTGCAAGGCGAATGTGCGAAATATGGATAGGGTTAAAGGTCCCTCCAAACACACCGATTTTCATAGAACGCTCCTCCTTTAACGCGGCTTAGATCACGATCCTCTGCTCTTTCGACTTTTTCAGGTTTGGGCGGTACAGCACAAAGCGGTACCCGATCACCTGCACGACCTCCGCCCCGGTTTTGCCGGCAAGCTCCAGCGCAGCCTCTTTTGCGGTGTACTCACAGGCTTCCAGTACGCGCAGCTTGATCAGTTCCCTCGCGGTCAGCGCGTCGTCGCATTGCCGCACGATCGCATCACTGATACCGCCCTTGCCCACCTGGCCGATGGTCTCGATGGGATTTGCCATGGCGCGCAGCCTCGCGCGCTGTTTGCTCGTTAACATTGTGGCTCTCCTTTGGAGTCTTCAATCCGCTTTTCATAGCAGTTGAACATCTCGGGTTTATTTTGGTAGCCCATTTTCCCTACCTTGCTATATCCGTTCTTTAAAAAAGCACGGTGAGTCCCCCCTGTCGGACGCGCTTCTTCAGTTCCCCTGCAAACGCGCGCAGCGCCCTGCCCCGGTGGCTGACCTCGTCCTTTTTTTCCGGCGACAGGCTCGCAAAGCTCTCGTCGCCCACAAAAAAGAGTGGGTCATAGCCGAAGCCGCCGTCCCCGGCGGGCGCGTGGCCGATGACGCCCTCGCAGTCCCGCTGGCAGGTGATGACGTCGCCCTCCTCCAGCATACAGCAGATCGCGCAGGTAAACCGGGCCGTGCGCTTTTCGTCCGGCACGCCCTCCAGCTCGCTCAGCAGCGCGGCCATCTTCTCTGTGTAGGGGGTATCCTCGCCGTGATAACGCGCTGAAAATACGCCCGGCCGCCCGGCCAGCGCATCCACGCAGATGCCTGAATCGTCGGCCACGGCGGGCTTGCCCGAGAGCCGGTGATATGCCTCGGCTTTGATGTGGGCGTTTTCCGCAAAGGTCGCGCCCGTCTCTTTCACCTCAGTGTCAAGACCCAAGGAGGCCGGGGAGAATATCCGGATGCCCAACGGCTCCAGTATACGCCGGAACTCCGCCAGCTTATCTTTGTTCCCGGTTGCAACCAAAAGCTCCATTACGATTCCTCTCCGCCTGCGTTCTCTTCGTCGGAGCCGAACAATGCGCCCGCGAACTCCGCCGGGTCAAATTCCCGCAGGTCCTCCACCTGTTCGCCCACGCCAATAAACTTGATCGGAATGCCCAGCTCCTCCTTGATTCCGATGACCACGCCGCCCTTGGCAGTGCCGTCCAGCTTGGTCAGAATGATGCCGGTGAGCCCGGCCGCTTCCTTGAATTGCCGCGCCTGATTCAAGGCGTTTTGGCCGGTAGTGGCATCCAGCACCAGCAGTGTTTCCACGCTTGCGTCCGGCAGCTCCCGCGCGATAACCCGGCTGATCTTTGAAAGCTCCTCCATCAGATGCTTTTTGTTGTGCAACCGCCCGGCAGTGTCGCAGATGATCACGTCCCGGCCACGGGCCTTGCCAGCCTGAAGCGCATCAAACACTACCGCGGCCGGGTCGCTGCCTTCAGCGTGGCGCACAAGCTCCACATCGGCCCGCTGCGCCCACACCTCCAGCTGCTGGATCGCGGCGGCGCGAAACGTGTCGGCCGCGCAGAGCAGCACCGACTTGCCCTCATCCTTGAGACGGGAGGCCAGCTTGCCGATGGTGGTGGTTTTGCCCACGCCGTTCACGCCGATCACCAGTATCACCGACGGCTTGGTGGAAAGGTCCAGCGCGCAGTCCCCCGAAATCATGTCGGCCACCACGTCCCGGATCATGCCGCGCAGCTCCGCCAGGTCGGTGACGCCGGTCTTCTTGATGCGCACCCGCAGCTCGTCGCAGATGCGCGCGGCGGTCACGCTGCCCACATCGGACAGGATCAGCGTCTCCTCCAGCTCCTCCATCAGCTCCTCGTCGATGGTGGTAAAGGAGTTAACAATGCCCTCCATCTGATGGGAGATGTTGTCCCTTGTCTTCTTGAGTCCCTCGGTAATTTTTGAAAAGAATCCCACTGGCTGTTCCTCCACAAAGTTATGATACGCCGCTTCCCAGCTTTTCCTCGATCTCGCTCACATGCAGCTCCAGCAGCTTGGAGATACCCTCGTCCTGCATGGTGACGCCGTAGAGCACATCAGCCTCCTCCATGGTGCCGCGCCGGTGGGTGATCGCGATGAACTGCGTCTTCCTGGTCATCAGGCGCAGGTAGCCCGCAAACCGCGTTACATTGACGTCGTCCAGCGCGGCTTCGATCTCGTCCAGCAGTACAAACGGTGCGGGCTTGACCTTGAGAATCGCAAAATAGATCGCGATGGCCACAAAAGCCTGCTCGCCGCCCGAGAGCAACGACAGATTCTTGATGATCTTTCCGGGCGGCTGCACAAAGATGTCCACGCCGGCCTCCAGCACGTCCTCCTCCTGGGTCAGTGTTAGCTCGGCCTTGCCCCCGCCAAACAGTTGTATAAAAATTTTGGAAAACTGCTCCGCAATCTTCTGAAAATTTTGACTGAACAGCTCCCGCATCTCCCCTGTCAGGTCCAGGATCAGCTGCCGCAGCTGGCCTCGCGCGTTCTCCACATCCGCCACCTGGCCGGACAGGAACTCATACCGTTCGCTGACCTGGGCGTACTCCTCGATGGCCGCGACGTTCACGGTGCCCAGTGCGCGGATTTTTGCGCGCAGATCACTGAGCTTGCGCTGGGCCTTTTCATGGTCTTCAATCTCCACGGTTTCGCCCTTTGCCTGGGAGCGAGTCAGCTCGTACTCGTCCCAGAGCTTGGCGATGATCGCATCGTAGTCCGTTTGCAGCGAGCTCCTGCGCTCCTCCAACCGGGCCAGTTCGCGGGAAATGACCTCCCGCCTGCCCGAGACCTCCCGCTCCTGAGCGCGCAGCTCGGTGGTGGCGGCCTCCAGATTGGTGCGCTGCTCCAGCAGCTCCTTGATGCTCTGGGTGTATCGCTCAATCTCCTCGTTCAGGTGCAGCCTTTCCGCCGCCAAGGCCTCGATCTGGCTCTGGATGATGGCGCACTGCTGCTCCAGCCCGGTGATCTCGTTTTTAACCTGCTCGCCCCTGGCGCCCGCGTTCTCCATTTGCTCGCGCATGCGCACGATCTCCTGGCCCAGAAGCTCGTGGTCCTTATGTGCGGAGAGATGGGCCATGCGCTGATCCGCCAAGGATGCGCTGATGTTCTCGGTCCCTTCGGTCAAGGCGTCGCGGCGGGCGGTAGCCGCGTCCAGCGACTCGGCCAGCGCCGCGATCTGGGCCTCCAGCTCCTCGATCATCCGGGCGGAGGTGAGCTCGGTACCCTCCAGCTCCTCCAGGCGGGACGCCAGGGTCTCCAGCTCCTTTTCGGCCAAGGCCTGGTTGGTTCTGGCCTGTGACAGCTCTTTCTCCAGGCTCTCCCTGGCATAGCCCAGACGCACGAGCTCTTCCTGAGCGGTCTGCCGTTCGGCCAGCACGCCGGACAGCGACGCGTCCAGGGCCGAAAGCTCCTGGGCCAGCGTGCGGCTGTCCTGCTCCACGGCCCGGGCCTTGTCCCGCAGATCCTTTGCCTGTGCGGTCAAGGCCTCGATCTCACCCCGGCGGCTCAGCAAGCCGGTCTGCTTGCCGGTGGAGCCGCCGGTGTAGGAGCCGCCCGCGTTGATGACCTGCCCGTCCAGCGTGACGATGCGGAAGCTGTACCCTGCTGCCTTGGCGATGCGGGTGCCCGCATCCAGATCCTCCACGATGCACACGCGGCCCAGCAGGTAGCTGAGCACGCCGGCGAAAGGTTTATCGCACTGCACCAGCTCGGCGGCCACGCCCACATAGCCCCTGTCACCGATGGCATTGCCTGCGTCCAACGTGCGTCCCTTGACGGCGCTGACAGGCAGAAATGTGGCCCGGCCCGCCTTGGCGCCTTGCAGCATGCGGATCGCCCGCTTGGCCACATCCTCGTTTTCCACCACCACATTCTGCAGCGCGCCGCCCAAAGCGGTCTCGATCGCCAGCGCATAGCGCTCCGGCACCCGGATCAGCGAGGAAACAGGGCCGTATACGCCGCCAAGCGCTCCCTTTTTTGACTCGCCGAGGATGTATTTGACGCTGTGGGCAAAGCCCTCCATGCTGGCCTCCAGGTCCTCCAAGAGCTTTGCGCGCTGCTGCTTCTGGGCCGCCTGGTTTTCCAGCTCCTGCCGTTGTTTCTGAACACCCTCCAGCTTTTCTGCCCGCGAATCCCGCTTAAGCTGGTACCCGCGCAGGGAATTGGACAGAGAGTCGATATCTTTCTGCCGCTCCTGCTGCTGGGCCTCACACTCCTCGATGGACTGCTGCAGCTGCATTACAGCGGACGCCTGCCCGCCGCTGCTCTGGCGCAGCGCCTGGAGGCGCTGCGTATTCTCGGTGCGCAGTGTCTCACTGGCAGCCCGCTCGGTGCGGGCATCGCCCATCGCGCCGGTCAAGGAGGCGAACCGCGCGTTCAGCCCCGCAATCTCCTCGACCACCCTGCTCGCCTGTTCCTTCTGCTCGGCCAGCCTTTGCTCGCCGGCCTCGATCTTGCCGGCCATCGCCGCCAGGACGCCAGCACTCTCCTCCAGCTCCCGCTGCTTCTGCCCGATTTGCCCGGCGAGATGCTCCACGCCGGTTCCGGCGCTTTCCAGCTCCTGCAGCAGGCGCTGCACCGATAGCTCGTTGTGGCGGACATCGTTCTGCAAAACGGCGCGCTCCGCCTCGCCCTTGGACAGCCGCTCCTCAAGCGACTTGATTTGCGCGCGGTGGCTCTCGGTCTGCGCCCCCATCTCTTGGGACTGCCGATAATGGGCGCCGATCTTTTCCTCGATCCCGGCGCTCTCGCGCTCCATCTGCTCATATTGGCTCTTGCAGCGGAAAATGTTGTCTTCCTGTCCCGCCATCTGCCCCTTGAGGCGTTCCAGCCCCATCAGCCAAAGGGATATTTCCAGCGATCGTTTTTCGCCGCTCAACGCCAAAAACGACTTGGCCTTGTCGGCCTGGTCCTTGAGCGGGCCCACGCGCCCCTCCAGCTCCGCCAGAATGTCCCGCAGGCGCAGCAGATTTTCCTCCGCCTGGTTCAGCTTCTTTTCGGCCTCCTCCTTGCGATAGCGGTATTTGGCGATACCGGCGGCCTCCTCGAAAATTTCGCGGCGCTGTGTGCTCTTGGCCGACACGATCTCGGCAATGCGCCCCTGACCGATGATGGAGTAGCCGTCCCTGCCCAAGCCGGTGTCCATCAGCAGCTCGTGGATGTCCTTGAGGCGCACCAGCGTGTTGCCCAGGCGGTATTCGCTCTCGCCCGAACGGTACAGCTTGCGGGAGATGATCACCTCATCGTCGTCAAACCCCAGCGCCCGGTCAGCGTTGTCGATGGTCAGCTGTACCTGCGCAAAGCCCTGGGCCTTGCGCGTTTGGGTGCCGCCGAAGATCACGTCCTCCATGCGCTGTCCGCGCAGGTTTTTGGTGGACTGCTCGCCCAGCACCCAGCGCACCGCGTCGGCAATGTTGCTTTTGCCGCTGCCGTTGGGTCCTACAACGGCGGTGATGCCGTCGCCAAACTGCAGCTTTGTTTTGTCCGGGAAAGACTTGAATCCCTGTATTTCCAGCGAGCGCAGGCGCAACTTGTTTTCCTCCATTATCAGAATGCGGGATACGTGTTTACGGACCGGGCAGAGCTTTCACCACCAAGTAGCCGACATCCGCATCCCTCACAACGTGGACGCGGTATTCCGCGGACTCCAGCCGCCGGATATTGCAGCGCCTCTGCCCCACCATCCTAGAGATGCACCGCGGATGCGCCCTGAGCACAGCCGAACCGGAGGCGATCCCGCTTTGCCGCAGTGCCGCGAGTGCCCGATCCAACATGAGGCGGCCCTCGCAGAGCTCACGCAGAGCCGGGTGATGGGGTCCCGCCAGCACCTCCTCCAAGAGGCCGTCCTGATCGTGCAGGCCCAGGCGAATCACCGGAATGCCCGCGTTGTCGAAGAGCTCCAGCAGCCTAGCCCCTAGCTCCACAGCCTGCTCCAGCGTCTGGGGCATGTACGTGCCATCGCGCCAAAGCCGCGCCAGGCCGGTGCCCTCCAGCACAACAGTGGGATATACGCGCACAGTGCCGGGCGAAAGCCCAATGATTTGCTGGGCGGTTTCCAAGGCGATTTCGTCGTCGTCGCCATGGAGGCCGGTCATCATCTGGAGCCCCAGCTCCATACCGGCGCCTTTGATCAGCGCCGCCGCTCGCCGGGTGTCCGCCGCGGTGTGTCCCCTGTTGTTGGCCGCGAGCACCTTATCGCACATGCTCTGGACCCCCAGCTCGACGGCTGTGACACCACAGGACCCCAATTCCGCCAGGTCGCCCTCGTCAATGCAGTCCGGGCGGGTGGAAACGCGGATACCGGCAAAGCCGGCCTCCCCCACAAAGGGCCTCGCCGCTTCCAGCAAAGCCAACCGGTAGCCCCGGTCGATCGCGGTAAAGCTTCCGCCAAAAAATGCAAGCTGCGCGCTGTACATCCTTTTGCCAAGGCTTTTCCGCGCCTGTTCACAGAGCGTTTTCACCTGCTCCGGTCCTGGTGGCCGGACACTCCCCGAGATTACATGCTGGTTGCAGAAGCTGCAGCGGTGGGGGCACCCCATGTGCGGCACGAACACCGGTACATTTGCGTGGCGGCTCACTGCCCCATCAGGGCCAGGGCCTCTTTGGCGGCGAGCTGTTCGGCGCTCTTTTTGCTGCGCCCAACGCCGCGCCCGATCACATTGGAATTCAGGCGGACCTCCACCTCAAAGCGCTTGTCGTGGTCGGGGCCGCTCTCGTCCACCAGCACATAGCTCAGGCTCTCACCCGGATTCTGCTGCACAATCTCCTGCAGCATGGTCTTATAGTCGTGGAAGCTCTGGTTGCGGTCGTTTTCCAGTACCTGCTCCACAAACGGCACAATGAACTGGCGCGCCTGCTCGACTCCGCGGTCCAGGTAGATGGCTGCGATCAGCGCCTCAAAGGCGTCGGCCAGGATGGACGGACGGTCAGCCCCGCCGGTCTGCTCCTCGCCCTTGCCAAGCAGTAGGTGCTCGCCCAAGCCGATTTGGCGGGAGAAGTCGCAGAGTGACTTCTCACACACCAACGATGCGCGCTGCTTTGTCAGGTCCCCCTCGGCCATGGAGGTATGTTTAAACAAGTAGTCGCTCACCACAATCGAGAGCACGGCATCCCCCAGAAACTCCTGGCGCTCGTTGTTCTCAAGCCCCTTTTTGAGCTCGTTCGCATAGGAGGAGTGAGTCAGCGCAACCTCCAGATAGCGCTTGTTTTGGAATGTGTAGCCGATTATCTTTTCCAAAGCGGCTCCAACAGATTTAGCCATCGTATTTCTCCATTCATATCGAATCCCTGTTATAGCTGCGACAGACTTTGCTCGATCTGGGAGATGACATTGTTCTCATGAAAAGTCTTGGCCTGTCGGATCGCGTTTTTGAAAGCCTTCGCGTTGGAACTGCCGTGGGCCTTGATGACCGGGCGGGAAATGCCCATCAGAGGCGCGCCGCCGTATTCGGTGTAGTCCAGCTTTTTGCGGAAGCCGTTCAGCGCGTCCTTGAGCAGGGCCGCCGCGATCTTGGTTTTCGTGCTGGAAAGCAGCATGGTTTTGAGCTCTGAGGTCATCATCTTGCCCATGCCCTCGGTCAGCTTGAGGATCACGTTTCCGGTAAAGCCGTCGCAGACCGCCACGTCACACCCGCCCAGCGGCAGATCTCTGGCCTCCACATTGCCGATGAAGTGCAACGGGGACTTTTTCAGCAGCTTGTAGGTTTCCAGCTGCAGGTCCAATCCCTTGGTCTCCTCGACGCCGATGTTGACGAGGCCCACCCGGGGCCGTTCGATCCCCATCAGCCGCTGCATATAGGCGCTGCCCATGATGCCGAACTGCTGCAGCATCTCAGGCCGGCACTCGGCGTTGGCCCCCATGTCCAAGAGCATATAACAGCCGTTTCCGGTGGGAACCACCGTGCCAATGGCGGGGCGCTTGATGCCCTTGACACGCTTTACAATCATCGAGGCGCCCACCACTGCGGCGCCGGTGCTGCCCGCGGTGACAAACGCGTCCCCGCCGCCCCCGCTGAGCAGCTTCAGCCCCACAGCCATCGAGCAGTCGCTGTAGGATTTCAGGATTTCAGAGGGAGACTCCTCCACCGGAATCACTTTCTCGGTGTGCACGAACTCCATACCCGTTAGCGCAATGCCGCTCTTTGCCGCCAGCTCCCGCAGCTGAGGCTCGTTGCCGCAGAGAACCATCTCCACATCCAGCTCCTGCACGGCCTGTGCCGCGCCCTTGATGACCTCCAGGGGCGCGTTGTCCCCGCCGTAGGCGTCGATGATCACCTTTACCTTGCTCATAGATGCAAAGCCTCCTGCCGTAAAATATTCTTTAGCGATGCAAGTGATCGTTCAGCAATCAGCTCGTAGCGCTTTTGCTTTTCCTTGACCCTGTGTTCCAGTGGGGGCAGAAGCCCCATGTTGGCGCCCATGGGCTGAAATTTTTGCACGCTCAAATCGCTGATATAAGCGGAAAGCGCCCCCAGCATGGTTTCGGGAGGCAGTTTCAATGGCGGCTTTCCAGCCCGCCTGCGCACAAGCGCCGACGCGGCCAGCAGCCCGCTTGCCGCCGACTCCATGTAGCCCTCCACCCCGGTGATCTGGCCCGCGAAAAAGACGCGCCGGTCCGCGCGCAGAGAAAAATCCGGGTTCAGCAGCCGGGGGCTGTCCAAAAATGTGTTGCGGTGCATAACGCCATAACGCACGAACTCCGCGCCTCCCAGCCCCGGGATCATCGAGAACACGCGCTTCTGTTCGCCAAAGCGCAGATTCGTCTGAAAGCCTACCATATTGTACAGGGTGCCCGCGCTATTTTCGGCCCGCAGCTGCATCACCGCCCAGGGACGAAGCCCGGTGCGCGGGTCCCGCAGGCCCACCGGCCGCAATGGTCCGTAGCGCAGGGTGTCCGGCCCCCGCTTCGCCATGACCTCCACCGGCATGCACCCCTCGTACACACACAGCGGCGCCTTGTCAAACTCCTCCAGCTCCACCGACTCGGCGGTGATCAGCGCCTGGTAAAATGTCTCGTACTCCTCCTTGCTAAACGGGCAGTTGATATAGTCATCCTCTCCCCTGCCATACCGGGCCGCATAGAACACCCGCTCCCGATCCAGCGAGTCAAAGGTTACGATCGGCGACGCCGCGTCGTAAAAGCTCAGACAGCGTTCACCGCAAAGCGCGCCGATGCTCTTGGCCATCCCGTCGGAGGTCAGCGGACCGGTGGCAATGATCACCTCGCCCTCGGGTACGGCGGTCAACTCCTCCCGCCGCAACGCGATCAGCGGATGCGCCGTAATCCTTTCGGTCACAAGCTCGGAAAAGCGGTGGCGGTCCACGGCCAGCGCGCCGCCGGCGGGCACCTTGGCCTGTTCCGCGCAATCCAGCAACAGCGACCCGAATAGCCGCATCTCCGCCTTGAGCAGCCCCGCCGCGGAGCCCGGCCGGTCCGCCTTGAGGGAGTTGGAGCAGACCAGCTCCGCCAAGGTGGGGATGCTGTGGGCGGAGGAATATTTTTCCGGCTTCATCTCGTATAGCATTACCGGTATACCCGCGTTTGCCAGCAGCGCGGCGGCCTCACAGCCGGCAAGCCCGCCTCCAACAACGCTTACAGCCGCACTGCTCACCTAATCCTCGTCCTTGTCCTTGGATTTTTTCTCTACCGGGCGCTCGTAGTCACAGCTCTCGTTCAGGCAGTGCACTTTCGCGCCCCGTCCGGTCTTTTGGAACAACGCCTTGCCGCATTTGGGACAGGGCTCGGTCAACGGCTTATCCCATGTCATAAAACTGCATTTGGGGCTGTCCTCACAACCGTAGTAGCCACGGCCTTTCTGGCTTTTTTTGGCCAGCACCTTTTTCCCGCAGACCGGACAGACGCCGCCGGTTTCCTTGACTATCTTCTTGGTGTTGCGGCACTCGGGAAAGCCAGGGCAGGCAAGGAATTTGCCGAAGCGCCCTACCTTGATCACCATGTTGCGGCCGCACAGCTCGCACACCACATCGGTTTCCTCGTCGGGCACTTTCACGCGGGTGCCCTCCATATTCTTCTCCGCTTGCTCCAGTGTGGAGGCAAAATCGGAATAGAACGAGCCAAGTATTTTTACCCAGTCGGTTTTCCCTTCCTCCACCTCGTCCAGCTGCTGCTCCATCTTCGCGGTGAAATCGGCGTCCACGATGCTCTCGAACTGCTCCTCCATCAGCTTCGTAGTCACCTCGCCCAACGCCGTTGGCTTCAGCGACTTCGCCTCCCGCTCCACATAACTGCGGGACAGGATCGTGGTGATGGTGGGCGCGTAGGTGCTGGGGCGGCCAATGCCGTTTTCCTCCAGCGTCTTGATCAGCGAGGCCTCTGTATAGCGCGCCAGCGGCTGGGTGAAGTGCTGGTTGGGCTCCAGCTTCTTTTTTGTGAGTACGTCGCCCTTTTCCATGGCGGGCAAGGCGCCCGAGTTTTCCTCCTCCTCCTCGCCCTCGTCCCTGGTGATCTCGTAGAGTTTGGTGTAGCCGTCAAACTTCACAGTGTAGCCCGAGGCGTTGAACTGATAGTCGCCCACAGCGATCTTCACCGACATGGCGTCCAGCAGCGCGTTGGCCATTTGAGAGGCCATAAACCGCTCCCAGATTAGGCGGTACAGCTTGATTTGATCCCCGGTCAGCGAATCCTTTATCTTGTCCGGCGGGAGGTCTGGCATGGTGGGGCGTATCGCCTCGTGGGCATCCTGGGCGTTTTTCTTGGACTTGTGTACCCTCGGAGATGGAGGCAGGTACTCCTTGCCGTAGGTCGTTTCGATAAAAGCAGACGCCTGCTGCATCGCCTCGGCGGAGATGCGCAGCGAGTCGGTGCGCATATAGGTGATTAGTCCCACGGCCCCCAGATCTGCTACTTCCACACCCTCATACAGCTCCTGTGCGGCTTTCATGGTGCGCCGCGCCTGAAAGCCCAGCTTTTTGGAGGCTTCCTGCTGCAGGGTGGAGGTGGTAAAGGGCGGCGCGGGAGACTTGCGGCGAACCGACTTCTTTACCTCATCCACCACAAAGTCCTTGCCGTCGATCTCAGCGAGAATCGCTTTCGCCTGCTCCTCGTTTGCAATGGTCAGCTTCTTTCCCTTGTGGGCGTGCAGCTTGGCGGGAAACGCCTTGCGCTCCCCTTTTTTTGCCAGGCTCGCATCGATCGTCCAGTACTCCTCGGTTACGAACCTGCGGATTTCCTCCTCGCGGTCCACAATCAAGCGCACCGACACCGACTGCACCCGTCCCGCAGAAAGCCCCTTGCGCACTTTCCGCCATAAAAAGGGGCTGAGCTTGTAGCCCACGATCCGGTCCAGAATGCGGCGGGTCTGCTGGGCATTCACAAGGTCCTGGTCGATTTTTCGCGGTGCGTTCATGCCGTCTTTCACGCCGGTTTTGGTGATCTCGTTAAAGGTCACACGATTCTGCTGCTCCAAATCCAGATCCAGCAGATGGGCCAGGTGCCAGGATATCGCTTCCCCTTCGCGGTCCGGGTCGGTTGCAAGGTAGACCATATCACTCTTTTTGGCTTCCTTTTGCAGGGTTTTCACCAGAGTTTCCTTGCCCTTGATCTCGGTGTACTGGGGTTGAAAATTGTTTTCCACATCCACTCCCAGCTTGCTCTTGGGCAGATCCCGGATGTGTCCGTTAGAGGCGAGGACCTCGTAGTCCTTGCCCAGGTATTTCTGTATGGTCTTCGCCTTGGCGGGCGACTCCACGATAACCAGCTTCGACATACTTCTCATTATCCTCCAAAACCAGACCCTGAGGCCTGGGGATTATTCCTTTTTACAGCAATTTGACTTATTACCCGGACAGAAAGCGTTGTGCTTTGCTGCATGCGTTTGAACTTATGGTTCACGAACCATCCGGATAAAAAATTCAAACGTGATAAATACGTGCAAATAAGCGGCCGGGACGGCTTTCGGCCAAACCGTAAATTTCGAGCTCGGTAAGGGCGAGATGCAGCTGCGAAACCTCCATACCCGAGCGGACCAGAAGCTCATCCACCAACGCGGGCTCCTTGTCCATCTTCTCATATACAAGCAGCGCCTCCTCGGACAAACCGGCAGGAAGCTCCCGCGGGGCAGCTCGCGCGGGCTCCTCCTTTATAGTAGGCATGTTACCCAGAGGATTATGCAACAGCGGCCACTCTTTTTTGTTTATCTGGATGCCGTACTCACAGAGAATGTCCTCCGCGGATTCCACGATCTTTGCGCCATCCCTGATCAGACCGTGGGGGCCCTGGCTGCCGGAATCGAAAATGCCGGCGGGCACCGCAAAAACATCCCGGCCCTGCTCCAGCGCCAGGCCCGCCGTGATGATGGCGCCGCTCGCGCGGTCCGCCTCCACGACCACAACGCCCCTGCACATGCCGGAGATGATGCGGTTTCGGGTCGGAAAATGAAACGGACGGGGCTCCACGCCGAGCGGAAGCTCCGCGACCACGGCGCCGGAACGGCGCATGGCGCTCTTCAGCTTCGCGTTATCTTTAGGGTAATTGATATCCAGGCCGCAGCCCATGACACCCACTGTTTTGCCGCCGGCCTCCAGCGCCGCGCTATGGCAAAAGGAGTCGATGCCCATTGCAAGCCCGCTCACGATGACCACACCGCTCTGGGCAAGCTCCGCCGCCAACTGGGTGGCGGCAGCCCTGCCGTATTTGGAAAAATCACGGGTACCCACCATGGCAATGGCCAGGGTATCCTGCAGGCAGGACAGGTCGCCCCTGACATACAGTGCCGCGGGCTTTGAGTAGATCTCCGCCAGTGCCGGGGGATAAAGCGGGTGATCCGGCGTGATGATCTCGCAGCCCTTGTTTAGAGTGCGGCTCTTGATGGTCTGTGCCAGCGCAAAGGACTTGTCGCTTTCGGCTACCTCCCGCGCAGAGAGCATGCTTGCCGCGCGGCCCTTTGCTTTCACGCTTTCATAAAGCTCCTGAGCGGACGGGAATAAGCGCATAAACAGGTCCGCCCGGTTGGAGCCGACCCCGAACAGATTCTGTAGCCATATCCAATACACGCTATCAACCAAGCAGTCATTCCTCCATAAATGTCCTGCGGGACATTCAAATAGAAGTCGCGGCTTACAGAAGCTTTCCACTCACGAAAGGCTTCTGTAAGCGGCGGCTTGTTTATCGCTCAAGTATCAGCCGCTGTGTCCTTGCACATTTCCCATAGCAGTATAGCGGCAGCCGAGGCCGCGTTCAGCGAATTCGCATCGCAACGCATTGGTATTATCACGTTGCCGCTGCAGGCGGCGATCAATTCGCGCGAAAGGCCGTTTCCCTCGTTGCCAATCAGCATGGCACAGCCACCCGACAGATCCACACTTCCAAGCATTTGGGCGGTGTTGTCCAGCGCCGCCGCGTACACGGGCACACCGGTTTGCCGCAGCCTTGCGACTGCCGCAGCCGCGTCGGAGTGCACCTCCAGCGGCAGACGGAATTGCCCGCCCATAGCGGAGCGGAGCATCTTCGGGGAATAAAGGTCCGGGCAGCAACAGGCAAAAACGCCGTCAACCCCCAGTGCCTGCGCAGTTCGCAGGATCGCGCCGAAATTTCTGGGGTCCTGCAGGTCCGCAAGCACCAAATACTTCCCGCTTCTTTTCATTGTAACAGCGGATTTTTGATTGTCAAGTTTTTCGCAGATGCAAAAAACACCCTGCGGAGTTTTGGTGTCGGAAATTCTCTGTGCCAGTCCATTTTCGATCAGCAGCGTTTTTTTTGCAAATTTTTCAAGAGTCTCACATTCCGGATACTGTCCCCTCGCCTGCGGTGTAAGCAGCAACATGCGCACCCGAACCCCGCTCTGCGCTGTATCCACACACAGCCGCACGCCCTCAAGCGCAAAAAGCCCGGTGCGGTCACGCAGCTTTTTCTGGGTCAGAAGGCCTGCAAGCTCTTTGATAACCGGGTTTTCCCGCGACGTAATCGTTTCCACTCACATCACCTCCCCGTGGATTCCCGTGCATGCCGACATACGGCAGCATAAAATAATAGTACGCCCGGCAGCTATGCGGCGCGGGCGTTCCTATAGTCAAATCAAGAGCGGGCGGCCTTGGCCTGATCCACCAAAGCGGTGAAAGCCTTGGGGTCGGAAATGGCGATTTCCGAAAGCATTTTGCGATTGAGCGCGACGCCTGCAATTTTCAGGCCGTTCATGAACGTGGAATAGTTCATGCCGTTCATTTTGCAGGCTGCGGAAATCCTGGTGATCCACAGGGCGCGGAAATTGCGCTTTTTCTGCTTGCGTCCGATGTATGCATACTGGCCGGATTTGTACACGGCCTGTTTCGCCATTTTAAAATGCTTGCTCTTTGCGCCATAATAACCTTTGGCAAGCCGTAATACTTTTTTCCTTCTCTTTCGGGTCATAGTCGCGCCTTTTATACGAGCCATTAAACGATACCTCCGTTATACTTTGGTTGTTGTTGTCGAATACCGCTTACTTATAAGGAAGCAGCAGCTTGATCTGCTTGAGGTTCGTCTTGTCCGCAAGCGTACTTTTGCGCAGTCGCCTCTTCTGTTTCGGCCCCTTGATGCTGTTGCTCAGCTGGTGCCGCTTATATGCGTGCGAACGCTTCACCTTACCATTTTTAGTGAGCTTAAAGCGCTTTTTGGCACCACTGTGTGTTTTTAACTTTGGCATTTTCGAGTTCCTCCCTTATTGTGTATGGAATTGGACCGCAAAACCCTGTTCCGTACGGCTGGGGGTGCCGCACAGAAGAAAGATTGCGCGAGCCACTGTGATTGCTCTGTTACTTGCTTGGCTGCTTGGAGGACACAAACATGACCATGCTGCGCCCTTCCAGCTTGGGAAGCTTGTCAATGCTGCCGTATTCGGCACAGGCCTCTGCGAAGCGTTTCATCAGCTCTGTTCCATGCTCCGGATGCGCCATCTCGCGGCCGCGGAAGCGGATCGAAACCTTTACCTTGTCGCCGCCCTTCAAAAACTTGAGCGCGTTTTTGAGCTTGGTTTCAAAGTCATGGGTATCGATATTGAGCGAAAGGCGCACTTCCTTGATGTCAATGATCTTCTGATTTTTGCGCGCTTCTTTCTCCCGCTTGGCCTGCTCGAACTTGTGCTTGCCATAATCCATTATGCGGCAAACAGGCGGCACAGCCTGTGGGGCGATCTTGACAAGGTCCAGGTTTTTGTCGATGGCAATTTGCATAGCCTTATCCAAGGGTAAAACCCCCAGCTGCTCGCCGCCATCGCCGACCAGACGCACTTCCTTGTCTTTGATCTCCTCATTGATAAGCAGTTCCTTTTTGCTGATAATAACACCTCCATAATCGTGTAAACCCCATAGCGCGGACAAATAAATAAGCGCGGACACTTCTGTTCCGCGCACTTCAACAAGGCATAGCCACCAGCACCCGGCCGGGGATTAAACTTTATTGACCTCGTACGACCCAGGGCCGACGGGTGAGAACGGAAAGTGTGTTCTGCTTTATTGTACGGCTTATTCTATCACATATCCGTAATTCTGTCAATATATGCCGTTAATAATTAAAGAAAACGCGGTACACAAAGGTGGAATCGATCACCTGTCGGTTCAGCCATGCGAGCTCATTGCCGGTGAGCTGAATCACCATTTGCAGCAGAATCGCCAGCAAATAAAGAGCCACAAGGCCCTGCAGAAGCCCGACCACACCACCCAGCAAGGTGTTGAAGCGACCCACGACCGGTATGTCGTTCACGATATTCAGCACCCTGCTCAAATAGCGAACCAAAAACACAGTCAGGGAGAAGATGATAAAAAAGCTGATTCCCCTGAGCAGCGCAAGCACCGGGCTTTGCAGCACATTGTTCACCAACACCGCTGCCAACGCCTCGCTGTTATCGCCTAAAAAGGACTGTACAAGCTGGTCGCCCGTCCCCTCCAGTGCGTCCCAGAATGTCTGAGGGATAAAGTTCAGCAGCGTGCCGGGCTGCTCCACTAAGACCCGCAGAGACTGGGGCAGGAACTCCAGCACGCTGCTTGTGGTCACGGCGCCGTCCGTCACCGCAGCGCCAATTTGGCGCGACACAATGAGCTCCAGTGCGTCGCGCACAATGTTATCGTACAAAAGCTTTGCCAGCGCCGTGCTGAACGTGCCGGCCAAAACAGCCGCGATCATAAACCCCAAAAAGCTTACGATTGTACGTACAAATCCCCTGGATGCGCTGCGTGCCACAAAGTGGGCCAACACAACCAACGCGAAGACATCCCATGCAAGCCATGCATAATTCATGTGATTTGTTACTCCAATGTGTTAATCTCTTCCTTATTGAGGTAATAGAGCTTGTTCTTCACATAGTGGATCTGCACAATACCGCGCCCCTGCAAGCCGCCCTTTTCCTCAAAGCTTTTGCTGTAGGCCGTGATCCCCGTGTCGGTCAGCACATAAACCTGCTTGCCCCCCAATGCCATGTCCCGCACCCGCTGATTCAGCCGCAGCGAGGCAAGCGAGGTACAGCTTGTGTCCAGAAGCACCAGGTCCCAGCTCTTTTTATCCTCGCTCTGCAGTAGCAGAAGCGTTTCCTTGCCTCTTCGTTCAACCGCGACCACCCGCCGATCTTCCAGGCTGAACGCATTTTCCTGCACGCCCTCCGAGGTGTAGATGCGGTACTGCTTGTTGCTGATCAGCGAGATGCGTCCATCCTCCAGGTACTGGACGCCCGCCGCCATCTCCCCCGGTATCTCGACTCGCCTGAGCGCGGTGTCCATGCTGAAGTCGAACAGATTCAGCACCGAATACACCTCACCGCCCCGCGTGCTGATGCTGACTGCCGCCATGCGTCCCCCTTTGGGTGAAAGCGAGACAAATGCCACCAGGTCGGAGGTAAGCCATTCGTAAATCTGGTTGAAGCGGCTGTCGAACACCAGAACCTGGGACGCGTACTGCGCCGTGGAAGAAATCAGCGCGTAGTCGCCGCGCTCATTCATGGCGCCGCCCTGCAGGCTGCTTTCGCTCTGCTTTTCCAGAAGCGGCTTGCTGCGGGAATGGATGGAATACCGCTTTGCACCGACGTCATATGTGAACAGGCGCTCCGAGCTTGTAAGCAGCATGGTGGAATCCCCCATCTGCTGAAGGTTGGTGATGACCTTGCCCTTGTTGTTGTACACAAGCAGGTTGGTGTCGTTGAGCACGGCCAAGTCATCACCCATGCTCTTTACATCCCGGATAATCCCGCCAGGCACAGGCACAGGATATCCCGATCCGCCGAAAGACTCCACCATATCGCTGAGCCTGACAGTGACACCGGCCTCGATCAAAAAGCTGTTCAGAAGAACGGCAAAGCCCATCAGGGCGGCCACCGCGGCCACTATGACCAGTCGCTTGATTGTAACGGCACGCTGCCGTTTTTTTCGCAGCTTGTCAAAATCAACCTGGTTCCCCATCGGATACCCCTTTTAAATCCTGGTAGTCTGACCAGTCATAGAATACTCTGCTCAAATAAAGCCCGCACGCGGGCATGGTCTTGCCCGCGCGGCCGCGTTCGTGGGAGCCCAGAACCTCCGGCAGGCAGCCCAGCTTCAGCTTTCCACCCGCGATGTAAACCAAAGTGCCCACCATGATGCGCACCATATGGTATAAAAATCCGTCGCCCCGCACCGTAAGGTGTACCTGCTCGCCCAGCCGCTCCACCGAAAAGCTGTGGATCGTGCGCACCCGGTCCTCCACGCTGCCGCTGGCGGAGCAGAACGCGCTGAAGTCGTGGGTGCCCACAAAATCCTGCGCCTGCGCCTGCAGCAGCTCCGTGTCCAGCGGATGTCCGCAGCGGTAGATCAGGTCAGGCAAAAAAGGGTCCCGCACCCTGGAGTTCAGAATCTTATACACGTATTCCTTGCCGGTGCAGCTGTAGCGCGCGTGAAAGTCCTGCGGTACATCCTTGCAGCCGGTGACAGCAATATCCGCAGGCAGATGGCGATTCAGCGCCATCACCAGCTTTTCACATGGAATGGTCGTATCACAGCGCATGGACAGGCAGTACATCAGCGCGTGGACGCCGGTGTCGGTCCTGGAGCAGCCCTTTACGTCATATCGCTTTCCAAGCACTGCATCCACGGCGTCCTGAAACACCGCACACACGCTGAGCGCGTTTTTCTGCACCTGAAAGCCGTGGTAGCGCGCCCCGTTAAAGCGCAGGGTAATCAGCAGATTGCGCATATCAGAGCCGCCCCGGCGCGTAGATGTTCACCACCACGACCGCGGCCACACACAACGCCGTAAACAGAAACGACACCACATCCAGGCTGCCCATCTGAAGCACCCGCATGCGGGTGCGCCCCTCGCCGCCATGGTAACAGCGGCACTCCATGGCCAGCGCCAGCTCCTCCGCCCTGCGAAACGCCGACACAAACAGCGGAATCAGAATCGGTATCAGCGCCTTGATGCGCTGCATGATCCCGCCCGACTCCAGATCGGCGCCGCGCGCCTTTTGAGCCGACATGATCTTGTCGGTCTCCTCGATCAGCGTGGGAATAAAGCGCAGTGCAATAGTCATCATCATGGCCACCTCGTGCACCGGCACCTTAAAGCGCTTGAGCGGCCCGAAGAGCTGCTCAAGGCCGTCGGTCAGGGCGATGGGCGAGGTGGTATAGGTCAGCAGCGACGTCCCCGCGATCAGGCAGGCAATGCGCACGCTCATCAAAATTGCGGTAAGCACGCCCTTGTCGGTGATCTTGATCACCCAGAGCTGCCAGATGACGTTTCCCTCGATGAAAAACATATTCAACACCGCAGTGAGCGCAATGATCGGAATGATCGGCTTCAGGCTCCTGAGCACCATGCGAAACGGCACTCCCGACACCGGGTACACGATCATCAGAAACAGCACGCCAATCCCCAAAGAGAGCGGTGTTCCGGCGATAAACAGCATCACCACATATGCGACGGTGAGGATCAGCTTCATGCGGGGGTCCAGCCGGTGCACCGGCGAATTGCCGGGAAAATATTGTCCAATCGTAATGTCCTTGAGCATCGCCTTACCTCCCCCCCAGCTGCGTCAGAATCTGCTCCTTGGCGCTTTCCACCGTGTAGGTTTCGGGGCTGATGTCGTAGCCCAGCTCCTGCAGGGCGATGCAGATGCGGGTAATCTGCGGCACGGCCAGGCCCATCTCGGCGATTTCCCTAGCATGGGCGAACACGACCTCAACCCGGTCATACAAATAAACGCGCGATTCGTTCATCACCAGTACCTTTTTGGCGTATTTGGCGATGTCCTCCATGCTGTGGGAAACAAGCAACACCGTGTTTTTTCCCTGCTCGTGATAGCGGCTGATTTCTCCCAGGATTTTGTCGCGTCCGCGGGGGTCCAGCCCCGCCGTGGGCTCGTCCAGGATCAGCACGTCGGGGCGCATGGCGATCACGCCTGCTATGGCCACGCGGCGCTTCTGCCCACCCGAGAGCTCAAAGGGTGATTTGTAGAGGTGCTTCTCCTTGAGTCCCACAATGGAGGCTGCCTCCCAAACCCGCTCCTCCACCTCCTGCTTGGAAAGGCCCATGTTGCTGGGGCCAAAGGAAATATCCTTGAACACGGTTTCCTCAAACAGCTGATACTCCGGATACTGGAACACCAGGCCCACTTTGAAGCGGAACTTTCGTATTTCCTTGGGCTTTTCCCAAATGTCCTCCTCGTCCACGAACACCTTCCCGGAGGTGGGGCGCAGCAGTCCGTTGAGGTGCTGCACCAGCGTGCTCTTGCCTGAGCCGGTGTGGCCGATTATGCCCACATACTCCCCCCGCTCGATCTCCAGGTTTACATTGTCCACCGCGGTTTTTTCAAACACAGTACCGCCGCCGTAGGTATAGGTCAGATTTTCCGTTTTAATGATCGCCAAGACTACTCTATCCTTTCAGCAGCGTATTGAGTACCTCGACGCACTGCTCCACGTCGATGATGTCCTCCGGCAGGCTGAGCCCTTCCTTGCGAAGGCTGTAAATGAGGTCGGTGGACTGGGGCACATCCAGCCCCACGCTTTTGAGCAGCTCCACCTGGGCAAACACCTTGTGCGGATCGGCGTCCAGTATGATCTCGCCGTCGTTCATCACAACCACCCGCCCGCACCGGGCCGCCTCGTCCATAAAATGGGTGATGAGCACCACAGTGATGCCGAACTCCTCGTTGAGCCCTTTGATGGTACTGATCACCTCCCGGCGCCCACGCGGATCCAGCATGGCGGTGGGCTCGTCCAGCACAATGCAGTCAGGCCGCATGGCGATGATGCCCGCGATGGCCACCCGCTGCTTTTGCCCGCCTGAAAGCTGGTGGGGCGCCCGTAGACGGTGCTCGTACATATCAACCGACTGCAGCGCGTCGTCCACCCGCCTGCGGATATCTTCGGTGGGAACGCCCAGATTCTCCAGCGCGAACGCGACATCCTCCTCCACCACTGTGGCGACAATTTGATTATCCGGGTTCTGAAACACCATACCCACATGGCTGCGGATCTCCAGCAGCTTCTCCTCCAGCTTTGTGTCGATGCCGTTGACGTATACCGCGCCGCCCTGGGGCAGCAGAATGGCGTTAAAATGCTTTGCCAATGTGGACTTGCCCGAACCGTTGTGTCCCAGCACCGCCACCAGCTCGCCGCGCTTCACCGCGAAAGACAAATCCTCCATAATTGGCAGCGGGCGCGGCTTGCCCGGCTCCTGCGCCCCATAGAAAAAGGTGATGTTGTCGCATACCACAATATTGTCCAAGTTACTTGTCCCCTCTTTGTTGATGCCATATAGCCGTACTGCCACAGGGCAGACTGAGCCCGCTGGCGGTCACCGGCAGGCCGATCTCGTCGGACCTCAGCGCGCCCGCGCGCTCCCTTGCCACACAAACGCCCAGGATGTACTCCATCACCGAGGCCGAAAGGCCGGTGGTATAGGCGTTCAGCAAGAAGAAGAGCGCATCCTCGCTCAGCACCTGCGCAGTCAGCGAGACCAGCTCGTAAACCGCGCTCTCCAGTTTCCATACCTCGCCGCCCGGCCCCCTGCCGTAGGAGGGCGGGTCCATCACCACGGCGTCGTAACGGCTGCCGCGGCGCAGCTCCCGCTCCACAAACTTTTTGCAGTCGTCCACGATCCAGCGCACCGGCTTGTCCGAAAGACCTGAAAGCGCCGCGTTTTCCCTGGCCCATCCCACCATGCCCTTGGAGGCGTCCACGTGGCAGACCTGGGCGCCGGCCGCGGCACAGGCCAGCGTGGCGCCGCCCGTATAGGCAAACAGGTTCAGCACCTTGACAGGCCGCCCGGCCCCCGATATCTTTTCCGCCATCCAGTCCCAGTTGACGGCCTGCTCCGGGAACAGGCCGGTGTGCTTAAAGTTGGTGGGCTGGATGCGAAAGCGCAGCGCTCCGTAGCCGATCTGCCACTCTTTCTGCGGCAGCGAGCGCTGCTGCCAGTGACCCCCGCCGCTGCTGGAGCGTATATAGCGCGCATCCGCCCTTTCCCACATCGACGATTTCGGAGTGTTCCAAATCACCTGGGGGTCGGGGCGGATGAGGAAGTACCTCCCCCAGCGCTCCAGCTTTTCGCCGCCCGAGGTGTCCAGTACCTCAAAATCCTTCCAGTTTTTTGCAATCCTCATTCTGTGAAAGCCTTTCCTCAAGCTGGTCCGACACCTGACACACAAGCTGCTCGATCAGAGCCTGGTCCCTGCCCTCAATCATCACCCGGATCAGCGGCTCGGTACCGGAGGAGCGGAGCAGAATGCGGCCGTCTCCTCCCAGCTGTGCCTTGGCGTCCTGCACGATCTTCTCCACGCCCTGGTCCACACCCAGCTTGGACTTCATCAGGGAATCCGCGCGGATATTCTTCATCACCTGGGGATAAGTCTGCATAACGCCCGCAAGCTCCGAAAGCTTTTTGCCGCTGCGCGCCATGATGCTGAGCAGCGTGATCGCGGAAAGCTGCCCGTCCCCGGTGGTCATATGGTCCATCAGGATAATGTGCCCCGACTGCTCGCCGCCCAGGTTATACGACTTTTTCAGCATGCTCTCCAGCACGTACCTGTCTCCCACCTTGGTGGTCTCCATGCGAATGCCGTTTTCTTCCGCGAACTTGAACAGCCCCAGGTTGCTCATGACCGTGGCCACCAGCGTGTCGTCCCGCAAGGTGCCCTGCGCTTTCATGTCCAGCGCCACAATTGCCATGATCTTGTCACCGTCTACCACATTTCCCTGCTCATCCACGGCGATGCAGCGGTCCGCGTCGCCATCGAACGCCACGCCCGCGTCATAGCGGTGCTCTTTCACGTAATCGCTCAGGCGGTGGATGTGGGTAGAGCCGCAATCCCGGTTGATATTGATGCCGTTTGGCTCGTTGTGCAGGATCGTGGCGTCGGCGCCCAGACGCTCGAACAGCGCGGTGGCAGTGGAAGACGCGGAGCCGTTGGAGCAGTCCACCGCGATCCTGAGCCCTTTCAGGTCCCCATTCACCGTGTTGGCCAGGTGGTTGATGTAATCTTTCATCAGGTCGTCGGAACGCTTGATGCGGCCAAGCTCCCAGCCCCAGCGGATCAGGTAGGGCTTTGTCTTGTCGAGGATGATTTCCTCGATCTCGAATTCCTCCTCGTCGGTGAGCTTGCGCCCGCCCGGCCCAAACACCTTAATGCCGTTGTACTCATAGGGATTGTGGGATGCCGAAAGCATGATCCCGGCGTCGGCATGGCCGCTGGCGATCAGATAGGACACCGCCGGCGTGGGCATCACGCCGCCCAAAAACACATCCGCGCCCACCGAGCAAAGCCCGGAGGCCACCGCCGCCTCCAGCATATCGGAGGAGATGCGGGTGTCTTTGCCTATGACAAAGGTGGGCTTTCGCCCGATGCGCTCGGCCACCACCATGGTGGCCGAGCGCCCGATATTCATGGCCAGCTTACAGCTGATCTCGGTGTTCGCCACACCGCGTGCACCGTCGGTTCCAAATATTCTGCCCATTGTCGCGCTCCTTTTTCGGAAAATATTGCGATACTCATTATATATAGTATGCAAAACTCCGCAAAATGTGAAAATTCAGTCTTTTTCCGGCTCCAGAAGATTGAGCTGCTCAAAGTCCCGCTGCCGCATCGAAATACCCATATGGGCATAGGCCTGAGGTGTCACGACGCGGCCCCTCGGCGTCTTGGACAGGAAGCCGATCTGCATCAGAAAGGGCTCGCACACATCCTCCAGCGTGACGGCCTCCTCGCCCACAGCCGCCGCCAGCGTCTCCAGCCCGACCGGGCCGCCGGCATAGTTCTTGATAATGGTCTCGAGCATGCGGCGGTCGATGGCATCCAGCCCGAGCTTATCCACTTCCAGCCTGTCCAGCGCTATACGCGTGATCTCCTCGGTGATCACGCCGGTGCCCAGCACCTGGGCGAAGTCGCGCACCCGCTTGAGCAGGCGGTTGGCGATGCGGGGCGTGCCCCGGCTTCGTCTTGCCAGCTCCACGGCGCCGTCCCCCTCGCAGGGTATCTCCAGAATGCCCGCGCTGCGGGTGATGATAGTTGCCAGCTCCTGCGCGTTGTAGAGCTCCAGCCGCAGCACCACGCCAAAGCGGTCCCGCAGCGGCGCCGTGAGCTGCCCCGCCCTTGTGGTGGCGCCCACCAGCGTGAAGCGCGGCAGATCAATGCGGATGGACCGCGCCGACGGGCCCTTGCCAATGATGATGTCCAGCGCATAGTCCTCCATGGCCGGATACAGGACCTCCTCCACTTGACGGGAAAGACGGTGGATCTCGTCGATGAACAGAATATCCCCCTGCGCAAGGTTGGTCAACAGCGCGGCAAGGTCCCCCGGTTTCTCGATGGCGGGACCGGAGGTCACGCGCAGATTCACTCCCATCTCGTTGGCGATAATGCCCGCAAGCGTGGTCTTTCCCAGACCGGGCGGGCCATAAAGCAGCACATGGTCCAAGCTGTCGCCCCGCTGCTTTGCCGCTTCGATAAACACGGCCAGGTTTTCCTTGACCTTTTCCTGGCCTATGTACTCGGCCATGGTCTTCGGCCGCAGGGAGTACTCGGTCTCGGTGTCGCCCGGCAGCAGGTCAGGGGTGACCATCCGGTTTTCAAAATCCATCTCAAATTCGGGCATATACACTTAACTCCTATTTTTGCTTAGCCAGGCCCATGAGTGCCGCCTTGATCATCTCCTCCACCGGCAGGGATGCGTCCAGCTTTCCGACCACGGCGGCGGCCTCGGAGTGGCTGTAGCCCAACACCATCAGCGCGCTCATAGCCTCGCCCGTGCTGCCCGCGCCAATGCTCCCATTGCTTGGCAGCTCGGAGATTCCCCCCGCGATGCTGGTGCCGCTCACCTTGTCCTTGAGCTCCAGCACGATGCGCTGGGCGAGCTTTGTCCCCACTCCTTGGGCCTGGGTGATGGATTTGTAGTCCCCGGACGCGACGCAGAGTGCGAACTTCTCCGGGGACATGGCGGACAGGATCGACAGCGCGGCCTTTGGCCCCACGCCGTTTACACTGATCAGCATTTTAAAGCAGCTCAGCTCCCCCTGGTCGGCAAAACCGAACAGATCAACAGCCTCGCTGCGAATGTTCAAATACGTATACAGCATCGCATCGCTGCCCACCTTGCCCAGACGGGCCAGTGTCGACAGGGTTGTTTTGCACAAATACGCCACGCCGCCGCACTCCACGGCAGCGCTCGCCATATCGCGGTATACAAGCGTTCCCTTTAAGCTGTATAGCATTGTCTACCCCTTTATCAGTTGATTTACAGCAATTGCTAGAATAAACCGGAATCCGGCAGACGCATCTTTACTGTATGCAATTGCAATTAAGGTTGTCAGGCATTCCGGTTTTTTATTGCAATTGCGATAGCTTGCTAAGCAAGGACCCCGCGCTGTGTCCGTGACAGATCGCCACCGCCAGCGCGTCGGCGGTGTCATCCGGCTTGGGGGTCTCCGCGAGGCCGAGCATGGTTTTGACCATCTGGATCACCTGGTTCTTATCCGCCTTTCCGTAACCCGTGACCGACGACTTGACCTGCAGCGGCGTGTACTCAAAAATGTCCACATTATGCCTGCGCGCGCAGAGCAGAATCACACCCCTTGCCTGGGCCACGTCTATGCCGGTTTTCTGGTTGGTGGTAAAGTAGAGCTTCTCCACCGCCATTGCCTGTGGTCGAAAGCGGCCGAGCAGGGCTTCCAACTCGTTGTGGATCACCTCCAGCCTCCCGGGGAACTCCATGTGGGCCGACGTTGTGATCGCGCCGTAGTTCACGGGCCGGAATTGATTCCGGGCGTAATCCAAAACGCCGTATCCCACAATCGCGTAGCCAGGGTCGATCCCGATAATGCGCAGCGGCTGGTTTTGCAAGGCAATCCTCCTCAGTGCACACCCAAAAAGGATGTCAGAATTTACGCAAGCACATTAATTATAGCATAATTTTACAGCCCAAACAACCAATGTCGTCAACTTAGTGTGCAAAAGCCTTAAAGCACGGCTTTTCTGCGGTCATGGAAGCGCATATTGCGAGGTATTTTGCGGGGTGAAGAACGACCCGGTTTAATCTCTGTGGCATCGCG
>Ga0153950_1000150_pt1 | contig 29944 bp, 27 predicted proteins | sample TSNJ034MetaG_FD_104737 | JGI IMG/M metagenome (GOLD analysis project Ga0153950, IMG submission 104737) | Attine ant fungus gardens microbial communities from New Jersey, USA - TSNJ034 MetaG | ecosystem: Host-associated > Fungi > Mycelium > Unclassified | place: USA: New Jersey, Wharton State...
TAGGCCGTATCCCCACTTGTTAATGTCCCATTCCTCTCTTCTTCTCTCGCTTTCGTTCCCATATACATATGGTCAAGGCGCCACCCAACCACTCCAATTTCGTTTTTTGGCCTTTTCACAATCAATGCTCCTTATCTACCAGTGGCTCTCGTTGCTTTCTCCTGGATACTCAATGGTACTTGGAAGGCTGTTGTGGCCGATCTTGTTGGATGTGGAGTCGGTCATATCGGTTGGTTTTTACGAGATGTGTGGGTGCGGGAGTTTTTGGGGGGAACGACTTTTTTCACTGAACCCCCTGAGATCCTGTAAGTATGAATGCGGTTTGTTTCATCGTCACGACATTGATCTCGTAACCCATCAGGAGAACCTTGTTAGACAATGTCTGACTTACAAGTCAGTTTCTGGACCCAATAGTGAACTTTGTCTGGAGCTTTGAAAAAGCTTACTGTTTGATTTTAAATGTGTCTCACATTGAAGTGTACCAAATAAGTCAAGTCGCTCCAAGGTCAAACAGATAGCGAGCGAGGCAGTGACATCTACTCGGCTTTTCCTTCGCACAACTTCAACATCATCTATCCTCGTAACAAAAAGGGTGGTCATTAGAGCCAGAGACAGGCAAGCAGAACGTTTGGCCACCTGGCAGATGATTCAAAAGCTCACTATGACGGTCCAAATAATTTGATAGCGTAAAAATACACCTAGTGGGCAGGTATAGACACATTGCCGTTCAATATTGTTATCAAACCCAACCCAACAACTGGGCAGCATCTCAAGCCTGTTCAACACAGAATAGATTAGGAAGGGTGAAAGTACAGATAAAAGGAAAAATAGGATAGCACAGCGAAAAATAAAACATTATTTATGTCGCAACTCCCTTGCCAACCTCCAGGTTAGCACAGCAGCAATTGTAGCTGCAACTCCACCAAATCGTAGGATATAAACGACGGAGTTCGAACCCTGGTATGTCAGATCCCCATCTTCCTCAGCCATATCGATTCCACCATCTCCTTGTCGTGACTCAAGCCACTTCAGAGAAACGTTTTGAGCTACCCGGGCGGCTAATTCTGTTGTGTTATTTATGACCACATTCGCATTTGTTACATTAGCGAAGGGCACATGTACAGAAGCCCCATGATGAGGCGTTATGTCATTCTGAGGATCGAAGATGGCGAAAATGAGAGAAGAGAAACCTGTAGCGAGGAATTGCGGAATGACAATGAAGATGTTTTGGATGCCCTATGATTACGGGAGAATTTCAGTGCACTGTTCATGAATAAGAAGATCACTGACCAGAATTATACCAGCCTTCGCGCTCAAACTACCTCCACCGAGCATATCTCCCGCAGTCCGATTCTCAAATTCACCTCCATTCACCGGATATCCACTGTCATTTTCTACACCACCGGTACCCAGCCTGCTGACATGCACATGAGAATCTATTGACATCCTCCTTCGCTCCTCCGTTCTCTCAACTTCATCTGCACTATCATTCTCGTCTTCACTTTCGGACGCTTCATTTTGGATGAAAATAGTTCTTTCATCTACGCTACAATCGAGGCCAGTACGTGGCCGTCCTAGATTTGTTCGAGTATCGGCTAAATGAATGACAGTGCTGTCGGCTTTGGAGGATTCTGTTAGTATTGCAGTGGCGAGCTAGAAGATAAATACTCGAATGAATTTCTGCATAGGCTTCGAAGCGACGAGTATTCACCAATGAAAATGGTGCCCACTGAGAAACTGCAAACGGGAACCCAAGGACAGCGATGAGGAAGGAAGCACCACTGACACTGCTCGTGAAACTAGCCGTGACACCTTGTTAAGTAAATTCAGGTTCAGATAGTAGGTAGAATGCTACTTACAATGTCGCGAACATGCATAGAGCAAACACCAAGTGACTTAACGCCCATAAGCTGGCTAGATGTATTCGTAGCCGGCTTGGTACTCTCGTAAACTTTATAATCTTTGACAAAAAGTCTTCGGATCCATTTCCAAACCTCAAGTAGGGCTTATGTGGTTCATTTGATACGGATTCCATGACGAAGTAGGGCAAAACAAGGTTAGCAATCAGAGCAATGACTGAGTATATGAAAAGGGCTCGCGATCCCAATCGCGTCGCTTGAGTATCAAGGGCAACTTGTGCATCCCTGTTGGGCGGCACGGGGAGGCCACGCTTATACAAGTCGCTTATGTAAACCGTCGTATAAAAGAGGATCGGGAACCAGCCTAGCGATGCGCTGCAGATTGATTATGGTGTGTCTTGAGGATGAAGTGTAGGTATACTAACAAAAATTGGATGAAGCACTACTAAAGTGGTTGAACAATGGACAGAGACCTAGTTAATGAATGACGCACAATTTGTCGAATGGAATGGGGTAAATTGAATATATTCACCCAGATTTCTCTCAATTCTTGAGCAAATGACATCTTGCTGGTTTTTCTGGAAATTATTGTAGCTGATAATGAAAGACGGGATACCTACTTACTTGTCACCCGATGTGTTCGAGAGTAGTACTCTTTCCTTCACCAGCATTGCCATGGTGAAATGAGTACCAATGAGGAGTAGAGAGGCAACGACCGAAAGCACTTGCAGCTGGGTTCTGCCTAGGAATGGAAAAATTTTGGTTAATTCAACGTTCCCACTGTATGAGCATTAAGGTCTGATTCCAATAGTAGACAGTACAAATACACACGTGAAAAATCCGACAATAGCTCCTATTGCCATCATTCTGGCTGCCCACGCGTTGCCTTGAGGTTGTTCCACGGCGGGCAAGGAGTCAACGAGTAGAGCTCGATCCATGGCCATTACTAAACAATGATATCATTCTTCCATTGGAAGTGATGATTATGTGTGTTAGGCTCTGACGTACGTGCGTTGACGGCAAAGTCAATGAAATAAATAGCAAGCACCGCCAACCAGATCGTCAAAAGGTCATTCTGAAGCCTAACCATCAGCTCAACAGCAAGTATGGAATGCCTGACAACGTACAGAGTCTCCCTCTACACTGACAAAGATTGACGTAAACCACCTCGTGAACCCAAGTAATATCATAGCAAAGACGCAGGTAATGGTCGCAGCCATCATGTAAGGTCGCCGTCTGCCAAATCCCGAGGTACATTTATCGGCCAGAACACCTGGGGAATCGGTTCAGACAATTTAAATTTACGTATTCAACACGAATATGCACCTATAAGTGGCTGCATCACTAGGCCCGAAACAGGTCCCGCAACAAATACAAATGCCATTTTTGATCTTGATAAACCAAGCGACAGAAGATAAGGAGAGGCTACAATCCAGTCAATCATACAGAAGCAATGTTCACATGAATGCTTGCCGTATGACATCTCGACACTCCAGAAGATCTGAATGCCCAAAAAGCCAATCGTTAACGTCGGCAAATGCGACCACTTGGGTCCGATAATTTTCGACACGCCTTTGAATTTCTGATAACTTTGGCCATCTCCCTCTTCCTGGGCCAGAGGGAGGGATGACATGCCCGTCATGTGGACAAAAAGCAACCAAGTGTATACTACCGGTGAGTTAATAACTCTGGTTACTTATGTAATCATGATGAGCATGTGGACCTTATTTACAGAGAATGTCTAAGACATGACAATCTTTGTCAAATAGCTAGCAATCTACCATGAATGGAATCAGTTAATCAACGAGCAGATACCTGTTGAGTTGAGATATGGCCAGAAAAAAGGGGGAAGAAAAACTTGTTGCAAACATGCAAGGAATTTCGTCTCAACCATTGCTCAACCATCTCTGTTTATCTCTATCTATCATCGTAAAACATCTGATATACATTAGGGATGAAGTCTAAGTTCTTTTCAGTGTAGTATCACGCTCGCATGGCGGGCATTCTTGGCTCGTGTCACATATGTCACCTCTCTTCATGGTACATTGAGGTGGCGACTTGACATCACAACGGCTGCCCTGTTGATCTACCGACAACACCTGCTTGTCCTCCTATAACATAATTCAGGTTGTTCTTTCGAAATAAAATACCCTTTGGTTGTTAACCTTTCCTCACTTGAGAAAAAATGTTGGAATCCAAGTTTGTCCTTGTGGATTGATTCATTAGGTAGAGAAATAGGTATGGAGGCGAAATTCTCAAGACTGAGGTCGCTTACGGGGCAGAAAGAACATATCAGGTATCAACCTGATCATATGTACCAAGCATGTGAATCGACTTCATCTTTTTCACCATATCAGACTAGGTAAGAAATGCACAGACCAGCTTCTTTGCCTTCTGAGATACTATAAATGCTCTCAGACCATCCACAATGCTCTATTTTTGACTATACAAGACTTCTAGCACCAGGAATGAAAAGGCTGGGGTTTACTGCTCCTACTTCGAGCTGCTCCTAGTACATCTTTCCTTCTCAATGGTACAGGTAGGCTCTTTTCTTGAATGTCATTTTGAAAAGGAAAATAGGCCTTTTCCTACAAGATCAAATGTTGAAACAAGCACACGAATGTCCGGCTCAAGCGAGTGGATGGGGCAGACAAGTACCTACTTTTATGCCCAGATAGAACAACAACAAGGCATTGAACTCGTGAAGAGTTCGCCTTGACCATGGGGATCGAAAAGATACTCGCTCATATTCTAACATCAAATAGTTGTCAAAATCTAGGCTTCAGCCAGACTATGTCTCTCCCAGGAGTTCTGTAAGTATCTCACTTGGGGCTTGATCTGATCAACAAGTGATAGTAACCAAGAACTTTTACCTTTCTACTGATCGCTTTCTCCGAGGCTTTTCATCCATGTCTCATCTATCATTCTGTTGCAAATCCCCAGTACCCGATGTCTCCGGCATACATCTAAATGAAAATGGATGTGGGAATGATCAAATATCACTCCGTGACATCGACTCCCCTCAACATTGCACAGTTTCATTTCTGGAACCCTCCAAGATCTTATTAAATTATTTCCTGACAGTTATGATGGTGTCAACGGTTCTAATTCTTGTCAGTCGTTGAAAGACCGCCCATTGCTAGGCCTTCGTTCACAACTACAGCATCTTCCCTCTCTTCTCCAAAGGACATGAACATACTCGAGGCTCTGCACAAATTTCCTGAAGTTGAAAAGAGCTCCCCAGATTATGTTGAAATCGCAGCAACGATACTGCCGAAACGTATGATGGGAATTAAGCACATGCTCCGCCCAGCATGTCGATTTTTGCCTATGCCAATGTCTTTGGGCTGGCAAGAGAATCCGATTGATGACGACTATCCACAACGCCTCCTCATTCAAGGACTCGAGCTCACCGACATTAGCTCCGGGGCTACGCGAACAGTGATCGCCCCGTGGATGCATGCACTCTATGCCATGACCTCCGAAGAGCACCCTCGTGGTGTCATGGAAGTCCGCTTGGAGGAACCGCAATTTGCGAGCTCTTTCACTTGGCAGCATCTTGCTGTCCTGTGTATACTCTTTATTCAAGCAATCCTGGGAATAGTAGCAATTTCCAAACTCCATTCTCGAGAGGGTACTTTCATCCTCCTCGGGATTTTTCTCCAGCTCTTAGAAGGCTATTATGCGTGGTTATTTCCGCAATACAAGAATCCCCGCTCTGTCGCGCAGGCGAGGGACTTTGTCCTACACAAAGGCATGACTACCACCCACTTCCTTTTAATAAGGCATTCTCCCAGCCAGAATCATCACTCAAATATCAAAAAGAATCCATATATCAATCTAGAAGACGCTGCAGTGCCCATCCAAAATCTGCGCAAAGGCTATAGACGTTTTCTTGAGACCGCATTTCGCATGTCTCTCCAGTCCGGAAATGTAGCTCTCAAACTTAGCGTCATCCTTTCCAAGGCCAACGGATTTTTCGTTCCTCTCACTCTCCTCTTTGGGACCATTGCGTCAGAGATTATCATGATGATTCGTACCCCATTACCAGGAATGTCGTTTATGGAACCCCTGGAGACGGCAAAAAGGAGCACATATATCCTAGACATGGTGACCGCGATTTGCCAGAGGACAGGTCGTCTTTCTGTTGGTTTCACGGAAGTGGTATTACCAGATCCAGACGGGACACATGTTGACTATGGATGGCTGAAAGATGTCTTGAAGTCGGAGAATACATTGGCAGCTGGCCTGCATCCAACACACCAGGCTCGTAACAACGTATTCTTAGAAGCACTGAAGAGAAGGACCCGCATTCTACCGGTATATATTTTTATATATCCCTCATTGACACAAGTAATCTCATAACAAGCTACAGCGCAAATAACGGCCCATTGAATCGCACTGAACGCATATGAGTTATCCGCAATTTTGTCGCTGTGTACAATGGGCACTAATCTAATTGGGCCTTGATACTTACTCTAGGAAACTGTTTCATTGTATCCCTTGTCTCCTTCAGATGACATTTAATATATCGAGTTCTTCTTGTCATTGTGATCTGGGTGATTGTGATGTTTATCATGATGAACATTTCATTCCATACCCATACTTAGACTGTATTTGATTTCAAAATTACTAGTCCTGGCGCACATTCATATCTGCTGTGTTTTGTGGCACTTGCCTTGTGGTCATACCTCTTCGCCCCAATATGGTAGGAGCTGCAATTGGTGCAACCAACCATCCTATATTTCTCCCAGCGTAGATCCTCCGAAAAGGATCTGCGATGATTTGAAATGTGAATGGTTACCGATGATATCTTGAGCGCTACGCAGACACAATTGCCAAGAACAAATATAGTCATTTTTAGAGATACTAAGCGCACAGTTGCATGTTTCAATTAACACGTTAAAGGAGTATCATTGTCCATTCCTGATTGTGTGAACACACACTGGTCTGAGACGGAAACCTCTCAAAAACAGTCCTAATAGACTTTGGTTTAAGCCCGATGTACTAGCTGGGTTAGGCTATTTCAAGGTTGAAGGTACATGTATTCTTCAGTGACACCTCATTTTTCTAGGTCATTTGCTCCCCATTATTGAGTATGTTGATGTGCGACTTCCATCCAGATGTCACGCCACACATCCTCCAAATCAAAGCTTAAGTGAGGGCCTCAAACACATAACGCTCCCTAGCGTGTCAAACGGTGGCATTTCTTCCGATCCGACAGAGTCCTGGATCAAGAAAGCGAGAAAATTCTAACCAACAGCCCATCATGTAGATCAAATGAGTAGTCAAGAAAGATACGGACTCGATCCCAGCGGGAGCGCTATTCTTCTCATTATACTGAAAGGTTGGACTGCTCTATTCCCGCATCGTGTCTTTTCTTTTCGCGAGATGCGTGAATGACAGACAGAAATATGAACAGCTGTCAGGTATATCATAACTTCCTAAATTGAGCTTTCCCCGAATACATGAGTATGATGATAATATGGCGAGCATCGTGCGAGCTTGTGTGATGCACGTTCCTCTGGCCTTATGTCTTCCGTAGATACACCTGATGCCCTGTTCAGGACCTTCGCGAGTTAGCACTGGCTTGCTTGTTGCGAAATAGAAATACTGAATCAAAAAGTGTGACGTACCTGATTTCTTAGAGCGTGTGAGAGTGACAGACGTGTTATGTGATTTAAGATCTATCTCCTTGACAATTGACAGCCATGAACACGGAATTTTTAGTGGGTCAGATCGTCTACCTGATTTTGTCTCGAAAACAACTTTGCCTCCGTATCCACACTGTCCCGACAATGAAAACTTGATATGTCACTACCGAGAAACCAGGTCTGCCTGAATCTGGGTATATCGAGAACTCTCGTATGGTACCTACAAAAAGATGGTCATTCCAACGATTCGTCAGTAGATCTTCATTCGTTGTCCCCCAGCCTCATCGGCCTAATTCCCTCAAATTCATGAGTTTCGTCTTGCGACTTGACAGAAAAAAAGTAGCAGGCACATAGATACTCATCAATTTGAACCATGCCCGGGATTGTCGAGTCCTGGAACACGTTCGTTACTCACGTTCGGCCTCGTCGTCTCTTCCGCGAAGACCCAGGTGTCGAGGGTCCTCTCTGGTTTGGGCGACGACCTGATAGTCGCTGGCACATCCCTGCGAATTTGTTGCGATTATTCTTCGCTATCGTCTTTGCTCCAATCTCTGTATTCCTTCCTCTCTCAACAGGGTCCTTGGTTGATTATTTGACAAAACTTCTGTGGGGTATTGAGTGGGCGGGGACACCTGATGCCCTGTTGATCGAGTCCCCTGGAACACTCGCTTCGAAAGAGGGAAAGTCCTCCAGGCCTTTGACCGGCAAGTATGCTGTCACCGGTAACAAACCAACGTGGCTTTTGGAAGTCAAGTTTCGAGGAACGGAAATCGTGTCAATAAAACAGGTACAGTATGGAGAGGAGAATGGCAGATCCAAGAATGCTTCAGATTTGCTTGGAACTACTACCTCTCATCAACATCGCCCCAATGTACCCTATACCGCCATCAGCTATTCAATGGAGAGCGCCAAGGCACTCTTTGATGAGGCTGGAAGCCAGCTCGATCAATCCGAGGATGTACTCGAAGGAAAGAGGCTGTATAGCCTCAAAAATAGGAGGAAAATATCTCAGGCCCTACTCCAGGAGTATGCACGCGCCAGAAAATCAAATGACCTTCAGCAGGACGACGTTGAATTGATTTGGCTTGACGAGTTCTGCCTCTCTGACGAGCACTTGACGAATGAAGAGGAGTGTAGCAAAGAACGAAGCAAAGAGCTCGGGAAGTTGGCAGATATCTTCAGACGGGCAGAACAGGTCGTTGTATTCTGCCATGCCGTCAACTGTAACCACAGTGGCACCGATTGCCCTTGGGGCAAGCGGCTCTTCACCATGGGCGAGATACTCCATGCTCGAATTGTCCACGTAATGACCCGAAATTCGCAACTAGAGAGTCGTATCACCGTCTTTGCAGGTCAAGATTTTCGAACTGATATGCAGGCGTGTGCGGCTGAAGCTGGAATGTGGCATTTGTACAACATCATGCAACATGCTACCAACTCGGGCGCGATTCCATGGCAGTCAGCGATTCACTCCCTCGTTGTCGAAGCCATTCGTAGGGATGAAGCGGGTAATTTCCACGATCATGTATTCCTCGGGAAAGCGCTAAATGGACTCCTACCACGAAGGTCGCAGCTGGTGGACCTATGCGGCATCAATGGCTGGGCTGACCTTGCCTGGCTGTTAGAGCTCAATCAAGGGTATTACAACACCACGCTTCTCGCTGCTGTTTGCAAAGTTGCCAGTCCAGATGTACAAGAATACAGGTGGTGGGGAAAGCCCATTGCTCCGAAGGAAGGATGTGAACGACTCGAAGCACTTGTCACATCTTTCCCTGTCAAGATTCGCAGGAACGATAACCAGCTTCCAGAGCCGGCTCTTTCTATCATTGGTCCCAGATCGATCACTCTTGCAAACTGGCTGCAGCGCGATTCCGCGGGCCTGTATAGGAACGACAGTATGAGGAGCCTCAAGCAATACATGATCTGGGGACTCGTTATTCTCATAACCATTGCGGGCATTTGTGCAGCGGCAAGTCCCACAGCCACCGGAGTCCTTATTTGGTTGTCCTTTATTATTTATTCTATTTTCGAGCTCCTCGTGGGCACCATTTTCGTGGTAAAATCTGGGTGGATAGCTGTTGAAGACCACACTACTCCCGAACGTGATTCTTTCCAATGGATACAATCCCAGGATCCCAGCTACATTGACGCAACTGAGTGGGGAGATCGCCAATTGGTTCCTCGTTGGAATGACATAAAGTCTTCCTCGCTCACTCCGCCTCACAGTGTTATGTTAATGGACTTGCAGACTGGTGTGTTTACGAAAGCGGTGGTTACGAGCCGCCCAAACGACATGGTCATTTTAGCAGTCCATGGAAGTGGGATTACCTCTATGTTGCTCAGTAGGGATAAAAGGGCTGTGAAATCGTCTATAGCGAGTAAAGTTGGAATGGCAAACTTGCCACCTTTCGTGCTCGCCGAGGCAGAACATTCGGGGACAGTGTACGTTGGTGGAGGTTCGACACCGATTACCAATTCTAAAATTCCAAACATCATCCGTTTGCTTTTCGGCTCGTTGACCGATGGGATCAATGGTTCCTTAATATGAGGGGAATGATAACCCTGAATAGTTAAGCAATTGAAATTTTGATTGCAGTCCTTCATATCGATGAAGTCAAACTAAATTTCTTGTTTCTGTCTCTCCGAGATTCTGGTAGCATTCTTTGACTTGAACTCTCTCTCGTTGGTCTATCGTTATGTCGTTCGTTTCCTCGATCTCTCCCTCGATAGTTAGACCGTATATTAGTTAGACCGTATATTAGTAGTATTATCTGGGTAGTTACTCCGGACCTTTTCGTTCTTCTCGTTCTAGTTTAAACATTATTATGACCTTTTCCTATTATCAACTGTTTTAATAATTGCTTTGTGCATCTTCACGATAGACAAGATCGGCAATAATCGGAGATAATGTAACACTGGTTGGTTTTATCAATTTGTTTTTGTCCTGCTATCCGGAAAAGTGATAGAATTCCATCAGCTGAGTTGTAGCATCTTCAAGGTTGTTTTCTGAGCCTTCTCAAGGAAATCTGCCTAATCTTATTCTGGCTCCTAGATTGACATAACAATCAATCCCTGTAATCTAATGCATTATAAATTACCTTTCAGATTCGACTGGAGCATCAGAATGTGTTCTGATGATTTCCAAAATTCCCCGACATTGGTTCCTGAATAAATGATCGCCTTTGATTAGCATAATTGCAGCCGCTGTGATTTAACGAGTTGCATGGCTTTGAAGATATATTTGATGTTTATGGGGCCATCACCTCATCACAACCTGTTGCGTCGATCAACTAAACCTCCTATCTGGAAGGATTGATAAAGGTTTTCCAATTTAGAAACTGCAGATATGGATATCAAAGATTAGGTCATAGGCTGGGATGTCTCGGAAATGCAGATACCGGAAAGCGGTCCCTTCCGGTGAGAATGTACAACTTATTAGGAATCACTTAAGCCAGGCAATCGTGACTTTTGTATAATTTGAATTACGCATACAGCGCATACAGCGCAACCTAGGACTTTTTCCGATGATATTTAATGATCATTGAAAGATCATCAGGGTACAGCATTGCAATGATTGTATCATTGTATTCTGGTACATCATGAGAATTGAACGGCCTTGGAAACACAGCGCCTACTTGAACGCAAATTAGTGAAACAGAGATAAATGCTGGGATTTAATAAAACTTCATTATGTTGGTAATGTTCAACTGGCTGGTTTTCAATGCGGGCTCCGCGACAGACAGAGATGGCTCGGTTGATGCAGATCAGATTTCAACAGAACTAATCAGTCAGTGGTGTATTGTAAGACCTAATTTCGGATGACAGGAACAATGTTACACTCCATATTTGAGCGAAAGTCATCGGATCAAACGGGATCTGATTAAGTAATCCACGACTCTTGAACGTTAATCCGTACCGATATGCAAGGATGAACTCTGTTGGGCATCACCAACAAGACCTTACGCAAGGGCTGAATGCACGCTTGCTGTGCCTGATGAACCGCGGCGAAGAGCACCAGGATTTATCGACAGAAAGCAAGCTCAAGAGTTTGTGTCCTGACTTTCACAACTTGTAATTTGCAAAATGGGTACCGACAAGCACCTGTTTTAGAAGATCCGTTGATTAATGCATGTTTACCAAATCGAGAAAACACAGCATATAACACTTGATCCCGGTTTCTATGTTCTATAAACAAATCCCGACGCTCCTTTCGCACTATCTTTGCGTTATCCGCCTCCTCTCGGAAAATGTCGTATAAATAAGAACCTTGCCACACAAACATCCATGATAGCACCTCGAATCTCGGTGCGACTACTTTCAAATGTCTTATTCAACTAGACCCAAAGTTTTATCGTATATCGAAGCAGCCCATGGTCTTGTCGACAGAGATGTACAAAAAGACGTGGAGAATGGCTGTAGGGCATATGCGAGGTCATTAATGGACATCTTGGACAAGTTCGAGTCTATATCAAAGATGGTCCATTCAATCGACATGCTAGGCCTGACTGTACCTCTTAGACCACGATGGGATAATCTACACAAGGTGTGCTCTCATTGTATATTCTCCATCGTCATATGAATTGTAGGTCCAGGATTTTTCTGAGCTATTATGGCAACTTAGGACTACAGCTATCAACATCTCTGGTCGCCTCAAAAGTATGTTGCTGTCCTCATTTGCTAATGTTACATGCTTATTAGTATTGTCAGTGTTTTGTGATACCATTTTACCCATAGTAGTTGCACGAGACGAGGAGGCTATACATATCCTAAAATCATTCATGACTGTAAGTGACGGCTGTCATCAGCGTCCATATACTCAGGAGCCGTGGACAGATTTCTGCTGGCCATGCGGATCTTATTCGTGCCCTCGTCGAGCATACTATGCGGTTAACTATCGTCTTGGCTTCTTTTCATACTGAATTTGCAAAATTTACCAGCATTCAAACTAAAATCGGACAAAAGGAGTTATGTGGTCTGTCGGGCAAGATTCATGAGTTGGACAATCTCATACGAGAGTAAGTTGATATCACAATTCAAATACCTACTGATTCGCTCACCGTCGTTTTCTAGCCTTTGCGCTCTGGTAAGCCAGCTTTCGTGCCAGACTTCAAATTTTCCCTCAACATATCGAAAGAATGGTCGCTTGTCGGATCCTGATCTCACACATCTTGTCTACACATTGATGCGTATTGGATCATCAAGCGGGAGAAGGTCAACGAGATCCAGACTTTCACATCAAAAACTAGTTAATTCTAGCTTGCTTTGTCTTTCGTTCGTTTCATTGACTCGATACCCCTCACAGGCTCTAATTGGTCCAATGGTATCTGTTGGCAAAGCGTATGACTCTTTTAATCGTAAGCTCAAATCGATCTCACATCCAGCAGATTTACTCACTGACGTTACATCAGAAAAGCGCAGTGAGGTTGCACATGCTCTGTACCTTACCCAACTCTGTTTTGGTGAAGGAGGTAAAGTGAGCACGGTGCAAGTTTCGCTGTCCACTTTGGTTGTCGAAGAAGCAACAGCCCTGGAATCTGGATTAAGTCTGTTTCTGGGAATCTGGGCGAGATTTTTTGCAGATTCGACGGATATCTATCGTTGGTTGATAAATCCTTCCAAGAATGTAGGTTTGAGCTAACTATGACACTGCAGTCTATTAATCTCACTCTACTTCTTAGCGACTCCCTCTGATAGTCCATAACTATACAGAGACAGGAACTTCGTTTTACGCCACCCTCTCGATGGCTTTAGACGTTTGCGTCTCTGGTATCGACTCTTCGCGCTTCACGAAGACATGATAGTGAAGACTTGTTCATCGCAGTCAGCACCAGTTTCCTTATCAACTGAACCCTTGATGGATGCTCTGGCGCAGATGATACCAATCATAATTTATAGTGTTTCGAAAAATGTATTCGTGTCTATGTGAACAGCATGGCCAGTTTGATGATATAGAGGGAGTAGAATAGATTTAGTCTAATTCATATAATGGTGTTCTTTATTCAGTTTGTTTATAGGATACATACTTCTCAATCAAAATAAATTTTGTTAAGGTGATAGAGTGGTAAACAAAGAAGATAAATGTCATATACCTAGAGTCAACTCAGGGCAGATCGGTGACTACTCTTACTCTTACCAATTACATGTCAAACTGTGTTCTGGTACAAGGTTGCTTTTGGTATTTCTATATAGAATGGTTTAAATATAGTATACTTATAACACTACTTGAAGTTTATCAGAGGATAGACTGTAAATCTCTACCCTTATCCTTGTATCATGTATAGGTGAGCCAAGGATGAAGGAAAGAGTAATCTCTAATCTATCTGAAGGACACCTTTGGCAGGCTTGAATCTAATACTGTCAGCTTGAACCATGACAGAATCCAGTTTTTAGCAGGGTGTATCATCAACTGACTCTGTCATACTCCTAAGCTATCAAATTAGACTAGTCATCAGTTTTGACAGCTGCTCTTAAGGACAGAGTCGACTGTACTGAAAGCTTGAAAGTATAGAATTCACCTAAGGAAGGGTTCTATATGGTATGGATATACACTATACTGGTCAATCAATAATGCCACAGAATTATTGACTCACTAGTACAGTGTATAATGATACAAAGCAGAGAGCGAAATGAGGATTCACCTTTAATTTATGCATTCTTGTTTGCTTATAAAGAAGTGCACCGGGTATATTTTGCATTGTCTTGCTGCTTTTGGAATAATGGCCGCTGCTTATAAACAGACCATAAGAACAGAACAAGAACAGAACGTGCCTTCACCATCACACTCCTATTCTTGGACTCCAATAATCAATGATTCACATCAATCATATTCAAGCAACGAGAAGTTCTAAGCTCTCAATGATCTTCATCAGTAGCGTCTATGTATGTATGAAAGCTGGTCGGTAGCTCCAATTGAATCAAAGATTATGTCCCAGTCTTCTATTTTCTTACCTTCGATGTGGTGTGATGATAAGAACGTTTCGTAAGTGGAAGTTAATAGGACAGATACCACTTCCGGCCTTTCTGCTCACAGAATTACATCATTAAATCCTCTACTGATTCTGTCTTTACACTATCAAGTATCTATTTGTAAAGCTGGGCTATTGTACTCATAGTACAAATGGTCCGCTCATGCAATTTGATTAGAACACCATCACAATTCGCTAGCGTCAAATTTGTAGTTCATGTACTGTAATAACATAAGAATTTATTCCACCCAATTATATTTGATAATTCCGATAGTCAAACCTCCTAGCACTACTTGCTTTACAGTCATAGGGAATAACTAAGTGATACACGACAAAAATGATGGTTTGGAGAAAGGGGTTCGACGTGTGGTCGAGGCAGATCTAGCAAACAAATAAACGGGTAGGTTCCTGGCCGAATAAAACTATTGTGTCACAGTTACAGAATGAAGCCATAGCTCTATGCCAGCCAGGAATCACGAGATCATGCAGTCGAAAGGTTCATTTTCTCTATGATTTCCTGGACACATTGAACATCAGGTTGTTCTACATGAATGACTCTCTTTTCCTTTTGAAGCAACCCGCGGAATTCGGCCGGAAGCACGTCCCTATCGAAGTCAAAATCTGATGCTGTCTCAAGTGCAAGCGATACTGCTTCTGAGAATTTCGCAGGATGCGCCGTGGAGAGGATAATCTGATAGGTATTGGGAGTACTGGATGCAAAAAGAGAAAGCATATGTTCAAAACTGATCTTTTCGAGAAGAAGGGACTTACTTATGAGTGGAAACAAGGCTAGCCGCAGCTAGGCCAACAGCTGTGTGAGGGTCGGCGACATAAGATGGCTGTGAGTTGAAATGTTCGCGGATAGTCTCTAGTGTCTATTACAAGAGAAGAGATTCAAAAAGTACATCAGCCCACTGATGAGTAAGTGTATATATGAGTCACGCACCAATTCGTCCGATATCCTTTCCGCCGTGAAGTCATGGTTTGCAGCTTGCAACACGGGCATGGGAACTTGAACTTTTCCATCGGTCTTCATCTTTCTCATCCAGCCATCAAGAGTCTGAGATGCACTAGCTCTTCTTTCTTCTTCCGATCCGCCGATAGTATTCTCAAACGCAAGATACCATAACAGTCTTTCAAAGTTGCTCGAAACGAGGATGTCCATTGCAGGACTGAGTGTCTCTTTGACTCCGCTGGCATCAATGGCTTGTTGATCATCCTCTGCCGGGAGCTCGCCGGAATCAAACTTTTCGTAGCGTCCACTCTTCCAAAAACGGGTGAGGATATCATTGGCATTGGTTGCGACAAGAAGTTTGCCCATTGGGAGACCCATACGCTTCGCGTAATAGCCCGCCAAGATATCTCCAAAATTCCCTGTCGGTACCACGTATTGAATCTCAACCTCGTCGACGGAGGTACCAGGTGGAAGATATTTCTGTACGTGAAAATAAGAGAGGAAGTAGTAGACAGTCTGTGCCAAAATTCGGGCCCAGTTGATGGAGTTGACTGCGCCCAGATGATGTTTCTCGTTGAAAGATCGGTCGGCGAAAAGAGCTTTTACGATGTCCTAGTCGACGAAAATCAATGTGGTGACTCGGACGAATGTAAGGATTTTTGCATGCCTGGCAGTCGTCGAACGTTCCCTTGACGGCAATATTGTGAACGTTTGAGTCAGTGACGGTGGTCATTTGGGCCTCTTGGATTGGCGAGACGCGACCTTTTGGATGGAGGATGAAGATGGACACATTGGATTTGCCTCGGAGACCATAGATAGCCGCACTATGAGATGTTAGAGACTCTTGCAGTAGCTAAAATATCATGACGCACCTGCCCGTATCCCCGCTTGTCGCACCGACGACTGTCAACTTCTCTGGCTCCTTCCCAGTTGCCTTTCTTGCATTTTTTCTTCTGAGGAAGAACTCAAAAAGATTTCCGAGCAGCTGTAGCGCAACATCCTTAAACGCAAAAGTAGGTCCGTGGAATAATTCGAGGACAAATTTCCTGTCTTCGAGCTTGACAAGTGGGGTAACATCTTGGTGACGGAATGTCTTATATGATCTCTCGACAAGGTCTCGTAGGTCGCATATAGAGATTTCTTCAGGTGAGATGTAGAGAGAAAGTATCTCTACAGAAATATCGACGAAAGAATGAGTGCTCCAGGCAGTTTTCCAATTGGCTGGTAGCTCGGGTATATGTTCCGGGATATAAAGACCACCGTCTGGTGCTAGGCCTGCGAGAACTACCTGTGGTAGTGATTCAATATTAGTCGAATGCTTTCTTGAGGGTACAAATCACTTGCCTCCTCGAAGGAGAGCCCATTGCTATGTCCTCTTGTTGAGAAGTACTTCATGGTGATAGGGGACATAAATATTTTTTGATGCCTTGCTTGGTTGTATTTGGATGAGTTCGGAACTGATTATCCATGTAACAATACTCTTCACACAACAATGCTCATACACGAGGGTGAGCGTCACACTTTTCAGCATCAAATATCGTCTTGTAGTTTCAGAAATGTGATGATAAAACGCCGATAACAAGTATAATGACCGAAGCCAAACCATAAAACACTTAGATTGCTTGTATTATTGTGCCTTTCCAAATAGACCATTCTGTATGATTGTCACCTTCGCCAGAATCAAAATCGCATGACTCCTGAATCACTTGGAGCCAGCACATTCTTCATAAACCCAATGTCACCCTCGTTTAATTTTTCTAGTTCTTCTTTGGACTAGTTGGTTCTCATTTACCGAAATAATTACCTCTGGCAAGAAGAAAACATTTCATGTCCCCAAAGGAAGGTCGGACCAGCTAGACGGCGATTCAAATCGTTTATAAATGAGACGAAATTCTAAGGTCATGTAACTGGTATTTTCTTTCTATTCAACAAACAGCAAACAAGCTAAGACGCGGAGCTAAACAGGGCCCTGCACCAGGGGTGTATCTACGTAAGGCCAGAGGAGTGATGCGACTGATAACCACCTCGCTTTAGGCATCTAAGTCAACTACATCGTAACCATTCATTTTTGAAGGAGTCCGAGCGGGAACAAATATCTACACTACCATCAGCAGCAAGCAAAAGAAGCCATTTTCTTCTGTTCCAAGATTAGGAAATAAATGTCCACATGATCTTATGAGTAATTGGGCTACAGTAATGTGGTCTCACCTCAGACGTCTGCTGTGGAAGGAGTGAGATCCGGAATAACTCCTCCACATCATCGATTGGCCAGATAAAGGAGAAACGCTGGAATGATGACAAGAAATGCAGAAGTGGAGTAGAATAATGGAACAACGTCACATCTCGCAGGCTGGGTCAGGTAACTGGGTCAGGTGTGCGTCAGGTGACATCCCAATGCCAAGTATGAGTCCATAGTGACCGACCGAAAGTATAGAATAGTGTAAGGGCATTCGATAGTTCCTCTCTCACCTGTGTAGTAAGCCAAAAGGAGCATTTTGATCTTGCGCCACTCCGTCAGAAGGCCAAGGAAGGTGTTAGCCAAAATCACCTTCGGTAACCAAGCATCTGGTCTCCATCTATCTAGTTCGTCCCCTCTCTTCTAGAAAACCCCAAATTAGCCGGCTGAGTCAAAGGGTGTAAAAGAAAATTTAGTAAATCAACCAAAGCTTTTTTTCGCATTTTTCAATCCTTCCCTTTGTGGTCTCAGCGAGTTGAAGATGCCGCTGTGATATATTACATTGGAGTAGTGAATTTATATAGACTACCATGATCTTTGCTAATGTAAAGGATTCTGGAAGTCATGAACTACCACCAGTCTATGCCGTTTAAATCTTTAACGGTCAAAAATTGGTGGTGTTGAGATGCTAAAGACCTTTACAAAGCAACTTGCCCCTGCGAATCTGAGCTCTGCACAGCTCAATCTCAGTTGGCACCGCTACCATTGAGGCTAACAAAATTCCCGAGGAATCCGCAAACCCAACCGACCCAATCTTGAATTCCTTCTCTTGTTTCATCCGCTCAACGTCATGATTTGAATCTGGATCTAGGTTTTCCTGATTAAGCTGAAAAAACACATTCACGCTGAAGTACAGATATCAGTCAATTTGTCACCATCTCGATGGAAGAGAAAAGAAAACTGACTACGCAAGACCGCCACACACACCCTCGATGCTGATGAGTGCAAATACAAAAGACACACTGACCACCTCCAATTCGCTCGAGAAAAAGCCGTAAGCAGACTCTAGAACAAGTAAGGAAAAAATAACAGCTTGCATGATGGCAGGTAAAGGAAGGAGGCGTGCGGGAAGCGCGGGTAGACCAAAGGAAATAGAGGATCGAGAGAGGAAGACTGTTGCTTGGTAGACCAACTAAGTTCGCCGATCAACGAGTTCGCAACTTGAGAAGAGGACAACACCATACCTGCCAGAGCGGGTAATAATCCTTCACAGAATGTATGATCTTACTTAGAAACCAGTGTTTATCTGGAGAGGGAACAGGATAAAGTAGCGTAGGAGCAATGCCCTGATGGGAGTCTTTAGTTGAACCTCAGGTCGGAGCCTTCAGGGACATACCTGATTGATAGTGTATTCAAACTGTCATGGTAGGTCCGATCTCAGCAAGCCGAGGCTGCACAGAGTTGAAACACGTACTAAATACACCAAAACTAGTAATTATGTTAGAATAAACGAAGAAGTCGAGAAGAAAATCATACTTACAGAGGGGAAGCATATATTTCGACAGTAAAGGTCTGACAAGACGCCATTTGTCATCCAAGCTAAGTGCAACTTCTTCCTTTGGCAACGAGGCCGATACATCTTCCTCCTCTCTGATTTCCTCCTCATTGGTTGCGAGAGATGTATAGGGCAAATCGGAGACCGCCCCTGATGAGCTTACCAAAGCTTCGTAACTCGCAGGAGGGAGAGAAAAGAACGCCGTGTTCGGTGGTAGAAAAAGAAAATAAGTTAGGGGGATGGCGAGTGGCATAACCTCATTAAGAGAGAGAAACTAAGATAGCTCAGTTCTGCATGTGAAGAAAAGACATACCGAAGAGAGACCAATGCCGAGTTGGACACCAAGCTTGCGGAGTTCCCACCAGAGGAAAGCTCCAACAAGACCTGCGGCACCTGTTCCAGAAGCAAAATACCTGAACATGACCTTATGAAAGGATGGATAGAAGATAGCGGCAAACTACAAACCCGACACCATGACCACCGACAGAAGGGGGAGCATAGATCGTTGACAACTGTAGGAAAGTCAATTCTCCCAGGCCTTAACAAATAAGCTTCATCATCGATGCCAAATACAAGGAATCTACACACCAGATGAAAATGAAGCCAGGCCAATTCCAATCAACCTCATAGACAACGGCTCGAACAATGCAACAACCTGAAAAGTGGTCGAACATAATGTAGGACAAAGATGTCAAAAACTCACAATCATTCCGATCATGCTCAAAATACAGCAGCCTATCAGTCGCCTGTCATAGCGTATCTGACCCTTTAGTAGATAGGGCCATCCAACCTTTGCAACGAATGATGGAGCAATATTAAAGAAAGCTATAATTCCTTTGGGTGTTGAGGGGGGCACAAGGTCCAGTGCAGCAGAAAGAATGATAACATAAAGCACTGGTGTGACTTTAAGACCATCATCTCATAATGAGAATGGAGATATACAAACCATTATTGAAAAGGCCAAATAGGAAGAACGAAATTGCCAGGTTACGCAGAAGCCGACGTCCGTGAGCTTCAGATAAAATCTTTAGGAAGCTCAATGATAATTCAACATTTCTGGCGTACGTTTTGGTCTTGAAGCATCTGTAGTATCGCTGGTCTCTGGTGGCTCATTCAGTAATCGGTTACTCTGCATACGAGGCTCGCAACCACCAACCAAGGCGGCGAAAGAGTGGCGCATTCGGGTTCTACTTTAGAAGATAGAGTGGTGCAAGTTGTTTCTAGGAGAGTTTCTCAGTCAATGATCATATTACTATGTTGAGGGAGGACTGGAGATGGAAGTAGTGATAGACAATGTGCCAACTAGGACATGTGATCGTGGCTTTGTCTACATCACATTGTTCAATCACATTGTTCTGATCGTTGTGTCAGTTCTCATGCTTGAAATGGCTCGAAGCTTTGAGTATCAACTAAACATCACAGTCCACCATTTCTCAGCTAAGCAACCTTCAGAAGTGTCTCGATCACTGCTACTCCAGCAGGGCCGAAATCTGGTCTTTCAGAGTACTGGTGAGGACTCGTGGAGTTCTCGTCGCGTCCCGAAGCCATTAGGAGCTGCTATACACTGTTGTAAGTCTTTTACATTCAAAAGTCATTTTCAGCAGGACTCACATGTCGAACCAGCTCAATTTTTGTATTCATTAGCACCACCTCTCATTTCGGGAACAAGATCGACCGAACTAAAGGAGTGGGGATCACCCGCAAATGAGAACGAGTTTTTCAGTTTGAATAATCTTGTTGAGTTCATCAGTACAGATTTTACTCAGGCTCCAAAACGCAAGCTGACCGATGAAGATACACGTTCCATGAAGAGAAGAAGGCTTGACAACAAGCCTCTGAACCTTCTCATACCCCAAGTGATTGCCTTTACTCTGGTTGAGGTCTTGTTCTGATGATAATAAGCCTCACATCCTGACCTCGCCATTCTTTCAACCCATGAGCCGTCAAGTCAACATCGCACCTTACCAAAAATCCAAACCCACGATGATTGCCCCATACGAGTTACCCCTCGACAGCTTCGATGAATACAGTCGTTGTGCATGGGTAATTCCAGTTCGCGGCCAACTTCCATGGTCTGAGTCGTCGCCGGCAGTGTTACTCGACTCTCCACAGGACCCTCCTGCTCCCCCGAATACTCAAATGAATGAATTCACATGGACAACTTCTTCGGTCAGGAAATTTTGGGAATTCCTCATTGGCATCCGCGAGGCTAGAAATATTGGTTCCATCGGAATTTCTTTTCACGCAGCCCCATCTTCACCCCCCGAGAGATCGGGCCAGGAAACGAGGAATGTTACCCCAAATGCAACTGATACAGGTCTTTGTGAGGTCTCCATGTCTTCTGTGGACCATTTTAAGATATATCATGATTGGCCTTGGTCCTTTCGGCTTCGTAATGTTCTCCATGCCTGGTCCTTTGAGTCAGAGGGAAATAAATATCGTCTATTTGTTGGTGCCAAGCTTGTGTTGCTCGACAACAAATCCAGAGGTGTAATGATACTGTGAACCTCATCACGTATCCTCAAAATTATTCCGCAAAGAACTCGAGTACAGGTAAGTCGTCCCTTGTTTCACACCGGTAATTAATTTCAACCAGGTATTTCCTTCTTTATGATGTTGCACATGGATCTCTAGCCTATAGCGGAATCGGAATTCCGATGAATTGCAGTCTTCTCCATATGTACGGTTCTATTGGATCACGCGCGACTTTATCTCCATCGTTATTCCCACACTTATAGCGTCTTGGGTGCTTCCCCCATAAAAACCTGATCTTAGACCATTTCCCTCCGTTATCTTCAGTATGACAGTCCCATCTACCGGTTCAGCAGAGGTCATGAATACAACGGATGAAGATCCAGTGAAACGGCAGGAACAGGAGGCACAGTGTGGGACACTGCACCAAAACGCGATTGGACATAAAGCACGAAAGAGGTCTTTGTTTTCGCCTCTAGACCCCGTGTCTGCAGAAGCCGTGCACAAAGATGCGGAAACCGTGCAGTATACTCCCGAAGAAGAGGTTCGTTGAAGTATCCGACTGATTGATGTTCTGAAGCCTAGAATGATGTGTAGAAGAAAGTTCGGCGAAAGATAGATAACGCTGTACTCCCTTTGATTATTGTTAGGTGAGATATCCTCACCAGAGCGTACTTGCGCTGCTGACAAGACCATTTTAGTTATTGCTGTGAGTGACCTTGGTAAGAATCATCCTCATTAGATGCTTAGTCAACTTTCTTGGGACCTACAGTCAATCAGTTCGGTAAGATATCGAGATCCACCAAATATGGTCTGCCTTCTATCGCTTATGCCTTGGCCAGATCGTACAAATATGTTAGTAATGAGACGTTCAGACTTAGCAATGGGCTGAACTTGATATGTACAGCGGCAATGCTCACGTCATTGAAGCTTTCAACGATAATTATGTGGGTCTTTCTCTGTCCAGAAACGACGATGCGCTCATTTTCTTTCAGGGCATTACGAGTAACCAGAAGTGGACGCTAGCTCTTAGCATTTTCTATGTAGGGTATTGTGAGTTTCGCATCAGTTTTTGTGGATGGCGTCATCTGACAGATCTTAGGTTTGCTTGAAATGCCGGCAAATAGTAAGGCTACCGGTCTTAGTTTTGTTCGCTAACGCAGGTTCCATCCTAGTTTTGCAACGACACATCGGGGCGAATAGATTGTGAGTTCAAATTTTTGAAAGGGAAGGGGCATCTTAATCATACTTCGGTAGCTTTTTCTTATCGCTCACGTTCTGGGGTATATGCTCACTTTCTTTCACGTATGCCAAAGGATATGCCGGCCTTCTGGTGTTGCGGTGCGCAGAACTCGTCGCAGGAAAGAAAGTAATAGGCTTATAGAATGATACAGTGTACTCATGGGGATAGGGGAAGCTGGGTACTACGCAGGTGTCATATATTATCTATCGTTCTGGTATAAACGGTACGTCATTCCGTCTTGGACAGGACTCGCTATCCAACGATTGCAGGAGTGAATTGGCATTCAGAATCAGGTCGGGTCACATTCCTTTTGGCGCAATCCGTGGCTCAACTATTTTAGTCTTGTGATGACTGGTGTCGTACCCGGAGCCATTGGTGTGGGTGGCAATGCAACTATATAGTGATTGTACTTGACTGCTTTATAGGGATTGATTGCCTTTGGCTTAGTGCGTGCACACACATCACTTTTGAAGGGGCAAGTATTTTCCACTGCAATTTATGACAGTCCTTTTACTCAAAAAATCTGTAGATGGCAATTTCTCTTCCTCGTATGTTTCTCATTTCGTTTGTGTCCAGACGTTGACTGTCCTGTTCAGATAGAGGCTATTCCAACCATCGTCATGGGCACAGTTATCTTATTTTTCCTCCCACCTTTCCCATTTTCCGCATCATTCTTGACACCCCGTGAACGAGCCATAGCTCAAGCCAGATTGAATCGAGACCATAAGCCTCAGTCACATGGAGGAATGACTGGATGGCAGGGTTTCAAAGCTATCGTAGCGGATCCGAATGCTTGGCTTTTCATGGCTATTTACGCTAGTTGTGAGTGTCTGCTATCTTTGTTGTAAATGATCTAAATCCTGATTTGACGTTGTCCAGTCAACGTAGGAGTTGCGACAGTATCATACTTCCTTCCTACAGTGCGTGATACCTTACATGAGCAATCCCCTTGTTTCTGACAACCAATGTTAAGCTCATCAAGGACCTTGGATTCTCCTCTATCAACGCACAGGGGCTCACTGTCGCTCCATATGTTGTCGGCTGGTTCATGGTCATATTCCAGGCTTGGCATAGCGACTACACTAAGGATAGAGGGTATCATATCATGTTCTCTGCCACGCTATCGGCTATCGGGTACATCATTCTCGCCGCTGTGGCGCACAAGAGCATAGGTGCAGCCTATTTCGCATTGTTTCTTGTTGTTGGGGGAAACTATAGCCTGTTCCCACTCGTAATGCAAGTGGTTTAGTGAATCCGAAACTCTTCGGGGTTGGCTGAATGAATGATATATTTTTTTAGGAGTTGGGCTGCGAACACGTTCTCGCCCACGTCGAAGAGGGGTGTTGGGACTGCTTTTGTGGTGTCGATATCGAATTGTGTCTCCATGTGAGTCGCGCTCATTCCAGTGTTGAGTTATGACCTTTACAAGTGTAGTGCCTCGCCTCAAATCTATTTTGACCCCGAAGACTCATTCCGTAAAGGACACGCGATTTCTGCGGGGTAAGATACTCGAGATCTTTAAAATTTGATTAACCTCTTTTGATTTTGAAGGTGTTTGGTCTTGTGCATTTTGGCTGCTTTTATAACACGTACGAAGCTGAGCATGATGAATAAGAGAAATCAGAAAATTCTGCAAGAGAGGGTATCCAGGGATGAAGGAAAGAGTGCGATAGAGCTTGAGCAGGAGGATGGTGAGGTTTGGGATAATGATCCCCGATATGTTTTCTTGGTTTAACACTTGATCTCTAAACACTGTTGACCCCTTCGTGGTCTCAGTTCGTAATTTCTTGAGCTGGGGTATGTGAATAGTCATTGGGTTGTGCCTGGAGGGTCTGTCTATATACGCGTCTTGGCTTCGCCTGTTGCGGATAATAAATACTGACATCAACAACTTGAGAACACTGAACGTGGGAACGGGGCATATGCTGACTAATCTGTCTTCCCAACATGTCCCCTACTAGCCTTGAGCAGCTTGTGTTATTCAAAGCCCAAAATCCAAGGGCATCCCAGGAATTTATTGATCGAGCATCGCCCCTGCTGAAGGATATCAAGCATACAAAGGCGAACGATGATAGTATGTATTCTGGTCGTCTGTAGGCTGGCTTTTTTTTGATTGAGAGGAATAGTCTGGCCGGTAGTTGAGCAGCTGGTGATGGCGGCATTAGACGTCGGTAGATTGGACATTGCAAAAGTACGGTTTAATGTTTGGAAATGGTTTGTTTCGTCTTGCTGATAATGACGTGCTCTTGGGTAGACGGCATGGGAAGCTCTTGCGGATCGAATAGGCCAAGAGTCACCTCGTGTTGTACTGCTCCAAGGTCTTTTATTGGAGGCTACAGTATCTCCAGAAATTTCCCTTCGTTTTTATGAGACAGAAGCCCAGAACCATGTACATAACCCAGTGAGTGACTATTCCATGGCGCGTGTTTCCCAAAGGTCTTGACTTGCGTGAGCTTGTAGATGTTTTGGAAACGCCAAGTCGCGGTTCTTCGTCGGATGGGAAAGACTGAGGATGCAGTAAACGAGCTCAGATCGCTCCTGGATACTTTCTACAATGACCTTGAAGGCTGGCTTGAATTAGCAGATATCTATTCCTCGTGTTGCCAGTATGTCCTCACTTTCCTGGGTACTTGCTGTATTTGACAGGCATGTCCTTGCGGGTCTCAAGTTACCTCTCAGCTTTACAAGCTCTTTCCCAAGCTCTCCTTTTAGCTCCCCAAAATCCATTCATTTTCCTTCAGTTTGCCGAAACTGCGTTCACGGCCGGGGATATTCCTCTCGCGCTGAAGAATTTCCTGATAGTCATCGACATGAACGATAGTGACGTTTCTGTGCCTCAGGACCAGTCGCCCACCGGAATCAGTGTGAGGGCTTGGTGGGGAGTTAAACTTGTACGTCGTCGACTGCGTTTCTTTCTGTGCAATCAGGAATTGAATTCAGCGTTTTAATTCGTTTTTTCTTAGTGTGCTCGCAGATTGTTGTATCCTCCTGCAGGTGGGATTGCGGAATCTATTTCCAAGACGGCGATACCCAAAAACTTGAAAATGATTGATCAGATGGCAACAGAACGCGTTTTGACGTCGTATAGCGGCGAGCGAGGCATCCATAATAGGGACGTTGTGTCCCGGTGGATGTCCAATATGTAATCTTAGAGGAATTCAATTCCACGGTCTATCAGGCTCTTGCACGTGCAAGGTCCACATAGAATAATTGGCTATATCAACGAATACACGTGATATGTATTATTGCTTGTTGGACACCTCCCACCTCCATGGCTAATACTTTTCGCAAATTTTCCGAGGCTTTGAGTAAAGTCAGCAAAAATTTCAAGGCTAGCCCGATAGATGCCACGACGGTGCTTGCGGATTTTGTATCTACGGCCAAGAAGAATTACCTCGAGGCTATACAGGAACTACCTAGCAGGGGAGGAGAGTGGACTGTTGTCATGGGCAACGAGTCATGCGGTAACATTCCTTATCACGTCATCAAGCAATCGGGGGTCTTCTGACCATATTTCGTTTGTTTGTAGACTTGGACAGTATAGCCAGTTCTATAGCTTATGCCTGGGTCGAGTCCGAGGTGCACAGGCGGCCGACGGTACCGCTTATCCCAATGCAACCAGAAGATCTCCATCTACGTGCAGAAAACATCTACGCTCTCAATCTAGCGGGAATCTACAAGCCCCGAGAACAGCTTCTTTTCCTCACGGATATCCCTCACTTGAACGACGCCGATACCTCTTTTCCCTCCCAACGATTCGTGCTCGTCGATCACAACAAAATCAAAGACCGGTATTTGCATAATAACGTGGACGGTCGTGTCGTTGCGATTGTGGATCATAGAGAAGATGAGGGGTTGTACAAGGACACGGCTGATCCTCGGATAGTCCTTCCTTGTGGGAGCTGTTGTTCGCATATCGCGACGAGCGTTCTTCCGTCTCGCGATAATCCTTTGGGGATCAGTGTACCTCGTGAACTCGCGACGCTCCTTCTGTGTGGTGTTTTGATCGATACGGATGGTCTACGGTCAGGAGGTAAAGCCCTCCAAGTCGACCGTGACGCAGCGGTGATTCTCATCCCACTCTCAACTTACTCTGAGATGATCACAACGACCTTTTCGAGTGAGAGTGGAATGAGGCCAAATGGAAATGCAGTGCGCGATGACAAGTCTATCAAGGATTTGACGTCGACGCTCTCTCGAAAAAAGTTGGATCTCTCGCATCTCGGAACGCGTGATCTCCTCAAGAGAGATTGTAAGGTGTATGAGTACTGCGTTGCGTGGCTTCCGGGTTCTCCGATCGTTCGAGTGGGCTTGTCGAGCGTGCCTATGCCTTTGTGTGAGTGGGCTAGGGAAGGGACGGTGGAGGAGGAGATTTTCTCGTGGATGAGAGCGCGTGGGATACATATCCACGGAGCGATCACGTCGTTCAAAGAAAAACCTAACAAGAAAGGGTCGAATAAGGGGAAAGAGAAAGAAAGAGAGAAAGAGACGGGAAAGTCTCGGAGAGAGCAAATTTGGATGGTGGTGAATCCCGGAGTTTTGGAAAGCGCTGAACAGGCGGCGTATTCCTCGCGAGGGAGACAGATCGACGTGGTGAAGCTTAACTCGAGATTTTTTGAGAGTTTGGAGAAGGATGGTGCGCTTCGGCTTGGCGAACATGAGCTTAGGTTGAATAAGAATGGAGGGTTGCCGGTGGGTGTTGAGGTTAGAGTTTATCACCAGCGAGACTCGAATCCGACGAGGAAGTACACGGCTCCACTTGTCAAGAAGATCCTGACTGAGCAGGTCGCGGTGTCACTGTCAAATGAGTCTTGACCTAGATCATAATCACTTTTTCTTTCACTGGAATGCTATCCATCCTTAGAGTCACTATAGTGCTGTACAACTAACTACATCCATAATTACATTCACGGTGACTGTCTAAACATGGATTTTGGCTATTTTACAACTATGCTGGGATAATTAAATAAAAAGAGAGACCACCCAACTAGAGGGACTCCATCGTAGATATACAAAACTCACAAGTCTCAATTTGCTTCCAACACGATCGGCAACGACGGATCAAGGTAACTCTTGGCTGTAACGTAGGATGCCCAACTTTCCCGACTTCCTCCTCCTTCTCCCTCGTCGTTCTCAGCTTCGTCTTCGTCGAAATCCAACAGTCCAAATTCTGCACCCGCCAAAAGTCCCCGATGAGTGAAACTCGTAGATGGGGTACTGATAGTTGGACTTGAAGAACTCCCATCTGAATCGGAGGTGTGGTGGTCTGAAGATAAAGGTGCGCGTTTGTTATTTGAATGACGTGGGACCATGGAAGTGGTATCATGATGATCACTACGCCTCGACCGATCGTTCTTCCCGAATGGCGTGGGTGAGGTAGCAGACGAGATAGACTGTGTATGCAAGGCAGTGCCCACGCTCGCCGTAGCATCTTCCTCTCCCTCCGTCATCATCTCACTTCCCGTCGAATTTGCACGCGAAATCGAAACGAGGCCTGACTCCTTCTTCAAACCAAAAAGCTCCTTGGCAGATTGTGCAAAATCATTCTCGACACTGGGCGTGCGCAAGATTCGGCGCTTCCTCCTCCTCAGGGATCCTCTACATGGCGCTGAGAGAGCTGTTTGGGGTGGAGAGTCGGATTTCACAGGGGTGTTGGGGGAAGAAGAGCACCCGGGCGACGAAGTGGAGGGATGTGAAGGGACGCGCGCTTTGTATGGCAATGAAATGTGCTCTCTAGTCTCACACCGCATAGTTTCACGTGAATCTTCACGAATAATAGACAAAATCGGGCGTCGCGGTGGGGGAGCCGAACAAACAGGGTGCGGTGTGCTTTCTGTTGACGACGACGATGTGGGAGAGGACCTGGGGCTCGCAGATGCCCTTCGCTTCTTCTTAGCATCCTGCGTCCCGTTTTTGACGCCAAGATCAAATTTCGCCAGCCCCTGTTCCCAGACATCGGGGTGGTCGCAGTGGACTCTGTAGTACCTGATATAGCCTCCGAGTGCGATAGGAGGGAAAGGCGTCGCAAGCTCATCGCCCGTCAAATGACACAGCTGGGGTGGGATCTCCTGAACCTTGATCCCCGTCCGGTGTGCTGCTGGAGTGGGAGGTGGCGAGGGAGGTGGCGAGGGAGGGAGTGCCGGCGGGGCTGATTGGCGTCTCATCTTGGCGCTGTAGGCAGCTTTGGCGAGTGAAGTCATCTTGTTGTTGTGGCAGTCAGTGGTGGTAAGCAGCTGACTATATGGTGTGCCTGGAGTATATATACCAGATTCAGTCGGGTGTGTCACTCCGGTTCACAATAGCAGTGCTGAGCAGAACTTGTTGCTCATCTCTCTTTTCTGTAACGTGGAAGCTGGGGGAACCATCCCTAGCATGGCCTCCAACTTTGACTGAAATAGCTTATGGAGTAGAAGCAGCAAAACTCTCAGCCTACCCAGCTTTTTCTCTCATGCATCAGGTTTCTTGTACCGAAAACGATCCGTTTCTTATCATCCAAGCTGTAGTTACCTGCTATATCAACACGTCACCGTTTGATATCGGTCATTTCCAGCTAGCTTAGCGGCGCAGTTCCAATGGTACAAATCATATTTGCAACTGTCCAATGGAAATGAAGATAGTATCGCGGCATTTACTTGGCAGCTCCGATTGTCTGTCTGACACTAGCATCCGAGCAAGATGCATTTCTGCTCTATCTCTTGACAGTGTTAGAGGCCTTCAAATGAACGTTCCAATTGAAACTAGAAACAGCATTCATGACGAGATAATTATATCTCATGCACTATAGCTTGTCAACGTCTACCCAACGAATTCGACGCTGCAGTGTCATTTTGATTCTCGCTTGCTTGGTAACAGTATCCCTGTAAGAGGTTCGAGTTTCATATCTTCTCTTGATCCACATCCACTGCGCGCCTCCGTCTCCCTGTGATTTGTAAATTATGATTCCCGAGTGGATGATGATGATGCGTATGTCGTTGTCGCACGAACATCGCTATGATTCATAAATAGATAAATAAATAAATAAAAAGAACGCTGCTTCATGAGAAAGAATTTATTCGAGGGTGGAAA
>Ga0153950_1000153_pt1 | contig 29506 bp, 32 predicted proteins | sample TSNJ034MetaG_FD_104737 | JGI IMG/M metagenome (GOLD analysis project Ga0153950, IMG submission 104737) | Attine ant fungus gardens microbial communities from New Jersey, USA - TSNJ034 MetaG | ecosystem: Host-associated > Fungi > Mycelium > Unclassified | place: USA: New Jersey, Wharton State...
CCTGACACTGAACTTGCGTGTTGATGTCATCCTAGACCTCTAACCTAAAATGCGAACGAGTGTTTCGAAGGCATCTTGTTTTTGTGTCCTATTGTGCATCACCGTCCATGTTCTGAAATATCTAGGTCAGGTTTCATGGCAACTCAAGTCTCAAGATGTCCCTGCATCACTTGCTCGCTCCTCCGTTTTTATTGTCACAGAGAACAGTGACATCTGCTACAGACTTCGCATGATTGATCTGAGGCAAGTCATAATCCCGTCTACTTGTGGTGGCAGCCAATTGGACGTGCAGTCGCTCAAGGACGGAAAAGTATGTGAGGCAGTCAAGTTGCTACACGAGTGTCCCATTGCAATTACTGAACATCTGACTGGCTGATGCTGGTGAGTAGCAAAACAAAAGAGCGTGTTCGGGGTACAGGAATCGCTTTCAGTGGATGTCGGTGAGGACTTTTTCTCCACATCCAGGAACCATGGCGATTCAATTGCAATTAGTACGTACTAAAATCTAATCACATAGGCATGGATGCACCTAGAATATTGGTAGCCCCCTTTGTTTTGTTCGTCTTACACAGTTAGGATCGCACCATTGGCATCTAAGTGAAAGACTTGAGCTCAGACCAAGTAAAATAGTAAAATAGCATTAAACGTTTTAGATGGAGATAAGATAGGGACTACCGGAAAAAGATCTTGGTATCAAAGCACTGAAACTAGTTATAGGACTAAGCAAATGTAAAACAAGTCATGTAATCGGACTATATTAAAAGACGAATTGACAAGTCCTCTCATCTTGGAAGAAAGCGAAGATCAAGAAGAGAGGGAGAGAAACTCGTGAGCATGTGTTTGAGTGGACACTTGATGTTTTCATGGATAATTTCAGACTGGCCGTAATCTGATTTCGGTCGCGGGGGGTTCACGCTGTGAGCCAGAGGACATGGTTCCAGATCTACGAGGAATTCGTCTCTGGAGCTGTGCATCCGAGACGTCATCCGCGCCATAGTTGGGCTGAAGATTTTGACCCATCCCTGCGCCTTGTGAAGTTTGAGTTAGATGACTTCTTGCATCGGCCGGAATTTCATCTCTGCCATCGTTGTGCTCGAGGTCTGACGGAAGGAGAATAGCGCGATCGATCGCGACGGGCAAGCTTCGGTGGCGCCCACGAAGTATCACACCACATATGACAAGCTTTGATAAAGGGCGAAATGCACCAGATAAAGAGTAGTTTTGCTAATTGACGTTGAATACCAATGAACGACTAGTTCAGAGAGAATACTCACATCAGTGATGCCGAGGCTGAGCCCGACAGTGCCATAAGCAGAGACCACCTCAAACACTACGATGTTTAGCGGTAATCCTACAGAAAGTAGAGATATCACTTACTGATGTTGAAGACATTGAACCACACATTATTGTCAGGATTGTTAATCTGATGCCGCTGTTTCCGTAAAGATCTTCTCAGCGCAAGTTGGACATTGCTACTAGTTCAATCATTCACCTCGATAATGCAAATCAGAAAAACGGCAATGGCAAGCCACCACATATCTATCAAACATCAAGGTTGGTGATCCATGTCGGAACAAACAGGAACGAACATACCAAAGGCAAGCTGTCTGCGAATGTGCATCGCCAGATAACGACTCCAGACGTTGATCCTACTGGGGCCAAATGGCTGGAACTTCTCTTCCAAGTTGTCATCCTCGTCAGCGAAAACGCCAAGCGACTTTTCTTCATAAACATTGGTTGATCGAACACTGATGAAAACTTGGCTGAACATTCCTGAGGTACTTCTAGAAAACTAACCTCAGAGTGATCGGGTCTAAAGAGGGATGGATCACATTGGGATAGGTCAAGGAAGCAGGAGAAACAGGACACGTACAAATGCTGATATACATCATTACCAAGTAAAGCACCCTGTATTCAAGTAGGCAATGAGGTACAGCACGCAGATCATAAAGCACCTTACTTGACAGCAGGTGCGAGATTGTTCATTGGCACAATTGAAAAACCAGCAGCTCTGACCGCTACAGCTTGAAATAAGCCTGCGGCAAAGCGCGTATTAAGGGAAATCTGCTCGATGACCGTGTTGCCAATGTCTAGGATCATGAAAAAGAACCAATCAATAGCACTGGGGATGGTGATGAGACTTGAGCCACTTGATAGCAATACAAGATAACATACGTAAGTAGAAAAACGATAGTCAAGAGGAACCAGGTTTGATGGGAAGGGAAAAGGTACGTGTAACAGCGCCGAGGGTGATCAAGTAGGAAATGCAGTGTCTCGTTCAGGTGTGATTTCCGGGGTATTAATTTCGTCATGAGCCAACTGCCAAAAATCAAAGATTTTACATTCCACATGAGTCAGTATCACCCACATTAAAAGTCGTAAGCTTGAATGCAGTACTTCGTGAGTTCGTGATTAAAACGTGAAGATTCATAACGTACAAAATCGGCTGTCGAGGAACTTTAAAAGTCTGGATTAAACTTGGATAAATTTTACTCACATAAGCACAATTTCCTCCTAAAATGAGCAACATCAAAAAAACGATCATGGCATATGCCTTTTGATAAGGGACCATCGACTGATCGACCAAAGAGCTTCCAGTATTCGTAAATGCTGAAGACACCTGAAACAGTGAGAACCTGGACCAGATCAAGCAACTGTCCAAAGCAGTGGAGATGCAACAACATACCACACACTCGACAATGGTCGGACCAGGTTCGGAACTCTGAAAGTATCACTCCAGCGCGAAGTCGAGATATAAGGTGCGATGATTGCGAATGAAATAAGCTGAAGACCGATGAAATACTGCAGAAGATTAACCGCCAATATGTAAATCTCTATGCTAGTAACTTACACCTGCGACAAGCCACAATAGAGCATTCAAGGCCCTGTACTCTACCCCACCGAGTTCTTCCAACTGTTCATGAGTTAAAAGATGAAACGCGGAATTGCGACCGACGATGGCATCGAAGCTAATGTAGCGCACGGCCTTGGCGTGAGGAGGGGCATGATGTCCTGCCCTTGTTGACACGAGGGATGTTGCTGCCGGGATAGTGACAGTCCTAGTGAGTCGTCGTTGGAACTTAGGGAACATTTTATTAATAATCGAACTGATTAGCCGGTGAGGCATGGGGAAACCACCGAAACCACGATGCTTTGCGCTTCTTGTCGTTCGGTATGTTCTTTGCGTCTGTGTTGTACTAATCGCATAAGGTGGCCCCAAGGATGATCGGTGTATTGATCCTGCGAAATGACAATAATCATGAATCAGAACCCATCTCGCTATAAGGACACAAAGGCGTACCAAAACCCGGAGATTGTGGATTTTGCTCAATTCCAGAATCTGTGTCAGGGTCATACTCAGCGATGATCAGTTGGTCGGGCTTCCCTCGCGGGCGCTGAAGGTCAGGTGCAAATTCGATGGTCTGTTGCCGAGGAAATCCCCCCTGGTTCCGAACGGCTGAAGTGTCCATCATGGTTTCATACCGATGAATGGGATCTACGTCGCTTCAATTCGAATCAAAGATTTAAATAGCGTAGAATACACACTAGTGGGGGTGACAGGTCTTGAAGGTACACCAGGGTCAGATAACCGCCGGCGACGTCTGGGACATTCACTCTGAGTATTCTGCAGATCTCTATTGCTGATCAATAATACTGCTCACCCATCGCTGCCGCGGGAGGTAGTTTCAGAAACAAATTCCCTGACACCCTCAATCGGTTCAGCCTCTTGAAGTCCGTGGTGACCATCTGGAGAGCCCGCACGTTCGTCACCCTCAGTGATGGCAAATGTTGCCTGCTGCATCCCACCGAGATTTCTTGATGGTGACGCATTTCCCGCAGTAATCCAACCACTCGGATTGACAAGCTTAGGAGCGTCATCCATACGTCTAATCATATCCGGTCTCAGCTTCTTGATGATACTTCGTTTGGGATATCGATCAGAATCACTCCCATCTTGGCTTTCTTCGGTAACATTGTGACCCGGATGGAACAGGGTCGTCATCCAACGAGACCATGGACGTCGTTCTTGTCGCTGAAAATGTTCCTCGCCTTCTACGGGAGGCCTACCACGTGCGTCATCATTTTGCATACCCTTTGCGACAACCATGTGTTCGAATCTACGCGCAAAATAGTGCCTGCCCTCCAACTATCAATTTTAAGCTCTCGAGATAATAGCCAACTGACCTCCTGACGAGAACCATAAACCACGACACAAAAATCTCGAAAAACCTATCAAGACCTATCACCACCTTTGAACGAGAAGCCAATACTTACTGGATGTCCGATTTGCATTTGAATGAATAGAATTACTTGTTGCCACTTGGTCAACGAACTCAAGTTGACAGTCGCCAGTCCGCAAACACACATCGAACTGAAGCAATTAAACAGCGCATCGATAAACGCGACATGGTAGCGCCCATTGCTAGCATAGAAGATCGCCGAGAAGATAAGCGGGGTGACCGTGCTGGAAATGAGAGATGGTCAGCACGCGAAGCATACAATTAAGTTAGAGACGTACAAGTAGATCAGGTGGATACGATAGAAATTGAGTTCGCTCGTAATGCTGGACCATACTCGGACTGGCCATTTGAGCGAGGGAGAGTCGAGATTTGGCATAGGGACGGAAGGAAGGTAGTGGCGGATTTTATAAAGACGGTTTTTGTAGGGAAGCGGTGGAGAATTTTGTTTAAGTGGCTTTTGAGGCCAAAGGACCGTAAAGATCGGTTCAACTGACCAAGACTATTTTAAGGGACGACGAGGGAAAAACAAAGTTGAAATGAACAATCATTCTTAGATTCCATTGAGCAGTCTCGCAAAGACATATAGTCAGTCTCCCAATCTTCTCACGCCCTCTCCCAGATCGTGGAGCAAGAAAATCAGCACATCTAGGATACCTAACTGGAGAACCTATCAACACAACAAGTCTCCGTGGGATACAAGAATAGATAAACTGCTGCGCGGACGAGATATACGAGAGAAAAAAAGGTAAAGGAGGCAAGATGAAAATAACATGAACTAAGTGGAAGATAATACAAAAGGAAAAAAGGTAAAGCCATGATGAGAGTAAGTTATGAATGCAGTAAATGCCAGGGAAGAATAAGAATTAGGCGACTAGTGTTCTACAATAATAACCCAAGAAGCTTATCACCGTCCATCGAACTAGCTATCAGTCGCGACCGCCGTTCCTCAGGGAACTCAACACCCTTAATCATCATAGCAAATAACTGGAACGCCTTGGGTGCGTCAATTGCAATGTCACCAATAATCTCGGCACAGGGCAAAAAGCCTTGTTCAAGCGCATCCTGCGAACACAAATTCTTCGACGCAGCTCGGCCAAACAGGTCAGCCGCCAGCTTTGCATCAGCCTCCTTAGACTCCACAGCACTTGACACAAGTTTGTCTATCAGTTTGCTATGGTGTTGCGCCGGAAGAGCCGTAAAGTAAACCTCGCCCTCGTCCAGGTTCCGAACGGCGAAGAACTCCTTCACGTCCTCTTGAATCTTCTTCTGCGCTTGGTCATCTGTCATCTCCACAGCTGGTGTGGTAGCTTCTTCCTCCTCACTACTCTCTTGGGGTTGTTGGATCTCAGACTCGATAGGTTTCGTTCGAGGTAACAAAGCAAGTTTCTTGCGTTGGGGCAGTGTCTCGGAACCTATGAGTGCAACAAAGAAAGAAAATTAATATCACATTGTGGAGCCTGCAGATGGAATATACTTTTATCAGCTCCAGACTCAGTATTCTGTAGCATCGAGAACATGTTCGAACTAGAGCTTGTCCGAGATATCGATTCTCGCTTATCTTTCTTACTAGTGAATATGCTTCCCGGTCCAAAGGTCGGAGGTGATGGTTTGTTGCTAATCTTGCCAAAGTTGCTCAAATCGACCTTGGCAGGCCGAGCAACATTTCCAGCAACAGCCCACCCATCTGGGTTAGCTGGAGGTTGGTCGCTTCGATCACCACCCCGCCGTGAACCGCCTCGAGACATACTGATCTGTCGTTGTGAGTATTCCTTCTCATGAGCAGCCTTTTCCTTGGCAGCCTGTCAGGGGATGATGAGTAAAAGTAAGTTGCGAGCACATGAATCAGCGTACCGCTTCATGAACCTGAGCGATCGTCGTAGGCGCTACAATGGCTTTTCTCGAGGACCATTTCCTCTCACGCATCTCGATGACATCCTAATTTATCAAGGTTGGCCATGCCTGATCAGCCAAAATAGTAGACACAATAACGAACCTGAAGCATAAACTGCATCCGAGGACTGACATTCTGGCTCTTGGTCAATTCACCCATACGGCGGAAATATACATCCATGTGTGCATGTGCCTTCGGCGTGTCCAAAATCGACCCAACTGTCGTCAGTAACTTGCACAGACTCTCGATCTCTTCCTCCTCAGGGTTATCCACGTTACCTAGAAGCTTCTTCACGCACTCATGCATAATACGTTCTGTCAACATCTGTAGTTTGAACAGTTCTCCGATAAACTTCACGAGACCAAGACCCTGCCGTTTTGCCTTCTGAGCAGCATAGTATTCATCCGAATATAACGCAACTTCTCCATCCTCGTTCTCCTTGTTCTTCTCATTTGCAGCCTTAATCGCCTCGTCTTCTGTGGCTTTAGATGCAGCGGCAGCAGCCGTGGCCTCCTTTTGTACCCAACCCCTCTCGAAATCTTCTTGGCACCTATTCAAAAGGTATTTCCTGAAAAGTTGTCCACCTGCAATTGGTTTCCCATCTGTGTTCTTGATACCATCGTCCTGCACCTTATTACTAATCTGTTCCATCATCTTGCGGCACAATCTGGCGTACATCTCCGACCAAGCAGCTTCATCCGTTGCTTTCTCGAATACCAGTCGAATAACTTGAATAAGTGTCCTGCCATCTTTCTCCTTCTCAGACTTGTTCGCCCACTCAATGATTTGATCGGATATTGAGTCGAACCTCTCCATTGTTAATTTATTGAGCAGGCCTCTTACTTTCCGATCAACAAAATCTGGTGAATCCGCATCAGTCTGGATGGCCCTCCTGTCCCATCGGTTCTCAGAAACTTTGAGCGGGACAACAGACTCAGAGGGAAGCATGGCAAGCGAACTAGCAGTTTGTTGAACAGCCATCTTGCTACCATCACGTGTTTTACCGCGTTGACTGCGAACACGATCTCTATTCATTCCACCTTGACTAGGCGTCCGCTGCATGGGAATTGGCCGACCAAATTGCGAGCCAGCAGGGCCACTGGCCAAAGAGCGGCTGGCAGCGAGCTGGAATCGCTCTTCACTTGTCATCTTGGATCCTTGAGTTGAAAAATTACCCATCCCCCCACCAGTGAAAGGGTTGAGGTTGCTTGATCTGGGAAAGCCACCTGAACCGGGACCAAGTCCAAGCCCATGACCAGTCGAACCAGAACGTGAAGGAATCGAAGGGCCACCGGAGGCTTGACGATTGCGAACAGGGCCACCACGCTGCATAGCCAAAGCAGATTGATCGAAAGCATCAAGACCAATGGCATCAAGAGGAGGGAGTGTCTCGGGCTTCTCCTTACAGATAGCCATAAACTGCATAAGGAAGTCGCGGTCATACCTAGGAAAGGGTCAATACGAAAGGACCTAAGTTATCATCATCAGGCACTTACCGGAATTTGCCATCCTTGGCATTGGTATTTAACTCTGGTCTGGGACTCGAGATACCTTCTGGGTATTGGACATTATTGATATCGTCGATATTGCGAGCAGTTGCAAGAGCAGAAGGAATTGAAGGAGGGACAGAGTCGGCGTTGGCGAGATCTAAATGACCTGGTCGTTTCCTAAGGGGTTCGTTGAGGGGCTCTGAGGTATTGATACGAAGAGGTTCCTTCGCCTTGTAATTGTCTTTGAGCGCTGAAACGGCATCAAGACTCTCAGGCTCCTCTGTGAGTTCACCTTCTTCTTTTGCCTGAGCCTTGGTAGCCTCTTCGGCCTCTCTAGCTTGGGCAGCTTTCTCTTCCTCTAGACGCCGTCGCTCCTTCTCTTCTTCCTCCTTGCGTAGGCACTCACGCGCTTCCTCCTCTCTTAGCTTCTCCTCTTCCTCCTCTCTTAGTTTCCGCTGCTCTTCCTCTTTTCGCTGACGTTCTTCCTCCTCTTTTCGCTGGCGCTCTTCCTCCTCTTTTCGCCGACGCTCTTCCTCCTTTTGTTGGCGGTCCTCTTCCTCCTTCCGTAGACGTTCCCTCTCCTCCTCTTCCCTCTTGATTCTTTCTTTCTCTTCTTCCATACGAAGACGTTCCTCCTCAGCTTCCTTGCGCGCTCTTTCTTCCTCAGCCTCCTTCCTTATTCTCTCTTTCTCCTCCTCTTCGGCTTGACGTTTCCGTTCTTTTTCTTCTTCCTCAAGCTTTCGAACACGCTCTTTCTCCTCTTGTTCCTTCCGCCGTCGCTCTTCTTCTGCCTTCTCTTTCCTTGCCTCTTCTTCCTTCACCTTGCGCTCAGCTTCAGCAAGCCGTTGGGCACGTTGTTCCAGCGATTCCAGTCTCACACTCTGGCGGACAGGCGTCCCACCGGGACTCCCCTGACGGAACGCCGTAGCTTGCCCATTCGTTGAGGCATTGTTAGCCGGTGACGACGAACTACCTTTAAGATTCTCAATATTGACCTCTGTCCCATCTGCCTTTTTAATCACGACTTTTGTTCGTGGTGCAAATGTAGAGGAATTAGCGTTGAGTCGTGAGGTGGTAGCTGAGGGTGTAGGCGGAGGCGACGAAATGCTACTCATACTTGATGAGGGATGTGTGATGGAAGGGGGTTGGTGAACCGGGTGGATCGGAGATGCGGTTGCATGGGTCAGTGTGGGTGTTCCGGGACCGCCTTGCTGTAAGGGCATTGGAGGATTTCGAGGGGACATCGGAATTCCGGGGTGAGGTGGTCCATGCGGACCGCCTGGAGGATGGTGGTGAGGGTGCGGTGGGTACCATGGAGAATAATACGACTGGTCGTACTGATAACAATCAATGAATAATTGTGTCGACAATAAGTATTCATTACTTACATAATAATTGGCCCATGTGACCGGCATTTGCTGAGGCATGGGCGGCTGCATCTGAGGTGGCGGAGGCATGGCTTGAGGTTGAGTATTGTGAGGCATTGGCCCCAATCGAGGACTAGACATGACAGCATTCATTTGTGCTGGGGCACCGTTGGGGGCACCTTGAGAACGTGGGCCAGCGCCATTAACAATTTGGCGTGTAGACCAGGGACCAGGACGAGATGTGGCGGAGGCAGGTCCTGCTTGCGGATGTCGGTAGGGTGTGAAATGCTGTTGAGGGCCGAGTTGCGAGGGCTGTGACGGGGCCGATGATGGATGTGAATGGATGGACGAACCAGGTTGGGCTGATGGTAGGCCAGAGGAACGCAGGGAGGGCGAAGGGGTATCGGAAGGCTGTGTTGAGGCGACAGATGACGGGTTTTGGAAAAGTTTTGCGATGTCGGGTTTCGCAAGCTTGGTGGCCGAAGATATCGATGCAGCAGGAGAGGGGGCAGACGAACTTGTCGTAGAGGCCGAGACTGCCACTGACGGCCGCGATGACAGAGCAGATTTACCATTCACGTGAGTTTCGTGCCTTTCCGCATCGATCGAGCCGAACGACTTGACAACGTCGGACTTTATGGAAGGTGCAGTGGCTGGAGATGACGATATGGATGCAGAGGCATCATCTATCGAGCCAAAGGTCACGGCCGAGCCTAGCAGACAAAAATGAGAAGACATGAGACGACAAGGAGTGACCGCACGGACCTTGTTTTGCGGCACCGAAATTATTTCTGTTGACAGAGACACCATCTGTGATGGGAACACTTGAAAGGGCGCTGGGGCGGCGAGAGTGGGTCTGGATGACTGGGGCGGATGGGGCGGGGGACTGCGAGCGCGACGGGGTGGACGACGACTGGGGAGGGCCCCGGGACCAAGCTGACACCTTTGGGATTGTCGGATTCTTGGATGACTGTGCAGTAGAAGATCTGCTCATTCTGCACTAGAGTGAGCCACAGCGCTCAGGAGGCAATGGCATACGCACGAATGTCGCAGGAAGAGGTCTTTTTTGGTTGATTTTTTTTGCAGAGCTGGGGTTATGGTCGGGAAAATGACCTGCCAGCAGGCGTTGAGGCGGCTGGAAAGGCTGGGAGCTGGAGAGAAAACTCGGACGCTGGACGAGCAATCCGGCGAGTCCTGTGGCTGAGGACGGAGACAACCAACAGTCCACCACCCACAAAAATTCTCAGTTGCATGACCCTGGACACCCCGCTCATGTAATCATCTACACGGGGTCCTTGCAGAGCCACTTGAAACACGCGTTTTGCAGGCACGAGACAATAGAACCGTTGTAGAGCCACACGCATGGCTGACATCCAAGTGCGGGCAACTGATACGGTAGGACTTGTTCACTCAACCGTAGGAGACATTCAGAAATCTGAATTCGGGATCCAAGAGTAGAGACCCCGGGTATTTGTTTCCTCCCGGGATCCTGAAATTCAATACCTATATACAAGCACACATATCTCACTGTCACTCGTACCAGTCGCGATGCTCCGTCGACCGGAGCACTTCCTTAATTAATTTTTTCTCTATGAGGTGACCTGCTCATGGTGGCTCCTCTTTCTACTCAGTTCTGTGCATTGCCACTTGAATAAAAAGATTTGCTAGAAACAATCATTACTACTAAGAGCCGGCCTTGCAAGTTGATTAGATCACAGATGGTCCACCAATCTAATCACGACGACCACGCTAAGACTTGTTTCAATCACATCTTTTTCCACAAATAAGTCACAAAGGTATCAAGGGATGATTTCCACACGGCAGACGAGGCCGGGACAGATACATGGTGGCAGACATTTGTCGATCCAAAGTTTAGTTTACTATCCAATGGGCTTGCATTCTCTTGGAATTTCCTAAAGGGTGTCTACCGAGATCCCAGTTCACTAATCATGTCCCTATCTTATCTTTATCGCTCCAACTCATGCGGCCATGCCCATCTTCGTTAATCGGCCTCGTTTACAATTGCCTTCGACGCCAGGCGTCGGCTTTGTCGAGAGAATGCAGATCAATTACTTTTGCAAGAATCATGGTGGTGCGAGACTCAGTAGTCAGAAGGATTTAGGATAGCATATCAACAAGACCCTTGGAGTGGAAACCTGGAGCACGTGCAATATGCATATGAACCTTAGACTGATCATAAACGTTTCAAGAGTGGGGAGAGTAGTGGTTGTTTCGCGCTTAACGTCTGTGCCATCCCTTGAAACTTTGGACATTTCGGGTCGGAATACAAACTTGAGGATCCCATGCCTAGAGAAACTATCCACAGTTTTAGGAACCGCAGTCAGACGCAACGGACAGGGTGAGGATAAATAACGATGCTTGGCGTGGGACTAGTATGGGGCTAGTAATAACACCTGTCACAGACTAGGACTTGTACAACTGTGAGTTATCCATGCTAATCAGTTTCAGTCTTTCTAACTCTATTCCTGAACGCTCGAGAAGATCCAGGACACTTTTTTGCGGCCACGTATCAAATCCAAACTTCAACTCCTCCAATGCAGGCACTTCCAAGCATCTCAAAAAACTATCTATGCTCGTCCCAAAATTCGATAATATGTGCAGACGCCGCAGTTGCGTCAGCCGTATCGGAATCAAATTTCCCTTTGTTTCATAAAAAGGATATAGCGTGCACGACTGCAAGTTCGGTGATAACCTGAAGATGTCTAAATGCTGCTGCAGGTCCGCCCAGCATGTACCCTTGTACCCTTGGATTTGACTCCAAGGCAACGTGTTCTCCTCAAATTTTACCATAGTAGGGCCCAAAATCACCAAATTTTGCAGGCTAGGTGCCTGGACAGAGAACCCTCCAATGTCCTTTCCAAGCCAAGATGACCAAACCTCGAGCGTCCGTAAACGCAACAACGGGAGTTGAAGAATCCCACAAAACATCTCATGCGAAACATTTGTCCTGAGTCTCCAGCATCTTCTCAACATTCCCTCTAGCTGGTTCATCAGCTCCTGATCCAGTATCTCCGCACAGGCTGGATCCACTTCCAAATTTATCGCTACCTCTATTGATCTCGAGCCCTGCAGCCACAAATGGAGAGATGCTTTCAACCCTTCCGTTAACCGTGGAATTGTATCAAGCACAAGGGAAAACGATCTCCAGAGCGATGGTGTTTCTAGTACCAATGTCCGCCAAGAGCAACACACATGCCCCAAGGTTATTGGTGACCTCCACCCATTGCGTCCGCCAAATTCGGCCGCATCGTCTGAATACCCCTCGTTTGTACTCAAAACCAACTCGAACACGAGTACCAAAATTTCAGACGGGATTTCGTTTATCCAGCATGTTGATGGGGGCACTGTAAAAGCTTTCCTTTCCCTCGGATGTTTGGACTGCAGGCCTGAAACTTGCATTTCGTCGTTACTCGTATATTGTCCCAAATGAAAATCATCGCTGTCGTCTCGATATGCTTCGTGTGAAGGTACTTTAGCAAGGTTCATCCACCTGCCTTCAAGTTTTTCTCTCTCATCTATCTCGTTTTCCCAGTGATTTTTATCCAGCTCCCCCCGGATGCACTGCAATCTACGATACAGTTGTTCTATTTGTTTGGCAGTAGTCATTGTCGGAGTGCTGGGCGCGGAATCTTCGTCGGAGGATTCTATATTTTCTTCGTTGTTCCAGCAATCGTATATGGCAGTCTCCTGTTCCGAAAACATGACTCAGATGAATATAGATCCCTCTGTGTGGGAGCATACGCACCATTTCCTCGTATCAAGAGCCCCAGTCCTGACTGGAAGAGCCAAGTAAGACCGAATACCTCAGGGAATGACACCGGAGAAGCACAGAGTAGAGTAAAGAACGCAGGAAGTCCTTCTAGGGACAAAAGACTCAGTTAAATATGTCCAGCAGTAGACTAACTACATACACACGCACGCGCTAATCCAGATCCCAATGAAGTAGACAGAGGTATGTCCGAGGCGTTTGAGACCACGTCGATCTTCCTCCCTGCATCGAGTATAATTTCCTTCCGATTCCGATCTTTAGAATTTAGTGGTCCGCTGGCAGGTTCATATTTACAACCACACTTGCTTCGGTGCCATGCATAAGCTTTCTGGTGTCACTATTGAGCCTTGATTATTCCTTGACAGACAATCTTTCCATAATGACAATGACAATAATGACATTAGGATAAGAGATCGCAGCAGACTAGACCCTTGATGGGTTTCAAACCCTGACGAAAACACAGGAATGCTATCGTAAAAACTGTCATTCCCGACAAGGGTCCAACTATAAAAAAATCTTGACTGTCGGAACATGGTATTCGTTAGAGCCTGTTCAACTACGAGGCTATCGAGTTTATGAGAGGCGGGTTTATAAAAATGAGATCATCTGTTTCAAGTATGTGCTTCAGTGATGCTTGGCATCTACATGAACGAATGATTTGCACAGCTTTGGGACAGTCTCAGCCTGTGCTGCGCTTCGGAATGGACGGCTAAAATACACCCTTCCCCGGTGATTGATAGCTCGGACCCGAATGTCCCACTTCTCAAGTACAACCGTTCACACGTCTTTTGATCATGAGGAGTTGTAAAAATGGAGTTGAGGTGTCCGGTATGCTAACTTGGACTTGATGAATCACTCTGGCAGTGGAGGTGTGATACTTGAAAACAGTCTTGCTTTAGCCTTCCCAAATTTGTAACGCTCAAATGCAGTCTGCACTTTGTTTGTAGTTGTATCAACCACAAGCCAAGACACGGTATGGACAGACCCCCACAATGACTATCTATAGACTCAAGACAAATTAAGGGTAGTGTCACAGACTTCATTCAGTTATATCTCTGCTGTCAAGAAGCTGATCACAATGATCTTATTAGAAAGCTCTAGACCTTTCCAATTGTGCACAAAGTGTCTTTGAAGTACTCAAAACACCTTCATCAGATGCTAAAATAGAGGTGGTAAATTGTTGCCAGTCCACTAGGTTTTACAATGAGTAGCAGGGATAATATAACACTGTAGAAATACTGAGTAACAATATTCAGTCCACAATGTGAAATATTCCCAGTCTTGCTCCACAATTCTGAGGTACACAAACAGCTAAGCAACAATGGGGGGGTACGGGAAACGGCCTAAAAATCGACCCAACTTTACGTTTTTTCACAGCAATGAATATTTGCAAGATGGAAATAAACATATGTTCAGAAAGATATATCCACAACACTAGGAGTATATAGGCATGGAGCATCAAATGTAGAGTGAGGCATGCTGATATCCTACTGATTCACTAGAGCCAAATACATACAAATACTGGCTCGCAAGACCAAAATTTGCCACTACTAGGGGCTATGGACCCCTTCAGAAAATGGCCTTACCAAGCTCCAGTATGGGCACCGGGCAAGGAACCTCTACCACCTGGCTTCACAGAAGAGGACCGGGCTGTACTTATACAGCAGTTAAAGTATCAGAACATAATGTCCATGGTTATGGAATCTTGTGCTGCTAAGACTGTCATAGCTGGGACCGTAGGTCAGTGTTCGCATCTTACACATAGCTTGGGCTCATTGTATCCGGAGCTGTGGCTTGTAGGATTTGGACTTGGTGCTTTCTTCTCACTTATGTCTGCTTCATTCGCATATGAAGATCCCCTACTTCGACAGCGATCACAGGCGGGCATGAACACGACGCAGAAGGCTAGTCAGATATTTAAGGAGATGGGAAGAGGAATGTATTCGACTGGCAAGGGATTTGGAAAAGTTGGAGCACTATTCGCCGGGATTGAGTGTGTGATCGAAGGGGTACGTTTACACCAGATTTTTCGTGAGGGATGTTTTTAGCTCCAAAAAAACCAGTATCGTGCTAAGAATGACATTTGGAACTCGATATCGTCAGGATTTCTTGCTGGTGGCGTTCTTGCGCGGAACTCCGGACCTAAAGCAGCTTTTGGTGGTGGTCTCGCGTTTGCAGCTTTCTCTGCGATCGTTGATGTTGCATTTCTTCGGAGAGAACCTGCAGAGTATGTTTTCATTCACATACATTCCTGAGCTGAGCTGATTTTGATTTACCTAGGGAGGATTGATAAAAATTTAGACTTGATAATCTTCACTCCATTTACCCATGCTTACTAATTTATTACTAGATATCTCTGTCGCAATCGCACTGTACAATAGTAGGAAACTAGACACCATATCAAATGTCCTTGCTACATGAACTACTACTTGATTGGGTATTCCCTCCGATAGTGAAGTTTCTACAGGACAATCCTCAAGCTTTTTGCTTCCAGGACAGTATTGATAGTGTAGCTATCAGCCTCTGTCTCCCATGATTAGTGTTTCTCCTCTTTCTTTCCTCTCTTCTCCTCTCTCCTCTCCTGTTCTTTTCCTTTTCTTCTTTCTCTCTCTCTCTATGTATTCAACTGGACTTATCTGCCACAGACTGCTATCAAACACCATGTAATAAACTGATGATTTTTTTAAAAAAGGGGGGCCCAAGATAAATTTGATAGAAGACATCAGTAGCATGATAGACTGTTGATCAAACAAGGAGCATTCTGTCTGTCCTAGTAAAGCTTGTGATAAAACTCCGTGAGAATCAGATTCCGGCATCACCTGTTCTTCCAAAAATTTATACTAGTAATCCACCGCCCCCGCCCCGTTCATCTACTTTTGAACAAGTCTTGCATGTCCCATGCGCCAACCTCTGGACAAAGATTTATCTAAGAGCAAGAATTCACTCAATGTCCGACTAACAGAGTCTGCTGTTTTTCTACGTTCAAGCAATTCAATACACGGCAATACCCATTCAGAAGACAAACCTTCTATCCTACGTGGCTTACTGATTTTGTTTCTCGCAAAACCGACCAAAATTTCTAGGATAGAGATTGAGTTAGTGGGGAAGACGGAAACGGCATGGCCCGAAGGTTAGCTCGTAATTTCTCTGATCTGATTATTTATACATCCTGGTTCATCCACTCTTCTTCAAAGGCATTGGAGCTCGTAGGATTGAAGTTGCTGAAGAGCATTGCTTTTTCCGTGCATATACCACTTTCTTTGAGGCTTCCAAGGCACATTCTCGTAGGGCTGCCTCAATAGGACCCGGTATTGCGGCGCAGGATCATGATTTACATCACGACGATTGGGAGGAGCAACATCCTAATACTTCCCAACACACCAGAAATCATGCCTATCAGGAGGGTGTCAACAGTAATCATACCCCCGACGGGGACTTGGCTTCGCGAGGTTCACGCCAATTTCGCAATGCCAGTGTTGATGTTCCTCACTACCAATCCAACTATGTCTCTCAGCGTGAATATTTCTCTGATGCTCCACCTTATTCTGCTTTGGCTTCTACTCCTTTATCAAGCAATCCCCAATCTGCCCTCTCTTCCCCACATCCGCTTAGCCAAGACCCGAATTCCGCCCACAGTCTAGAGGAATTTCGTACCGCTCTGGATAGAAGACACTATACACCGAGTGAGAAGCATACCTTGGTTCCCTAGTAATTAACATTCTAATCCTTTCCATAGCTTCGCCTGCGTTGACCCCATCACAAACCAACAGTCCAGCACGACACGAGTTTTCCGCGCGACACGTTACGGACGGTGCATCAGATGATAACTACATGTCAACGTCAGAGCAGGCTGGCAGTCCGAGAAATGTGAACAGAGGTTCCCTCACACCCCGATCATTAACGTCTGATCACGATCGAGTAAGGCTCAACCGGTTCAAACTAGCGAGCGTCTCGCAAGCTCTGATGGATGTTGTTTCTCCCAAACTTCCACGCTCTCGAGAGTTTTCGAGAGATGACCATAGTAGTGTTGTGAGAGGACGGACAAGGGACAGGCGATCTAACGCGGAACTGCCGGCTCCACAATTTACGGAGGCCGAGGGTAGAACATTGAGGCCAAAGGGTTTCAAAGAGCATCATATATTTGACAAGTTTGGGGAGATATTGCACTTAGATGATCCCAAGGTGCACAAAGACGCAGGTCGAGGTTGGAAAGAGTTCAAGAAGGGTCAGCTCTTTTGATTTGATCTATGAAAATGGAAATAACCTGCAAGTATTTCCAGGCATCTATACGTATCCAATATATTTTCAGATCCCAGCAGATTCGCCACCAACAATGCTTTGTGATTACGGCGCTGTTTCATGGCGCTTACATGCACATGTCCATCGCCCAGGAGCGTTCAGGCATAAGTACACTGCTGAGCGTCCTGTAATCGTGGTCTCATCCCCAACAGATGATGATATCGAGGAGACAGAGAATATCATCATCGAGCGACACTGGGATCATCAGTTGCAATATCTTATCGCTGTTTCTGGTCGAAGTTTTTATATTGGCGGGACACTACCTGTGACTTTCACTTTGATGCCTCTATCAAAGGCGAAAGTCTATAGGATTGCAGTATACCTTGAAGGTAAGCTCATCTTAATATCATCTTCCTTCTCTTACACTTTGGAAAATCCGCATCCACTGAAGAGCACACCGAATACTATATCAACATGTGCAAACTCGCTCGCGCAGATCCCTCCTCTCGCATTGAACTTCTCTGCATCCGTAACGAGGGAAGAAACGCTTCACATGTGTTGCCTCTAGAATCAGATGATCCTGAAGCATTTTATGAGTCCCCTTTGTTCACAGCATTGTCTTCTCAGCTCGAGAACAATGCCGAAATCTCAGAGTTAGTTTCGAGTTTTATGGGACCTGGACCTTGGAGTTTCCATCTAGATCTAAAACTTCCGGACTCATGTTCGATGATAATGCCGACAAATAAAAACAAACGAGCAAATATGGTCGTTAGTCATACGTTGAAGATCATCCTCAGGTTGGAAAGAGGCGATAACCAGTCGTTGGATAAAGATGGGCGAAGGAAACTATTCGACATTGTTGTGCAGACGCCAGTGCATATTCTTTCTGTGAATTTTTTCTGTGACGCAGATAGAATACTCGTCTTACCATCTTTCTAGTGTCGGTGCAATCCACAATGGTCCTCTCTGCCTCGTTATTCCGAGTCATTACACCGGGTTGAGCACGTTATTCAGGGCTGTCCCTGCCGCACGCCCCAAGATCTTCACTCTGGAGCAGAATCATATCATCGTCCGAGCATGTATCGGCCAAAGTTCGAGCATACAGCTTCATACGACTCAACAGACTCCAATGTCTCCGCAGCGGATGACCAGGCAGTGGACCCAGTTTCAATGGCTTCATTAAGACGCTCTGATGATATAATTATTGCAAATACCCTTTTTGAAAACCTGGTCTCCGGGCAGCAGAGCGAGGCAGGTGAGAGGCCACCCGCATACGAAGCTACCTCAGTCCAGTCGCCGGTGCTGGGAACTCTTGTTGACGCGGATTAGCTGTTTGATGAGTTTGCACAATTCTTCACAAATTTCGGACTTTTCTAGTTCACAGGATGTTGTTTGCCTAGTGCTTGTTCATGCCTCAAGATTGCTTAATTTTGTGATTGTTTGTAATCTTTTGGATATATGTATACGAACATTTAAAAGTATAGATGTACGTTTAAATTTGAATTTGTCACTAATAAACATCGTAACAATCATTCTCACCCAGAAGTCCCTCTTGACACGTAAATGTCTTCGTTTGGCTTCGTAAAGCCCCGTGGGGGTAGTCTTCGCAGAAGTGAAAGGTAACTTTCTTGTTTTTGGTGCCCTCTGCTCCCCTCTGTCGTTGCAATTCTCCAGACAACTTTTACTCCGGTGATATTTGTTATAGACAGCCTATGATCACGATGTCTACCTTGTGATGAACTAACTGGGAGGGAGGACCTCGCGATTCTGAACGGTGGCCACGATGAACAGTTCGTTTTGGATTGACAAGCAGGAAGTTTTTGGCTCTCTAGGGTACTTATTTTGGGCTTTAGGTGATAAAAACGAGTCAGAGGGAGGGCTTGTAAGACTGGTGGCATCGGTGCCACAGGGCGGCGTTCTCTGTGGCTTGATATGGTCGTGATCCCTGGTTGGTTCCTCTCTAGAGCAACAGAGTTGTATCTCGCGATTGATCGGTAGGTAGGAGTAACATTTGAGAAATGCTGTAGTAATAGCCCTTTATTGTACCGTGTTGAAAGTAGTAACGGTGAGAGCGATAGAGCTGTTCGAACTGATTGTTAGGAAGTCAGCTTGAAAAAAATGAGAAAGTGCTAACAGGGTTATCTTGATTTCTGTATAGCATCGATTTTTGTTCATCATGCAGCATGCTGGCACTATACCGTACACACGACCTCTTGCTGCGTTGTTTCTTTCGTTCTTCTTTGGTATGAAAGTGAAATGCGAATCTGAAGACCTTGAGTGTTTTACGTCTCATACTTCCCCTCGCTGGATTCCTCTTCTCATCATAGTCCAAAACTTTCATGTAAGACAGACGATTTCGTCCGCCTTTGCACCTTCTAGTACTCGGTTGAGATCCCATGAAGATGTGCTGGACGTTGTAGAAAATTAGGGGCGTAGAGTCGACTCGTCAGAATTGTGAAGGGAATGATGGTAAAGTGATTGCCACAAAGAAAATATATGTCATTTTATACCTAAATGCCCGATTCAACACTAACCGTAACTAATGGCAGGGTTAATACTACTTACCCAAATAACTGATGAGTTGTGGTCTATCGGTAGGGCTGGATACAATAGATGAAGATAGTGGACGTGACACAAAAGTGGGTCCAAGCTACACTATCAACAATCACTAAACAGGAACGTCGGTTTGTGCCACCCATAAAAGCACTGCATTCCGACATGGGTTCACAATAGACTTAAATAGAAAATTTATGGAAATTTCTGATGCGTCGCGATGCTTTGTGATTGACCCCTGCGTCAATCATATTCTGTCTTATCCTCATTCAGAAGGGCCGGGAATTGGTATTAAACGAGAAATGTCTCAGTGGTCACCGTGGTAAGTGACTATCCATTATCTATCAAAGAAGAAATGTCCACAGGATGTTTGTAAGTACATGGATTAATACAGATATAAACTTCACCTCGGCGGGTTAAGCAACTGAGACAGGGGAGAATGCGATGCCAGCCTATATACTTGTGTTGTATGATTAACCAGTCTTGACAAAAGTGGAAAAAAATCTTTTGGTATGCATTCTGTGGAATTCACCAATATGATCCAGTGCGGTGATCTCTTTTAATAGTGTCGCCATGGAATTCAGTGGAATGGCGATGCTGTGCTTTACTTGGAACATTTTGGTTCCATTTCGTGACGGTGCATTCCTTTGTCTTTTTTCTTTCTGCCGCACATAGGCAATTCCTGCACAAGACAATCAAGCTGGGTAATGTTGCCTGGCGTTCTCAGAGCTGATGCAATAATTGTGGTCCTGTCTCAGAGAAGACACATTGCTGTAATGTGGAACAGACCTTTTTTATGTTCATCAAACAACGGGTAATCTGGTAGTGTCAACATTCCACCCCATTATCTATGGCTGGTTAGTATTTTCTATGTCTTTGAGATTGAAGAACCTGTCTTTTGCTTGTCCCTCCGCAACCTTGTTTTCATTGTTATGCAGCAAGAAAAATCGGCAAGAGAATTCAACAATTTTTCGGTTTTATCGACTTTCATTCTAAGTTGCCACCAAACTAGGGGGTCCCTTTCTGATTATAGTAGAAGACCAATAGTAAACTAGGCCACCGTGTTTGGAATTCTAACACAACTAGTGTATCTAGGTGGTGACTTATATATCAGGTCCAATGGGGCACTGGATGGGAAATCGGAATGGAGAGGTGCTTAAGCAAACCCAAGGAACATTCAGAGGAAGGCAAGATGAATGAAACATTAGCGAGGGCTTAGGAATTCTTACTGTTGGTGACGCATTCTACTGTATAAACTGTAGCAAAGTTGCATATATTGTAGGCTAGAACTGTAATTGACTTTCATTCTTAAAAAAACCCTTCTTGAAGCTCGCTAGAGCACGAGTCTGTCCAGATAGCTCTGATCTGGACAACTAGTGGAAATGGAAAAAGTAGCGGTAAGATTGTGGGTCGCCGAGAGTATAAGATCCATCTCAATGGTATCGATGTCATCGTCATCATGACCTAACGATAAGCGAAAAAGTGGATGACTTCATCTTCCAATAGGAGACAACCAATCAAGGTGCCGCCTATCTCTGGTGGTCCAAGTATTTCAAGAATATTCTTATCTTCCCTTCGCCCGAATCTGGTTTAAAATTGTCCCAGCATCGATTTAGTCATCGGCTAGACGAACCGGACCTTTGCGATCGTGGGAATGATACCTCATATCCGAAGTCTATTAGTTATTTATATTTAATTCCGCACAATACTCCTCTCCCATCATGGCCCAGCCAAATGTCCACCTTTCAGAATCATTCACAAACCCACCAAACTATGAATTCCCTCACCACCGCCTTCGCCGTACCCTCCGCGACCCCAAGAAAACACCAATCGTCCTCGTCGCATGTGGTTCATTCAGCCCAGTCACATATCTTCATCTTCGCATGTTTGAAATGGCAAGAGACTATGTCAGGCAAAATACCGATTTCGAAATTGTTGGCGCCTATCTGAGTCCGGTAAGCGAGGAGTACAAGAAACCCGGACTTCTCTCCGCCCGACACCGGTAAGTACATCATCTTTTCTGTCGTTTTCCTGCTTGTTTTTGCGGGCTCGGCATTCCGACCAGCGGATAAACCATTTGATATTTCCATTCTGATTATGGTCTGAATGGCGTACTGATATATGTATCTTCTCGCTATCCTCTCATGGTTTTCCAACGGCGTCGACCTTTCCTCATATCTAGAGTCAACATGTGCACACTTGCATCCGAAGAATCTAACAATTTACTGATGGTGGATTCTTGGGAAGCTTTTCAATCATATCAGCGCACGGCAATTGTACTTGACCACTTCGATCATGAAATAAACACCATCCTTGGAGGAGTCACAACACAAGAGGGCGAACACAGAACTGTTCGGCCCATGCTACTTGCAGGCTCAGATCTCATTGCAACGATGAGTGAGCCGGGAGTGTGGAGCTATTCTGATGTACGTCGATTCATGGTGAAGACGAGTCAAATATTTTACGTCAATATCAGCTGAACCACATACTGGGTCGATATGGATGCTTGATTGTGGAAAGAGCTGGGACAGGGATTGACCAGGCTGTCGATAGTCTAGCACGCTGGCGTGACAATATTTATCTGATATCACAACTGATTCAAAATGACGTTTCCAGCACCAAGGTGTGTTCATCGACTTCGTGGAACAGTTTAGCCGCTCATATCGCTATACCTGATTACAGGTCCGTCTATTCCTGAGGAGGGGACTTTCTGTGCGATACCTCCTACCAAATGCTGTAGTAGACTACATAGACCAGCATGGGTTATATCAAGATGAAGGACCGAGCTCCTCAATTACAGATAAGGATAAGGGCAAGGACAAGGACAAGAAAAGGGAGTCAAACGAGAGATCTCAGAAATGTTGAACTCAGAAAGAGAAATAGCTGCTTAGGAAGTTCACGTATTGTATTGTATGGTGGATTTTTGTATTCATTCTTCTCCTATCCCAAACTCATTTTTCTCTGTATTGCGTACAGATCGGACATCCGTTCTCGTTATCATGTATCGGCTTCCTATTTTTGTATCTGGTATCTCGCGGAATCATCGGTTTCTTCGGCGACTCGTTCCCCCTAAAGCTTCGCCACGCTCACTTTCCATTACAGCTTGACGCAAATTCTGTGAATCCCCATAAAATCAGCCAGACATCGCTTGTGCCTTGTTGCTTTGACTCTCGATCGACGTCTTTTCTGCCCACTGTCATCCACCTTCAAAACTTTTTGCAATGTGTTAGCCCTGGTGCCTTTCCAAGTCTCAAATTACATTCTGTAATCAGTGTTGGGATTCGGCCCGATGGTAAGGTGTTTAGTAATCCTATTGTGCACCTCTGATGATGGACTGAACCCCAACGACACTAGTCCATTAAACGAGGCAAGTCTGACATGGTCCTCAAAAGTTCCGATTACAAATGGCTTATGAAATTCCCGAGACGGTAACGAAGCAGTGGAAAGTCATGGAGCGAAGTTCGCAACTTCGCGCACCTTGACCCACTTTAAGGACCGACGCTTCTTGCCTGCAATGGATTTGACCACACTTCACAGGCTGCAATGAGTTCTCCTTGAGTAGCGCAAATATGCCTGTCATGTGCTTGCAGAACCATTGAACCTTTTCTCGGTCATTGCCGACGACCCAGGGGTTCAGCATCGCATGTCAGGTAAAGTGAAGAATGCGATCCTCAGATGCCCTATCTCACTGATCTACAGTCACAAAGGGCTCTTTTGACCTGCTTCTTACCCAGCGCTCGGGGCTTACCTCAATAAGACTGGACCACGTCGGCCAGGTGCGTCCGCTGCAATTGAATATGGCGCCTTCCTTACCTTTTATGAATAAAAAGCTATTCACACAGAACAAAGTTCTATCTCTTAAAACTCCGCATCGCGCCAGTTGTCGCTGATAAAAGGTCTTGGAGACTAGTTGTCCCTTGTATAGCCTCAGCTCCGAGTTCTCACTCCCAACCCGGAGCGTTGAGTTTCATTTATCAGTGCTCTTAGGCCCTTCATTCCTGATAGTACGGGGTGTCAAATGTCTGTCGGAAATAACTACGAGAATTTTACGCCTGATGTGGACACTGCTTTACGAGTAAATACGAAAGCTCGCAACATTGAAGGACGACTTGATGAGGACCAATGCTCACTTCATTTACTTCAGGGAAATCGACTTATGTGAGTCATTGCGGGCCACGACTCCACATAACATTTGTGCCTAGGACTAATGGGCCCTCTATCTAATGTCACAATTGATCATGTATTTCGGTCGTTGCATAGCCGTCGTATTGATTTCAGAATGTTGCCGTTGTTGGGATTGTTGTATGCTATTGCACTGATTGATAGGACTAACCTTAGTATTGCACGCACTGCAGGGATGGACCGTGATTTGGTATGTCCTTCCAGTTTTGCTTCGGTGTCATCAAAAGAATTGCTCAAGGGTTTTGCATAGGAGCTTAGCAGGGGGTCCCGATACAGCATCGTATCCTTTATCTATTTCATTCCTTACACCATTCTGTGAGTGCTGCTCAATCATCCCTGATCCCCGGCATCAATCTACATTGAGTGCCTAACAGGATTAAGTGAAATGCTAATGTGTCATCATAATCATCAGCCAATTTCCCAGTACTGCCATCCTTCGTAAATTCGGGGTCAGTAATTGGTTGACATTCTGCGTTGTTTCATGGGGGGCCGTTCAGTTAGCAATGGGTTTCGTGCAGTCTTGGAAGTATCTCGCCCTCTGTAGGATGTTGCTCGGAGCTTTTGAGGTATTAGATGCCCTTATCCGCCCTCTAACATCAATCACTGAGGGCGAACACTAGGCCGGCTTCTTTCCTGCTTTGGTATTTGTCATCACGACTTGGTGAGACAACTCCATTGTGTTGGGCAATTCCGATGTGTTTAATGCTGTTATTGAACCCCAGGTATACTCGACATGAAGTACAAAAGCGGTAAGACGCATCGTGTCCTCTGAAATTTGCTTTTCCCTGAGGTTTCCGTGTTTTTTGTGCCCTCCTTTGGATTATGAAGGCTTGGCGCATTCTATCTTGTGTCCATCTTGACAGGCGGTTTTAGCCCCTTTTTTGCATATGTCTTGACTCTCCTTGGCGAGAAACGGGACATTCCAGTTTGGGCCTGGATCTTTGTACGCTCCAAATCCACTGAAGCTGCCCTAAAATCCTTATTTCCTGTTGGTCAGATCATCGAAGGAGCAATTACCATTGTATTTGGCGTCGTATCTTGGTTCTTCATACCCGACTTTCCGGATCAGAACACCTTCTTGACCAAGGAGGAGACGAAGTTTGTGCTTGAGCGTGTAGAACGAGATCGTGGTGACTCCATCCCTGACGAGCTAACTTTAAGGAAGACCATCCTGCATCTTTGTGACTGGAGAATGTGGGCGTTCGGTAAGTCCTATTTCATGAACATCTGGGATACAAAAAGTCCTAATAATCGTCGCAGGCCTGATGTATTTCTGCGCAACAGTTCCAGCGTATGCCATTGGGTAGGTACAGTAGATACTATCCCACTTGGTATTGATGCACCATCCATCAGATTCTTCATCACGATTATACTTCGTTCCATGGGATGGTCTGTTCAACAGTCCTTACTATTGGTAGGTTTTTTTATGGGACTTTGATTATGTTATCCTGAATCTGATTTCTATGCTGGGTCCAGAGCGCACCCCCATATGTCTCTGCAGTGCGTCATTCTTTGGGACTCATGCCCTTTTTCTTATTGAAAGTCGGATGGTATCCAGGCTATAAGCATCATGTTCTTCTCCTGGCTGTCCGATAAGTATAAACAGCGAGCAGTTTTTATTGCTCTTCAGACTGGCCTTACCCTATTCGGGTTGTTTCTGATGGGTTTTGTGCACTCTGTGTCATTGAGGTATCTTGGTATGCCATCTTTTATGACCCTGATATCGGGGAACTCAGGAGAGTGGCTCATCTTCATAAGGTATCTTTATGGCCAATGCCGGATCTGCTGGTTGTATTCCTAGTATACTTGCATATGTAGGTGTCACTTTTTGATGATACCTTGGAAAGATGTCGTCTCACCGGGTATCTTGTTCTCAGTCAGCCAATAATACCATCTCGCATTCTAAACGCGCTGTGTCCACCGCGATGATAGTCTCCTTTGGAGGATTAGGTGGTATTTTTGCTACGACAGTCTTCCGGCAGATTGACTTCCCTCGTTATCTTATGGGGATCTATGCCACTATTGCATGTCAGTTGGTTCTTCTAATCCTACTCTCGGTGACGACCAGATTCTTCAGAAGAGAGAATCAGAAAGCTGTTTTGGGGTGTCATGTGGACGAGACAAGAGTTTTGTATACTTTGTGACGAGTTTCAAACTGGTTATGGAGGTCCATTGTAATCTTCAGCCACGCCGTACTGGAAGCGGCTAGATTGCCTTGTGTACGCCTAGAATGGACTCGAAGTAAATTTTCCACTGGAACAGCGTAAAAACGTATGAGAATAAATCAAATGTTTACTGACCAAGGTCGACATTTGAATATGTTCATCTTTTAATGCCTCGTTTGATTCTATCAATCGACCCATGACTGCTGCTCTACAAAGACCACGATCTATAAGACACAATTTCCATGGCCCATGAGTTGTTGATGGTGTAGATTTTCCATTCTTGCTTTGCTCTCAACTATAAATAATGTATCATCTATCCACTCAAGCAGATTCCTCGAGTTGCTGTCATCCAGGAATCATCTTCCTGTTTCATTGGTATCAACTGTCCTGCTCAACCCTTTACAAGTCGCTGCTCATGCGGTGGGAAATGAACAGAAAAAAATAGTTATCATGTCGTCTACATCCAACATCATCTACTAGGATGTACAACACCAAATGGATTCTACCCATCATCTTGCCTCTTCATGTATTTCATCACTCAGGGAGGTAGCTCCTCTATCACCTCGCGAGATAATTGCTTCACTGTCCCTATCAGACTCTGTATGACAGAACCTGAGGGTTTCGATTGTGCTGGAATCTATACTTTCTTCCAAGGGACAATTTGCTTCAAGTAAATTGAATATCAACCGCGACACCTGAGCAACATGCAGATTAGCAATGATGATAGAGATACAGGGAAGAAGGATTTTAGCTTACAATAAAGGGATAAATGAAGCATGAAGAGCTAATCATTAGGGTCAGTAAGGGGAATACTGGCAACAATAACAACATACTAGGCTAGGACAGTCAAAATGATATTAGATGGAGCTAGGAAGAAATAAGCGACTTCTAGGCATGAGATGACTTTGAAAAAAGGAATGAGTTCTACCCCACTTGTTTTATAGTCAGGGCTTACCCAAGAGACTGAATAAATAGACCATTATTTAAATTAATAATATCTAATTTTCGACTCACGATATGAATAACAAGGTTCCATCGCGGTAGAACACATACAATAAACGAGTCGAGGTTTTCATGTGAGAAATATGGCCGCGTATTCCATTACCAAAAACCTTTTGTGTTTTATATGTCATGGTAAACCTGATAAAAGTCAAGAGGACTTCGATTGCGGTTGCTATCGCCCTGGTAATTCTTTTTTGTGTGAGAATGATTGTGCAAGTCAGCAAAATATGTTAGAACACATACTGAAGGGCACTGGCAACACGGTTGTAGACAAGCAAAATAGGCGCTGTACTCACCCAGCAACTATGGAGAGGGTATAACATTCCGGCAATGGATTCGAGATATACTTCAACTATCATCCCAGACATCGAAGTCTGAAAAATACGATCAGTTGGTGAGTTAGGCATCGTACTGTGTTTAAAGCCTACCAGAACCTCAGCTAATTTCGACAATCAGTCATCTTTATCAATCAGAAATCAAATTCTACGAAACATACCTGCCGTTATGATGTAGAGAATTAGTGAGACTAGAATCCAAAAAAATCAATATATAGAGTCTACTGGCACATGTTTCTAGCTCTCTCACCAGTCAAATTCTTGTTCCAAATTGCTCGAAGGCGGAGGACCAGCAGAATTTTTACTACCAATGAATTCAACAATGTGAAGAATCTATTGACATCAGCTATTTTAGTCCTTGAGAATCATGATGAAACTCACTCGACGAAGAATGGTCCAAAAATACACCTGGCAAAGAGGTAGGTCAGAGCGAGCAGCAAAGACATTTGATCTATACCACTAAGACATCCTAGTCAATGAATATATCAAAATTGAATTAAGATTAGTGTCGTACTGATCTCGATGCCCAGGCTTTATTGTCATCTGGTGAAGTTGTTGTCAATATGCATTTGATTTATGTCAGATGATTGCCTCATACTATATGAACGCATTCTGCGAATTTGGATCAGTCGTCTCATTCAATCAAGTAAGGGATTACACTTACATGATGCTTGCCCAGTTACTTATCAAGACAGAAAAATAGATGACATGGAGTTTTGACCACTTCCTCCTGAGCTCAAATATGTCAGTGACAATAGTTGGCCATCAAATGGGAAACATGCCTGTGGAGGTACTGAACCTAGGAGGGAAGAGATGTGAGGAATGAGTATGTATAAATGGTGAGTCTCACCTGGTGGGGAATATGATAAATAAAATCATATAGCATCAGCGTAGCGGTAATGACTTGAAAAGGCTTCAGCCGTTGCTTCGACAATGACAGAATAAGGAACAGCGTACTTTGGCTGTAACGTGCATTTGACAGTTTCTTCAGGTCACGAACGTAATCTTCTGGTGTTAGTTTGTACTGATCAGCCATCGAATTGGAAATGCAAGAGGGATGTATTTTGTACTCAACGCGATGACCATGGTTCGACTATATAGACAAAATTTCTATTCGGTTGCGCGCAGACCAAGAAATCTGATCAAGGTCATGCATCTGATATCGCCAGTCTATCATGGATCAGTCCGGGGGGGTGGCAACCGAGCAGCTCGGGACATCCACTCTACCTTCAGGTGCTTGACAGGTGCTTTCGGGGTCTCACTTAGTGGCTTCCCAAGGAATATCAGGTACTTTTTGCAGATCAACTGGGTCAGTGTGAGCTGCACAAAGTACCTGATATCCCCTACAGCCTGCATGTGTCAAAGAAGGAAGAGCACCTTCTTGGAATACCTGAAGAAGCTGCAGAGACTTACTGAGAAGAAAATGAAGTCCCAGCAACAAGTGACATTGAGAATATGAAAGATTTAGATGAGAAGGCAGCTAGTGAAGGAAAGAAAAGGTATCGAGGCAATTCTATAGGAGATGTTCCTCCAAACAAGTGGTCAACTTGGTAGGGACTCGAACTGTACTAAGCAAAGATAATCCTTTTTGGGAAGCCATCAAGTGAGACCCCGAAAGCACCTGTCAAGCACCTGAAGGTAGAGTAGATGTCCCGAGCTGCTCGGTTGCCACCCCCCTGGTTGAAACTGATGGAAAATCATGATAAACGAAGGAACTCGGCTAAGGCTAACACTATTCTCCAGGCTTTGCCATTCAATTGACGGCCGGTAACGGACAGGTTCTACAAAGTCCCAAGCTGCATAAAATGCTATTCGTGATACCGGTTCTATGTCAATCAGATACTTGGTGGTGCAATCACTCTTGTGTCGAAACAAGGTCGTCTAGGCAACGAGTTACTATTGTTTTCGTTGTGAAGTAGTTTGTTGTTGTTCTATTGTCACAAATAGTACATCCCCCCCAGTATAAATGTCGTGCATCATGTTTAAAAGGCTAGACCGCGGCAAATGCGCACCAGTCGTTACTGTATATATAGTAATTACAATACAATAGCTACGATGTCCATTGTTTCAATACAATAAAAACATGATCACCGAGAAAACAACAAACTAATTTTAGTGTATTGTTCGGTATTCTAACATATCATCCCCCTTATCATCCCTCTTAGGATCCAGCCTTCTCATCTGGATCCTAGTGATTCATATATACAATTTATTCTGTTCCTGATGTTACCTGGGCTATATACATTTGAGA
>Ga0153950_1000154_pt1 | contig 29211 bp, 27 predicted proteins | sample TSNJ034MetaG_FD_104737 | JGI IMG/M metagenome (GOLD analysis project Ga0153950, IMG submission 104737) | Attine ant fungus gardens microbial communities from New Jersey, USA - TSNJ034 MetaG | ecosystem: Host-associated > Fungi > Mycelium > Unclassified | place: USA: New Jersey, Wharton State...
AGAACGCTGTTTATCGCTTTATTGATTTGATCCTGCACCGGAATCGGAATTACAAAAATTTGAAGGAGGCAGGAAGCGCAAATCACTACTTTAAGAAAACTATTTTTATGTTTCATCAGGGAATCTCCTACGCAAATTTTATCGTGGAAAACAAATACGCGCAGCGCGTTTTGTTCTCATCATAAACTATTAAAACACACCGTTTATTATAACAGAAACCTCTCCTTTTGCAATGAACAAAAGAATTTTTTGTCGATTATTGTCAGCCGCGTCAGCTGTTTATTCTATCATTAAAAAGCTCCTGCTGATAACCTCCCCGAGTAATCCCAGGGAGGACTGATTTCTATTACGCCGAATTGCTCGGCCTCAACTCTCTTATCAGCTTAATGAGCTCATTAAACAACGTAGCCCCGCCGGAGAACGCTATCCCGGTAATGAGGTAATCTATCCACACAGGGCTAACAGCAACCCCAAAGGCTGCAAAAAGTCCTGCCTTAACCGCGAACGCAAGCACAACACCAATTCCCGCTGCCAGCAGGGGCGTAAATTCAGCTCGGTTTACGGAGCTGAAAACTTGCTTTATTCGTTCGGTTATAAACTGCACCACGATAGAGCATATGGCTAAAATGGTTAAACTATCCATTATATTTTCCTCCTTACATATCCCTGGCCTTGGACTGTGTCTCATCGGCCTTATCCTGCCAGTTATTATTTTCAACATTTTCAACATTTGATTTGATGAGATACGCCGCCGATGCCGCCATCAACTTTACATGAGCGGTTCTCGTCAGCGTATGCGCCATCAGTGTTGATCCTGTATATGCTAAATAATATGAAGGCAATACCATATATGTGCCGTTTTCCGGGTACTATTTACGTGGCAGCACTAATTTGACGCGTTTGCTATGAGCTAATTTGTCCATGAAAATTGATAAATTCCTTAAGCTCTTAGGCTCTTAGGCTCTTAGGCTCTTACGTTCTTCAAATAAAAAACCCCCGCAAACTCGACATTCCGGGGGTTTTAAAACTATAAATACTATCTTTTAGAGAACTGGGGCGCCCTGCGCGCTCCCTTTAATCCATATTTCTTTCTTTCCTTCATACGCGGATCCCTTGTAAGGAAGCCGGCCTTTTTAAGCGCGGGCCGGAAATCAGCGTCCGCCTCCAAAAGGGCTCTTGAAATGCCGTGACGGATAGCTCCGGCCTGACCGGTAAAGCCTCCTCCAAATACATTTACGCTTACATCGAATTTGGAGGTTGTATTAGTCAATTCCAAAGGCTGTCTGATGATGAGCTTCAACGTTTCTAATCCGAAATAATTATCAATGTCTCTCTTATTGATAGTTATCTTTCCGCTGCCCGGGGTGAGGTATACCCTAGCTACCGAGCTTTTTCTTCTTCCTGTGCCGTAATATCTTGCTATAGCCATTATTCACAACCTCCTTTCTAATATTTCTTAGGAATTTCCAACGCTTCGGGCTGCTGCGCCTGATGACAATGCTCGCTGCCCTTAAATACACGAAGCTTCTTCAACAAGGCATGGCCCATATTATTTTTCGGCAGCATACCTTTTACCGCGTGCATGATGACATTTTCCGGCTTCTTGGCCAGCATTTCCCTTAAGGTGGTTTCCTTCATGCTTCCCATGTATCCGGAATGTCTTCTGTAAAGCTTTTGATCTAATTTTTTACCGGTTACTTCCACCTTTTCCGCATTGATAACGATCACATAATCTCCCGTGTCCACATGAGGAGTGAATATGGGCTTATGCTTACCTCTTAAAACCTTGGCGATCTCCGTAGACAGCCGGCCCAGGTTCTGGCCCTCCGCATCCACGATATACCATTTCTTTTCAACCTCAGCCGGTTTGGCCATATAGGTCGTTCTCATTCAAATTACCTCCTGTAATACCTTACAACGTCCATCTATTCGAAAACCCGGGGCTAACGGATTCCAAAGTGGCAATTAAAGCCTATCCATTATAAAGTACAGATTTAAAGCTGTCAAATTTTTTTAAAAAATTGCACTTGAGGCTGAATCCGGGGTGAATCCGGGGTGAATCCGGATTGCATCCGGGGGCTGGAGTGAATTTGCAATGCCACGCGCGTAGCATTAACGTAGTATTCAATACCACGTTTCGTGTTTTTCATTATTATGCGAAAAGTATAGACGCGGCATATTAAAGTTAACATAAAATGGCAGCACAAGCAGCACTCAGCAGCTTCGCGGCACAAAATCGGCACCATTCGGCACAAAATTTTAGCGCCAATCAAAAAAGATATTGACATTACAGAAAAAATCATTAAAATAGATAAGGCGTTGATTTTTAAGTGCCATCGGAAATTGAGTTGATTCCAGCGTTTTGGAAAGCTACTCGCGCACAGTCAATTAAAATCTCCGCAAATCCGCATAAATGCGATAACATGCCGATGTGGCTCAATTGGCAGAGCAGCTGACTTGTAATCAGCAGGTTATCGGTTCGAGTCCGATCATCGGCTTAAGGACTTTTAGCTCAGTAGGTAGAGCGTCCGGCTTATTAACAGTTTATTATTTGTACAAATTCTTTAGCTAATTACTTTGGGCCCTTAGCTCAGTTGGTTAGAGCAATCGGCTCATAACCGATCGGTCCCGGGTTCGAGTCCCTGAGGGCCCATCCCAAAGTAAACGAATAAGCCGGAAGACCCCAGTTCAAATCTGGGAAAGTTCATTAAGTAAAACGCCGCAAACTCAAGGCTTTGCGGCGATGTAGATATTAACGGCAGAGATGTTATTCTCTGCCGTTAAGTCTATTTGTACCACAAACAGGAAGCTCGCCAAAAAACATAATGATAGGTTTAGTAATTTTTAGTAACAGTTCGGCCAAAGGCTGAACTGTTACTTGAGATTTGATTATATTTAAACAAAAAACGACTATGACAATTTTCTCTGTCATAACCGTTTTTTTGTTTTGCAATGCGCAGTGTAATACGAAATCTCATCAATTTGTTGCTAGATAATCTCCAAACTGCTTACTTGAAATTCCCTGCCTGCTATGAGGCGAAGTCTTTCGGATGCACACTCACGGCAGACAAAGTGCGCAGTCACACTGTCATACTCGGTTTCCGTTGCACAGTCCAGACAAAGGAACCGTGCGGGCAGACTGGTAAAGACAAGCTCTGCGTGTTCCGCAACTGTTCCTTGGGATATCATAGAAAAAAAGCGATTGGCATAGGAGGGGATAATATTGGCGAATATTCCTGCTGTAATGTAAATGCGCCGCACCTCCGCCGTATCATGTTGAACGGCGAAATCAAGAACTGTCTTCAAAACACTATTCATGATTGTCAACTCATGCAATGCGATTCCTCCTGATTGTCTGCTTCTATACCTAGACGGTAATTCCCCCTTCGGGCGTGTAGAGCGGAATTAATACGTCCAAATCCAGTGGTTCGCTTACGCTGGGGTCATCGCGAACCAGTGAAATGGCACCATTGGGGCACTTATCTTTGCATACGCTGCATCCCATACACTTTTCGGGCTGTTCAACCATTGCCCCGTCCACCATTTTGGGAGAGAAAAAGTGGCAGTAAGACGCGCAGGTTCCACAGTTTTTGCATTTGCTTTTGTCTACCTTCCGCTTATAACCGGAGCTGGCATAGAGCGGCGCCTTCGCGTAGTTTTGGGCTGTCAGTGCCACGCAGCAGCAGGTGCAGCAGTTGCAGAAGCCGTATAACTGGTCGCCGCAGCCATCCTTGTAAAATGCGGCATGAATATTTCCCTGCTCATGCTGTTGGCGAAGAATCTCTAACGCTTCCTCCTGTGTGATCAGGCGCGCGTGCATACGCTCCAGATCCTCATTGTTTTCCAACATAAACGATACCCACGGCTCTCCTAGACTCATACAAACATTCATCGGCTGGCAAGCTTCCTCACCGCGGGCACTCCGGCATGGACAATCCACCAACAGAATGCGGTCAGGATTGCGGATAATTGTACGTCTGGCAACATCATAAGGGACTATGGTTTTAGGCAGGTCAGGCAAATTGAGATCCTCTTTCAGGCTAAAGAGCTTCTTGGCGTCATCTGGAATCATAACCTTAGCATGGTAACCGTTCGTTTTTCTGTTCATCGTTGTCGCATTTATGATATCAGTCGAGTACTGCACGACATCGTCCACTTCATCATACCCCACACCCTCGGGCTTAACCAACTTAAGAGGTACTGGACGTAACATATTTACAGCTACGCTCGTATAATAAATATAGAGCCTTATGTACTTGAGATATAAGTAACCGTGGATTCTCCTCAAATAGCCTTGTTCTGTGGGTGGAAAGGCATTCTTAAATGCCTTGTACGCCGCCTTTTTAGAGTTTATAGTCTTTGTTTCCAACATGATATAATTACTTCCTTTCTAAATTAATCTATAACTGATTATCCGCTTTTTGAAACCAGCGGAAAAACCATTCCACCGCGTTCGCAACCTGAACACCGGGCATGACGTTTTCCTGTGCGATTGGGACGAAATTACTCTTCCGAACGCATCGCAACTGAGACAGCTGGGGAGATTGTTCTATATCTGCGGTCATTGCATCGAATATATCTTCCTCTCCCGCATGAATCACCATAACCTGCGGGTCCATGCTTACGATTTCCTGTTCACTCACAGTCACCCATAAGCCGCCTGCGCGATCATGAAAAATGCTTCGCCCGCCGGCCGCTTCGATTAGCAATGTTTCAAAATGTTCGCTGGAACTGGTAAAAATGCGTCCCGCTTCATTCCTTCCCGCGTAGATAAAAACACGTACGGGTTGCTTCCCCGCGCAAGCGGTACGAACGGCGTCAATCCGCTCTTGTTGATCCTTAATAAAAGCAGCGATTTCAGCCGCATCCTCGGTACTCTCTCCAAAAGATAGTATATCAGCCAAATATTGATCCAATGACCTAATCACTGGTTCAGTATTTTCTCCATTCGCTGGAGCGTTTTTATTAAGTGAGCAAAGATGTTCCTTCATATGTGGCGGGTAAAGCATTTCTTCATTTGGCATATTAGCACCTCCTTTCAAAAGTATTCAGGAACAATTTATGATACTTGAACGACCAGCGACAACCGAAAAACAGTCGATCGACAAATGGCCGTACCAATCAGGATAGAACCGGTGTCGGCCTAACCGTTCCATTCATTCACCTGTGATTGAAGCCAATTCACCCATGCATCGATGCCTTCTCCCGTTTTGGCAGATACAGGGAATATTATCAGTTTGGGATTACGCATATGGGCGTATTCCATCACCTTTTCCATGTCAAAATCAAAGCAGTGCAACACGTCGATTTTGTTGATGATAAGAACATCGCAGACCTCAAAAATGAGCGGATATTTTAAAGGCTTATCATGACCTTCTGGCACAGAGAGAATCATCGCGTTCTTTACAGCGCCGGTGTCAAATTCTGCGGGACAAACCAGATTTCCGACATTTTCCAGAACTACAAGGTCCAAATCATCAGTATTCAATTCCTTCATGCCTTGCTCTGTCATACCCGCATCAAGATGGCACATGCCTCCCGTGTGCAGTTGTATGACCTTGACGCCGGTTTTTGCAATGGTTTGTGCGTCCACATCAGAGTCAATATCCGCCTCCATGACGCCAATGTGTAAATTGTGCTTTAAGCGTTCAATGGTTTGCGTCAATAATGTGGTCTTTCCCGACCCGGGTGAAGACATCAAGTTTAAAAGAAATGTATTGTTTTTTTTCAGTTCTTTGCGAATACGTTCTGCTTCCTGATTATTGTCAGCAAAAATACTCTCCTTTATTTCAATAATTCTGACAGATTCCATATAAACCTCCATAACCTCCTACACCTTTTTGCTGCTTTGGAAATGCAACCTATGCGCGCCGCACTGAAACATTAGGGTACCAGTTCAAAAATAGCCGCAGCGCCCTGACCTCCACCGATACACATAGACACAATGCCGTATTTTATGTTGCGTCTTGCCATCTCATGCAGGAGAGTGGCCGTCAATTTTGCTCCTGTTGCACCCATGGGATGCCCAAGGGCAATGGCTCCGCCGTTCACATTGACGATGGCGGGATCCAGTCCCAGCTCGCGCATGCAATACAGCGCCTGAGACGCAAACGCTTCATTCAGCTCCACCAGCCCGATGTCCGACAGGGAGAGTCCCGCTTTTTCCAGCACCTTTGGTATGGCAAATACGGGGCCGATGCCCATTTCGTCAGGCTTACAGCCTGTCACAGCGTAGCCCCTAAACCGGCCCAACGGCTTTAAACCGGCCTTTTCGGCGGCTTTTGCCTCCATGAGCAATACGGCGGCAGCTCCGTCGGTGGTCTGTGAGGCGTTTCCGGCTGTAACCGTACCGCCGACCACAAAGGCGGAACGCAGCTTAGAAAGCCCCGCAATATTGGTGTCGCCGCGGACACCCTCATCTAAGGACACAACCCATTCCTTTGTCACGCGTTGCCCCTTGGAGTCGAGGGAAGTATGCTTCACGGGTACGGAAACTATTTCATCCTTAAAGCGCCCTTCCGCGATGGCGGCCGCCGCTTTTTTATGGCTCTCAACCGCAAAGGCATCCTGATCCTCGCGCGACACATTGTATTGCGAGGCTACGTTTTCGGCGGTTTTTCCCATGGCGATATATGTATCACTGAGCGCCGGGTCCAAAAGGATATCGGGGTTGGGGCGCATCACACCGCCCATGCCGCCCATACTCATAAATTCCACGCCACCGGCTAACACGACGTCACAGCGTCCGCTCAAAATGCCCTCGGCGCCAAATGCAATGGCCTGCAGACCGGAGGAGCAGAATCGATTCACGGTAACGGCGGGTACTTCCGCAGGGATACCGGCGTACATTGCGGTGACGCGGCCCACGTTTGTTCCCGTGTGCTGTTCCGGAGTAGCACAGCCCCAGATGACATCGTCGATGGTGGCAGGATTGATGCAGGTACGCTTAATAATGTCTTCTATACATAATTTTCCAAGATACTCAGGTCTGGTATCGTAAAATGAGCCTTTACCTGCCTTACCGCCGGGTGTCCGAACGGCTGCAACAATTACAACATCTCTCATGTCAATTCCCTCCGTTAATTGCGCAACGGCTTGCCTTTGCTCAGCATATAGTCAATGCGCTCCTGCGTACGCCTTTCTTTGCACAGTTCAACAAATACTTCCCGCTCAAGATCCAACAGGTACTGTTCCGTAATCGGTTTCCCTTTGGACACCCCACCGCCGGTCATGATGTAGACAAGCTTGGAGAACAGGTGGTAATCATATTCGCTGATGTTGCCCCCATCCAGCATGTTTTTAGCCATCCCCAGGAGCACGCCATTGTCGTTGATGCCGGGGCACGGGATAACCTCGGATACAGGTGGTTTATAGCCTTCCGAGATCAGGTTGAGCACTTTCCTCTTCGCATCAGCCAGTTGGTACTCATGCGACAGGCTCACACCATCGGTTTCGCGCAACAATCCCAACTCTATGGCTTCGTATGCGCTGGAAGAGACTTTGCCCATCGCAATGGTCTGTATTGCCGCCATCAAAAAGTCCGTGGCCGACGCCATAGTTCCCGTTGTGCGCTGCAAGGCGCGCATCGTGATTTCCTTGGTGCCGCCTCCAGCTGGAATCAGTCCTACACCAAGCTCTACAAGACCCATATATGTCTCTCCTGCAACCTGGGAAGCAGAGCACTGCATGGCAATTTCGCAGCCCCCGCCCAGTGCCATGCTGTAAGGCGCAGACACAATGGGTTTCGGGGAATATTTGTGCCGTAAGGTCATTTGCTGGGTTAGCACCACGCTCGCCTCGATATCACTGAACGCGCCGTTCTGTATCATCGCCAGGGCACTCTTCAAGTCAGCGCCGACGCAGAAGTTTTTTCCCGCGCTGGTGATGACCATGCCGAGCCAGTTTTTGTTCAGTTCCACATACGCTTTTTCAAATGCATCGGTCAAGCCGGCCGAAAGAGCTGCGTTCTTGGACTGAATTTCAAACGCAACGATGCCGTCGCCCAAATCCACCAAAGCGGCTTCCGGGTATTGCACCGCTACTTTTCCGTCCGCCTTCAGACTGCTCAGTACAATCATTTCCTTCGGATATGAAACAGGCTTATACGTCTTTTTCGGAATGCTGTAATAATATGTCTGGCCGTTCTCTTCTTTATAGAAAGAGGTGACGCCTGCCGCCAGCATATCCTTAATCCATACCGGAACCTTTGCGCCCTCGCTCTCCATGCGGGTGATATACTTGGGCAGGTCAACACCGTTCCAGACTCGGAACGGCCCCGCCTTGTGGTTATAGCCCAGTTCCATGGCGCAGTCAACGCTGTAGATGTCGTCCGCGATTTCAGGGAGTATGGAGGCAACGTGCATGAGATAGTCCTTCATATGCCCCCATACCAACTTCGCGGCCACATCGGTGCCCTCAAACATGGCGGTCAGCTTTTCGGGCAGGGTCTTTACCGCGGCTGCGGCATCCAGACTTTCAAATTTGGGCGCCACAAGAGGGATATATTCCTTCGTTTTGTAATCGAACATCAAACGGTTTTTGTCATCTTTTTTATAAAAGCCCTGCTTCACCTTATCACCAAGCTGTCCGTTAGCCAGCATCTCGTCCACGAATGCGGGATAGACAAACAGCTTTTTTTCGTCCGCATCGCTGATGTTATTGCTGACCGTCTTTGCCGAGGTAATGCCGATGTCAAGACCTACCATGTCGTACAGACGAAAGGTTGCCGTTCGGGGACGACCGACTATGTCGCCCACCATATCGTCCACCTCGGAAAAACTCAGGTCATATTCAACGGTGCGCTGTAAAATATCGGTACCCAGTCCGGCGCCCACACGGTTGGCGATAAAGCATGGCGTGTCTTTGCACATCACTACAAATTTACCAAGCACGTGTTCACAGAAGTTGTACATGAAATCAAGTACTTCCTTATCGGTTTCAGCGCCCGGAATGAGTTCTACCAGCTTCATGTAGCGCACGGGGTTAAAAAAGTGAATGCCAAGCCAGTTCTTACGGAATTCGAGCGGCATATCCTGCGCAATACGATTGATTGATAAGCCCGAGGTATTGGTGCTCACAATGGCTCCTGGTTTCAGATAGGGCGCAATCTTTTGCAGCAATGTCTGCTTGATTTCCATTTTCTCGGCCACCACTTCGATGACCCAGTCGCATTCGCGCAGCCATTCCAGATTGTCTTCTATGTTTCCGGTGGCGATCCGTCCGGCGAACTGCTTGCTCATGATGCCCGGCGGCTTCATGCGGTCCATTCCGGTCAGTTTATTGTTATTCACGATGCGGTTTCTTACGGCAGGGCTTTCCAGTGTAAGTCCCTTGGCCTTTTCATCCTCGGTAAGCTCTCGGGGAACTATGTCCAACATACTGACGGATAGCCCTGCGTTGAGTAAGTGACTTGCCAGGCCGCTACCCATGATCCCCGAGCCAAGGATAGCGGCCTTACGAATATTTCTTTCCATTTTGAGTGTTCTCCTATTTTTAAGTATGCATTTTTAATATTTGTTTTTCCAAAGTAGCTTTGCACTCATCAGCCATCTCGGATATAACAGCTTGACAGCTTTTGATTTCATGGATTCGGCCGATGCTCTGTCCAACGTATAAAGCCGCACTTTCAGTATCGCCCGAAATAAACGCCTCACGCAGGCGGTAACCAGCCACCAAATCTCCAATTTCTTCTATGGAGGCACCCTTCTTCTCCAGTTCGATTACCTTTTCTACCGTAGTATTTTTAATCGCGCGGGCCTGTAGTGTGGTTTTGTTAATGAGTGTGGTATCCATCTCCTGCTTTTCGATAAGGTAGTTCTTGATATTCTTGTGAATCCAGCATTCGTTGGTAACCATAAACCGGGACGCAATCAGAACTCCTTCGGCGCCCAGGCACAACGCGGCTGCCATTGACCGTCCATCCACAACACCTCCGGTACTTATCACCGGAATGCTTACTGTTTCGGCAATTTTAGCGCAGAGCACGGTAGTGGCCACAGCATCAATCAGCGGATGGCCTCCCTCCTCCACGCCGGCGGCGATGACTGCATCATAGCCCAGTTGTTCCACCTTGAGCGCATGACGCACCGAACCAACTTTATGGGTGATTTTGACACCGGCTTCGTGTACCATTGGGATATACTTGTCTGCATAGCGGCCCGATACCTCAATATTGGTGACCTTCTCCTCGCAGCATACGCGGAAAAAACTCTCAAAAATCTCCTCCGTTATGCGGAAGGATGGCATCAACGTGATGTTCATGCCAATTGGTTTGCTTGTCAGTTTGCGCGTCTCACGGATGGCTTCGCGCAGCTCTTCCCCATTGTTGTATTGATCTGCGGTCAGTACACCCAGGGCGCCGGCTTCCGAAATGGCAGCACAGAGCTTGGGCTCAGTAACCCAGAGCATTCCGCCGCAAATAATGGGATACTGGATGCCAAAAAGTTCCGTAATCCTTGTTTTCATGTTAAACCCCCATTACTTACTTTTTCGTTTTCAGGCTTGCAAGGAAAGCGTCAAGCGCGTTGTGCAGGTCCTCAGAACCGCAGCAGTAGGTGGACTGCGCCTGCTCAAAGAGAAGTCCGGCATAGACTCCGCCCTCGGCCGTGACCTGAATGCCCCGTTTGGCATAGCGCACTGCGGCGTTTGGATACTTTGATATTTTTTTCGCCAGCTTAAAGGCGCGCTCCTGCAGCTCTTCGTCGGGCACCACATACTCTACCATACCGATACGCAGCGCTTCGGCGGCGTCAATCTGGTCGCAAGTAACGATCATACGATTGGCCTGGCCCACACCGATAAGCCGGGTCAGCCGCGCGGTACCGCCCATGTCGGGCGACAGGCCAAGCATCACTTCGGGCAGGGCAAAAACCGCACTCTCGGAAACCATACGAATATCACAGCCGAGAATCAACTCAACACCCGAACCCAGACAGCGTCCCTGTACCGCGGCAATGACCGGATAATTCTGCTCACTCCAGAAACTGTAAATTCGCTGCATCATCGGCATAACGTCCAGAACTTGTTGCGAGCTCGCCTGCTGTAGATATGTGATATCAATGCCTGCCGAGAAATGCTTGCCGATGGCATTGATGATCATGGCGCGGAGCTTCTGCTTACTGATAAATTGCTCAAATTCATCGAGTTCTTGGTAGAATGAGCTCCCAAAAAAATTCACAGGGGGATTGTTAATTGTAAGAATACCAATGGAGTCCTTGATGTCAAAAAGTAATGTCTTGCCTTCCTTTAACATGGTTACTACCTCCCTAATCTTCCTTTATATTCTGTTTTTCGGTGGTTGAGCCTCGCCATAATGGCAGATCAGCATTTACAAATTGAAGGATGCACAAGGGGGCATTCAATACCTCATTGTGGTTAACGATTTTGATGTCAGCCTTGGAATCAGTATAACAACCCTGCCTTTTTCGCCTGGAAGGTCAATTCATCGCGGAAATCCGGATGGGCTATGCTAACCAGACGTTTGACACGTGTGGGTACATCCTGACCCCACAGGTTTACGCATCCATACTCGGTGACCACATACATGATCTCGCTGCGCAGCGTGGTGGTCTGCGCACCCGGCGCAAGGTCGAGTACGATATGGGACTTCATCTGGCCCTGCTTGTCGATATAAGTGGCGTTCAGGGCGATAAACGACTTACCTCCCTTGGAAATGGTGGCGCCCCGTACAAAGTCAATCTGCCCTCCCGTGCCGCTGAACTGCTTAAATCCAATCGTTTCGGAGCAAGTGGCACCCGTTAAGTCGATTTCCAGGGCGTTATTGACCGAAATGAAGTTGTCGTTCGCACCAATATTAATAGGATTAGTGAGTGTTGAGAACGGCAAGAAGTAGAAATCGGGGTTGTAGTTGTCCACATAGTCATACTGGAACTGTTTGCCCAATGCAAACGCGCAGGCAGCAACGCCGGGCATGAAGTTTTTCCGGCTGTTGTTTATTACACCCTCTTTCATCAGCTCCACCATGGATGCAGTGAGCATCTCGGAGTGGATACCGATGTCTTTTAGCGATCTCAGACCGTAGCCTAGCGCATTGGGCATACCGCCGATTCCAAGCTGTATGCAGGCGCCGTTGGGCACATGATTTAAAATAAAGTTACTGATTTTTTGTTCCTTTTCTGTAGGTTCCACTATAGGAATTTCAGGGCATGGCCCATCATTTACCAAAAATGCGGAAATTCTATCCATATGAATTTCATTATTCTCACCACATACGCGAGGGAATCTGGGGTTGAGCTCGGCGATAATTTTTTTCCCATGTTTGAAGAGGTCGGGCAATTGCCCGCTGGCGAAGCAGCTGGCGTTGCAGTAGCCCTCCTCGTCAGGCGGGGTTAGAGCCGCAAAGACTACGTCGGGGCTCACCATCGCGTAATAGCGCTCCAGGTTGGTAAACGTCAATGGAACAAAAGAGGTTTTTCCGGTAGGCACTCCACCCTGCTCGTAGGTGTTGAAGAAATAACTTTTGTAGCGGAACTGTTCCGGTGTAAGGTTACGTCCGTTGAGCGTGAGGTCCCTCATAGCCATTGAGCCGTCGCCGGTAATTCCCGTCAGCTTGCCGGCCTCTATCGCGTCAAACAAAGCGGTACACAACACCGCAGCCGAAGGACCACTCGAAATGAAGATAAAATCATCATTTTTTACAAACCTTGCAATTGCCTCGTCAGCCGTCATTTCTTTGTCTTTATATTTTTCTAACCAGTCCATAAAAACACTCCATTCTGCTTTGCCATTTCTCACATTGAAAGATTAAACCAGACCCATTCCCGCAAATAAAATACAGACAAGACAAGCTATGACCGGAATGACTAGGGTAACGACTGCGACAAGCGGGTACATGTGCTTGATCTCCGTGCCACAGACGGCATTGAAAACCGGATATGCCGAATTATGCGGTACGGAGTCAAAACCACCGGACGCGATAACGGTGATTCGGTGAAGCAGCTGCGGATTGACTCCGGAGTTGACAAACTGATCGCCCAAGGTCTTCCAAAACAGATCTAGGCCGCTGGCGCCGTTGGCTGTGGTTGCCACGAATATGCTGACGCCGACAAAAGCCGAGAACAGCACGCTCGTAATGCTGCCGCCGGCAGACAGGCTGCTCACAAAATCGGAAATAATGGTAAAAGCGCTGGAGTTTCGAATGACGATACCAAAGCCTACCAACGCACACATATAAACAGTCGCATTGAGGCCGCCCTGCAGCCCTTCGGTAATCGTGACGGCCAAGGGCTTAGAAAAGCGCTTGCGATTAATCACATAGGTAATAATGTTTGCGACGGTCATACCAAGTGCGGCCGCCGCCGTGCTTCCGCCGTCAATCACTCCGCTGAGGAACAGAACGCTGGAAATCACGATGATGACAGGAAGGAACGCAATGAAGGCACTGGGAAGGCCGGCTTCACCGAAATCAGCTTCCTCAAGTACCATAGCGGTGGCCACTTCTTCAAATCCCATGCCCTTTTTAGTATATCTTTTTTGCATGAATTTTAAGAAGATCAAGCACAGGGTAATTTGGACGATACAGCTAATAAAGCCTATCATCGGGGCCGCCATTGCATCAGTGGGCAGAACCTGCGTGGGGAGTAGGTTGAGAATGTTCGGTGTGCCGGGAATGCTAGTCAAGGCAAAGCCACCACCGCCGGCTATGGTGGTCGCGCACAGGAGCCGCCGGGGCAGGTTGGACTCTTGCCACATGGCAAGTCCCACAGGGCCTACTGTAAAGATTACCACGAGAACGCTGATGCCTCCAAATATCATGAGCGACGTCAGGAAGTATACTGTAACGACAGCATTTTTTTTGCCCAACAGTTTGGTCAACACTCTGGCTATTCTTAGCGCGCAGCCCGAGCTGGCCATCATAGTACCAAACAGAGAGCCGAAGGTCATCAGTATTAAGTAACTGCCCGTGCTGCTGCCAAAGGCGGCAGCGTAAATCTGCTGCACTCCATTCCAGATGGGAATGCCGTCCAAGATAATCAGTACAAACGATGCAACCAATGAGGCGGGGAATGTGTTCCATTTTCGCACCAAAAGTAAATATAAGAGTACTGCAAACGCTATTAATAAAAACAGCATTGACATGAAAAATACCTCCCAATCATTTTCAATCTATATATAAGACTAAGCTGCCGTACAGCTTGTGTCTAAACGCGATTGCCGCTTCCGTAGAGAATGTAGCTTCCGGCAATGACGCGCTGCATATCCGACACGCCCTCCACATAAGGCATCAGTAACGCATCGCGCATATTGCGCTCTACCTGATACTCTTTTACAAGGCCGTAGGGTCCGAGCACGTTCATGTACAACAAGTAGACCTGCACGGTCTTGTCTCATACAAAAGGCATGCGCAGGCAAACGGCCTAAAGCAGATGGGTTGACTTGCGATCTGCAGCCAATTCGTCGAGCAATTCGGGGTAATCCTCGCTGGTCGGATAAGTAAATTCGTTCTCCGGGAGCCTAACCAGCTTAAGCGCCTTGGACGGGCAAGTATCCACGCACAGACCACAGCCAAGGCATCTGGTGCTATCAAACTTCACCTTCTCGTCTCCCTCTTTCTTGGACTGCCCTCTCGTAGGGCAGCGCTTGACGCAAAGACCGCAATTCGTGCACAGCGCATCGTCCCGCACCGCTACGTAGTTGCTGACATGGCCGAGCGCCCTGCCCGGTCCAAAGGTCCGTAATCCGCCGACCACGCCGCAGCAGCAAGGACAGCAACTGCACATGCCCTCTACGGTTTTATCGTTGAGCACCATTGCCGCAGTGCCGTTTTCCGAGCATTTGTGTATGAGCTCCAGCGCTTCATCAGCTGTGATCCTGCGGCCCACATGCATTACGTCCGCGTAAAAGTCGACAAAGTCACCAAAGCCAATACAGATTTCATTCCCCTTCTTTGATTTATGTCTGCAGTTGTCTTCCTTCCCTGCATACATATCAGCGGTTTCACGGCAGAAGCAGGGAACAATTCCTATTTTATCCTTACTTCTGATAATCTTCTCGACATTGTCAATATCCAAACATTCGTTATTCTCAACCAATTCCGGCCGTATGGGGAGATAACGGAATAACGGCCGCTGAGAGGTCCAGAAAATACGCGACAAGCCACTGATATTGTGTTTCACCATGGGTTTTACCCAGGCGGGTTCCATCTGGCCGACATTCCATTCAAAGAAACCGTGATATGTTCCAACCAATTTGTAACGGAAGAGCCCGTCTTCTTTGCTCTTTCTGCGATACACCAGACCATGACTGCACATCATGTCCAGCATGCGCTGAGCCTCCTCCACCGGGATGCCCATGCTCCCGGCCACCTCGTCCGCGGTTTGCATGCCGACGAGGTCCATCTTCAAGGCAAATTCCGCCTCTTCCGGCGTAAAGAGCACTTTCAGATAGTCCATGTCGAATCCGCGGTCAGACTCTGGCAGGCCGACGCCAATCATGTTAATCTTTCGTTGCAGTTGCCGATAGATTGATTCCATTCCGTCTTCATCCTCTCAGCTTTTAGTAATACTATATTTTTTCTCGCGGCACAGTCCAAGATTCGCTATGTACGCATTGATTTCAGTTTATCGGCGACAAAGTTAGCTTTTAGCCGGCCATGAGACCAACGCAAGTGTGACAGCAGGTACGAAGCCGGAAAATACACAAGGGAGTATTGAATGCCCCCTTGTGCGGTTGACGATTGTGCTGTCAACTCTGGAATCAGTATAACAACCCTGCCTTTTTCGCCTGGAAGGTCAATTCATCGCGGAAATCCGGATGAGCTATGCTAACCAGAAGTTTGACGCGTGTGGGTACATCCTGACCCCACAGGTTTACGCAGCCATACTCTGTGACCACATACATGATCTCGCTGCGCAGCGTGGTGGTCTGCGCACCCGGCGCAAGGTCGAGTACGATATGGGACTTCATCTGGCCCTGCTTGTCGGTATAAGTGGAGTTCAGGGCGATAAACGACTTGCCTCCCTTGGAAATAGTAGCGCCCCGGACAAAGTCAATCTGCCCGCCCACGCCGCTGTACTGCTTAAATCCAATCGTGTCGGAGCATGTGGCGCCCGTCAAGTCGATTTCCAGGGCGTTGTTGACCGAAATGAAGTTGTCGTTCGCACCAATGTTAATGGGATCATTGAGTATTGAGTACGGTAAGAAGCAGAAATCGGGGTTGTTATTGTCAACATAATCATAGTTGGATTGTTCGCCTAATACAAACGTACAGGTTGCAACGCCGGGCATAAAATTTTTCCGACTGTTGTTTATAACTCCTTCTTTCATCAGCTCCACCATGGATGCGCTGAGCATCTCGGAGTGGATTCCGATGTCTTTCAGCGATTTCAGGCCGTAGCCCAACGCGTTGGGCATACCGCCGATTCCAAGCTGTATGCAGGCGCCGTTGGACACATGATTTAAAATAAAGTTGCTGATTTTTTGTTCCTCCGGTGTTGGCCCCACTGGGGGTAATACCGGGCATGGCTCATCCGACATCATAAACGCGGCAATATCGTTAATATGAATCGTATTATCTATACCGCATACGCGCGGTTGATTGGGAGTTAACTCAGCCAGGATGGTTTTCCCATATTTGAAGAGGTCAGGCAATTGTCCGCTGGCAATGCAGCTGGCGTTGCAGTAGCCCTCCTCGTCAGGCGGGGTTAGAACCGCAAAGACTACGTTGGGGCGTACCATTTCATAATAACGTCCCAGATTGGAATATAACAGCGGAATATAAGAGGTCTTAGCGGAAAGCACACCGGCATGCTCATAGCCGCCGAAGAAATTACTTTTGTAGCGTAACTGTTCCGGTTTAATATTACGTTCGTTGAGTTTGACATTATTCAGGAATAAGGCGCCATCGCCGGAGATTCCTGTCAGTTTACCGGCCTCAACCGCGTCAAACAAGGCGCCACACAACTGCCTGGCTGGGGACCCACTGCCAAGGAATACTGAATCACCACTTTTTACATACTTGGCAATTGCCTCGTCAGCCGTCATTTCTTTGTCTTTATATTTTTCTAACCAATTCATAAAAACACTCCATTCCTCGTCGGCGTTAAGCCGACGCAAATAATCGTATTACGGCGGCAGCAGCCGGCCACAATGTTTCAACTCAGTGCTGCCACCGTAATAGCTTTGTTCTCAGACCTCCTGCTCACCACATATATTAGACCAAACCCATTCCCGCTAAAAAAATACAAATAATGCAAGATACAACAGGAATAGTCAGCGTAAGGACGGCGACAAGCGGGTATACTTCCTTGGTTTCGGTCCCGAGGACGCTATTGAACACCGGGTACGCGGAATTGTGCGGTACGGTGTCAAAGCCGCCGGCCGCCATACAGGATATACGGTGGAGTAGCTGCGGATTGACACCGGTGGAGATAAATCGATCACCCATGGTCTTCCAGAAAATATCAAGGCCGCTGCCGGCGGAGGCTGTGGTTGCAACAAAAATGCTGACGGCAACGAACAGCGAGAGCAGGACGCTCACGACGCCGCCGCCGGAAGACAGACCAGTCACGAAATCGGTAATGATGACAAAGGCGCTGGAACTTTGAATGACAACACCAAAGCCTACCATCGCGGCCATATTAATGGCCGCGTTCAGGCCGCCCTGCATTCCTTCGGTAATCGTATCGCCCAATCTCTTTTTAAAGCGCTTACGGTTAGTCAAATAGATCACAATGCACGCAACGGTCGAACCAAGCACCGCGGCCGGGGTGCTACCGCCAGTAAGCACGCGGCTGAGGAAAAGGACGGAGCAGATGAGTATGAGGGTGGGAAGGAAGGCCATGAAGCCATTGGGCAGGTCACCGAAATCATCCTCCTTCTGTACGATAGAGGTGGCCACATTTTCTTCAAATCCCATACCCTTTGAAATATATCTTTTTTCGATGAACAATAAGAATAGCACGCACAGAATGTATTGGATAATACTGCCAATGATGCCTATGACCGGGGCCGCCATAGCATCGGTACCCAGATATCCGGTCGGCATCAGGTTGAGCAAGTTCGGTATGCCGGGCAATGACGTCATGGAAAGAGTAGAGCCGCCAGCCAGAATGCACGCAGCCAGATGGCGCCGGGGCAGGTTGGCCTCTCGCATCATGGCAAGTCCCACGGGGCCTACGGTAAAGACAACTACGAGAACGCTGATGCCGCCATATACCATGAGCGCTGTCAGGGTAAACAGGGTAACGGTAACATTTTTTTTGCCCAACAAGTTGGTCAGCACTCTGGCGATTTTTAGAGCGCAGCCCGAGGCGGACATAAAATGACCAAACAGAGCGCCGAAGCAAAGCAGGAAAAAATAGTTGCCCGTGCTGCTGCCAAGGCCGGCAGCATAAGTCTGCTGCAGTCCATTCCAGATGGGAATGCCGTCGAGGACAATCAGCACAAAGGATGCAGCGACTGAAGCGGCGGTTGTGCTCCATTTTTGCCAGAGAATTAAGTAAAAAATTACCCCAAACGCTATAAGTAAAAACAGCATTGACATGAGAAATACCTCCCAATTATTTTCAATCTATGTATAAGATTAAGCTGGCGTACAGCTTGTGTCTAAACGAGATTGTCATTTCCGTAGAGGATGTAGCTTGCGGCAATGACGCGCTGCATATCCGACACGCCCTCCACATGAGGCATCAGCAACGCATCGCGCATATTGCGCTCTACCTGATACTCTTTTGCAAGGCCGTAGGGTCCGAGTACGTTCATGCACAACAAGCAGACCTGCACAGTCTCGTCTCCTACAAAAGCCTTTGTCATCCCCACCCAAGCCTTGAGCCGGTTAATCTTCTCGTGGTCATCACTCTCTTCTGCCAGATTCATTGTCATCAGGCGGCATGCCTGCAATCTGCCTGCAATTTGAGCAATTTTGAGTTGGATGGCCTGAAATTTCGCGATGGAAGCGCCGCGGTGTGTCTTCTCCTTGGCATAGCGGACAGCAGCCTCATACGCAGTGGCCATCACGCCAACATAGTTTGCGCAGATGAGTACCTTGGAGTGGGCCACAGTACCCTGCAAAATTTCAAACCCATCTCCGTGTTTACCTAGAATACAGGATTCATGTACCTTGACATTGTCAAGGAAGACGTCATACACCTGGCTGCCGTGCACACATACAAGCTCCCACGCAGTGGACAGCGAGTACCCCTCGCATCCCTTATCCACAAGGAAGGCGGTGATGCTGTTGGTCGTCCCCTCGTCCTTTGCGAAGATAATGATAGGACCATTGTATTGGGGATTCGTAATAAAGCGCTTTACTCCGTTGAGGATGTAGTATTCACCCTCTTTTTTGGCGATGGTCTTAATCTGTTTGGGGTCAGATCCCGTGTCCGGCTCGGTAAACGCAAAGGCGCCGCGAAACTCTCCTGCGATGCCGGCCGGGATATACTTCTGCTTTTGTTCTTCGGTACCATAATTCTTAACAGACTCCAAAAAACTAATGGATACCAGCACTGTGCTGGCCACGCCGCCGCTGACCTTGCCCATTTCCTCCATTGCCGCGGCCATCGCAATATGCCCGGCGTCAATGCCGCCATATTCCTCAGGCAGGCAAACGCCGAGAAGTCCGGCGTCGGCGATTATGCCGAATAACTCGTCAGATACTTTTCCTTCTTCCTCGATTTGTTCCGCTTGCTGGGCAATTTTCCCGCTCATCGCCTGGCGGGCCATATTTCGAACCATTTCCTGAATTTCATTTAATTTAAAATCCATATTGTTTCCCTTCTATTTGATTTTAATGTTATCAATATAAAACTCATTCCCGCTGACGAATGTAAAGTCTTTGCTGCCACATTCGGGACAGCATTCCGTACGCGGACCGCTACGCAAGTGAAACACAAACGCCTCCTTACATTGCCCACACTGACAGATGATGGGCAGCGCATGGTAAATGAGATCCGCTTCTTCTGCGATGGTATTCCGGCTGGCATAATGAAAGTACTTGATTACGATATCCTCAATCAAGTCATGCGTTTCGCCTACCTTCAACGTCACAGACACCACCCTTTCAGCGCCATTGTCCTGCGCATAACGCAGAGCGGTCGCCAATACCTTTTTAATAATCGGAAGCTCATGCATTGACACTTTCCTCCAGTAACTTTAATATGTCCGGCGGCGGGCTGTATACAAGGCCTGTAAGCATAGGCAAACGGCCTAAATCAGATGTGTTGTCTTGCGGTCTGCTGCTAACTGTTCAAGCAATTCGGTGTAGCTATCGCTGGTCGGGTAATTCAGTTTCTCCTCTGGGAGCCGGCGCAGCTTGAGCGCCTTGGACGGGCAAGTATCCACACACAGACCACAGCCGTAGCATCTGGTACTGTCAAACTTCACCGTCTCTTCGTCCTTTTTCTTGGACCTCGCTTTCGTGGGGCAGCGGGTGGCGCAAAGACCGCAATTCGTGCATAGCGCTTCATCCTGCTCTGATACATAGTTGCTGACATGTCCGAGCGCTCTGCCTGGGCCAAAGGTTCGTAATCCGCCGGTGACGCCGCAGCAGCAAGGACAGCAGCTGCACATGCCCTCTACGACTTTGTCGTTGAAAACCATTGACGCCGTGCCGGTTTCCGAGCATTTGTGTATGAGGTCCAGCGCTTCCTCGTTCGTGATTCTGCGGCCCACATGTAATACGTCCTCGTAAAAGTCCACAAATTCACCAAAGGCCATACAGGTATGATGTCCCTCTGACGAGTCATGCTTACAGAAATTTTCCTTCCCTGTGAACATATCAGCGGATGAACGGCAGAAGCAGGGAACCGTTGCGATTTTTTCCTGGCGCTTAATAATCTCATCGACGTTGTCAATATCCAGGCATTCGTTATTCTCAACCAATTCCGGCCGAATGGGAAGATAGCGGAATAACGGCCGCTCAGATGTCCAGAAAACATTCGTTAAACCGGCGACATTGTGTTTCACCATGGGTTTCACCCAGGACGGATCCATACGACCGACATTCCATTCAAAGAAACCGTGGTAGGTGCCAACTAAGTAATAATGGAACAGCCCGTTGATCTTTCTACGATACACCAGACCATCCTTGCACATTAGATCCAGCATGCGCTGGGCCTCCTCCACCGGGATACCCATGCTCACAGCCGTCTCTTCCGCGGTTTGTAAGCGAAGATCCATTTTTAAGGCAAATTCCGCCTCTTCCGGTGTAAATAGCCCCTTCAGATACACCTCGTCTAGTCCTTGGCTAGACTCCGGCAGGCCGACGCCTATCATGTTAATCTTTCGTTGCAGTTGCCGATAGATTGATTCCATTCCATTTTTCTCCTTTCAGCTTTTGGTAATAATATATTTTGGACTTGCAAAGTTAAAACAATTCACTTCCTAAAAAACTTACTGCCACCTCCCCATTAGCGATATTTGTTTTACTCGCAGCGTAGTCCAAAATTCGCTATGGCAGGACGAGCTGGCGTGTCTCTTTTATTAAGCAACTAATATGCCAACATGCCAGACTCACCACTGGCCATGCACGGGTAAACTGAAAAAATCCAGATCACATCGCATTTTTAGAAGGGAAGATCTTTGGAAACCAGCTATCTCCGATGGGAACAGGAAAAATTGCCTTTGACGAGATTGTATCTTATCTGTGTCAAAATTGTTTCACAGAAGAGAATTGTTTATAGGGAAGAAGAAAAGTGTAGAGCTGCAACCACTTTACCGTCATTAGACGCTATATTTTAATGTCAAACTTGTTTCATTGTTTCATTACTACTCTCCAGCTCAAAGTCCATGGCTGATAATCTAAGGCATCAAATTACGCATAGATTTCTGTTTATCGGCGCCAGAGTTAGCTTTTAGCCGAACACGAGACCAACGCAAGTGTGACACGTAGGTACGAAACCGGAAGATACACAAGGGGGTCTTGAATGCCCCTTGTATACGTGAGTGGCAGGATCGCCTGCTTGCGAGCGTGTACGCGATGGTGATTCTTGATGCCGTTCACTACAGCGTACGAGAATTGAATTGTGACGAAGAAGGCCGCTTATGTGGCAATTGACACAGGTTTGGAAGGCTAAAAAGATGTTCTTGGCATCTGGCTTGGGGCGAATGAATCGTCGAAATATGGGTTCAATGTGCTGACTGGCTATGTCAGCTACGAGGATGTCAAGGCATTTTTCGGCTGATTTGAAGCCGATTTACATGTCGGCGACGGAAAATAAGATAAAGAGCGCCTTCGTTTCCGAAGACGCTCTCATGAAGATTCTCTATCTGGCGGCCATGAATATTACCGAGGAATGAACTATGCCCATCAAAAACTGGAGCTTGATTTATGACCATCTCATGATTTACTTCGTCGACAGAGTTGAGGCCGGCCGCCATACAGGAGATACGGTGAAGCAGATGAGTATGAGGGCGGGAAGGAAGGCCATAAAGTCTTTGGGCAAGTCACCGAAATCATCCTCCTGTTCGATAGCAGTGGCCACATTTTCTTCTAACAGCATGCCCTTTGAAATATATCTTTTTTCGATGAACAATAAGAATAGCATGCACAGGACGTATTGAAAAATACTTCCAATGATGCCTATTAACGGGGGCGCTATAGCATCGGTACCCAGATACCCGGCCCGCATCAGGTCGATCAAGTTCGGTATGCCGAGCAATGACGTTATGGAAAGAGTAGAGCCGCCATATACCATGAGCGCTTTCAGGGTAAACAGGGTAACGGTTGGTCATCCATTGTCCAACATTCCATATTCCCTCATTCTCCGATACAAGGTGCTTCGAGACAGTCCCAGATATGCAGCCGCCTTGACGCGATTGCTGCGGAACATACGAAGAGCATGTTCAATTTTTTGCTTCTCATCGTTTTCATATGCCTCCTGTACGAACACAGGAGAATGGGTGATATGAACGGCGGAAGAAAAGTAATCTTTGATTGCGCGTGCGTCGATATCAGGTTTTTCCTGCGTGCTGATGATGCCTTCCAGTAAATTTTGTAATTCCCTTATATTGCCCGGCCAATCATATTCGTATAAGGCCTTGCGAGCGTTCTTCGTCAGTACATAGGGCTGTTTCCCCACTCGTTTGCAGATGACGTTGATATAATGTTCGGCAAATTGTAAAATATCATCTCTCCGCTCCCGCAGCGGAGGAATCTGAATACGGATGACGCCCAGACGATAAAACAAATCCTCACGAAAAGAGCCCTGGCGGATCTGTTCGTATATGTTTTTGTTTGTCGCAGCGATGATGCGCACATTGACGGGAATGATCACATTCCCACCCACTCTCCGTAAGGCTTGCTCCTCAATGACACGCAGCAGTACCGCCTGGAGGTCGGATGGCATATCTCCAATTTCATCTAAAAATAATGTTCCATTGTTGGCCATTTCGAACTTACCGATGCTCCCGCCTTTTTTGGCCCCTGTAAAAGCACCGTCCTCATAGCCGAAGAGCTCGCTGATAATCAATTCCTTGGAAAATGCGGCACAATTGAGTGCAACAAAGATGTGGTCCTTTCTGTAGCTGTGGTTGTGAATAGCCTGGGCAATCACATCCTTCCCGACCCCGCTTTCACCCAGCAGCAGGATGCTTCCGTTGGAACAGGCGGCGTTTTTACTGCGCTGTATGACGCGCCGCATCTCGTCACTGCCGCCGATGACATTGTTGAAGGTAAAATGTGCAGTATTCCCCGCGTAAAGGGAAACCAGTTTATTGATGCGTTTAATGGAACTGATGTTAAGCACAATCCCAATCATATTGAAGCGGCTTTCGTGAAATGGCGATGCGTTCACATTCACAACAACAGATTTTCGATCTATGGTTATTTTAACTGTTTTATCATATATTTTCGTCTTGCCGCGCACAATGTTCCAAAAGGCCGCATTGGCAGGAAGCGGGTCGATAATACTCTCCAAGTCCTCGCTAAATCTCTTTTTTCGGCGAATCCCGAACACATTATAGATTTCATCGCTAATGAGCGAGATTTCATTTCTGCCCTGCGACTGGTCTATCACCAGCGTGCCGCTTCCCTCAGATATGTCGCTGTAAATCTGAAACATGCCGGCCCAAAAAAACTGCAACTCAATCGCCCTGGCCAGCGTAACCGCAATGTTAACCATAAATTCGTTGTGTTTGTCCGCTCTGACAACGATGGTGATCCCTCCAGGAGAATCCATGTTATCCAGCGAGATAGGGGCAAAGTAATAATTCCCGCCTATGAGGCAGCGGGAGTAGTTCTCCTCCCCTTTCAACATGGTGGCCTCTGCGCGTTTGACTCCAATCGAGAAAATGTTGGTCCCAATTACTTCTTCAGACCAGCGGTTACCCACCTTGATACCGTTTTCCTCTGCCCAGGACATGAAATACTTGTCCCCGTTCAAAAACAGCAAAAAGCCATCGGGGGAAAATAGAATGACCCCAGTGTTGCGGACTCGGTTCTGGTCAAGCAATTTGTCCAGCAGGCTTTTTGTGTAGGCACAAAGTTCCTTCGTTTTGGAAATCACCTTATGCAGCTCCGTCGCAGATGTCTGCTCCGGTCTTGCGTTCCAATAATCGATTGGCAGGGCTGCGCTGCGCTGCCAACTGTACCGGATGGCGCCAATCAGAGTGTTGCACTCTTTCGGGTCCGCATGCAACGTCTCCCACCGCGCCAGATTTGCATAGGAATCCCAGTTGACAAGTTCGATCATTATATTCCTCCCAATACTAAAATATACTCTTCTCGAAAGAGTGGGCGGCACATATTTTATTATAAAACTATTATTCCCTTAAATCAATCGGGCGTATGACAACTGTAGCGCTAAGACACCGACATCGGTCTTGAGTTCAAATTCCACACCGGCTCACAGTGGATCGAGCTGCAGGATGAGCCAACCATTCTACAACCTCCTATGATGAAATAATGGTATTGGATGATGCCGTGGAAGTTCGCAGGGTCGTTTACGGTCGGCGGAATCTACTTAAAAACATCGAATAATCCGCTTGCTATCGGAGCTGAATTTTTATACGCAGAGAGAGGGATATATTGTACACCTAAAGCGCGAACAAACTTAATTTATTAAAACTATTATAAACCAATTGCTTCTGTGCTATTCTATTAGGGCTGGTAAATAGACCAAACAGGAAGCTCGCCAAAAAATATAATGATATGGAGATGTTGTCATGCAATGCCCATTCAATCCATTTCCTCAGATAATAACACGGTGCTTGTGTCTTCGAGAAATAAATGACGGCGATGAATATGGCTATTTTGAATCTCGTTCCGATGCTGAAGTGGCAAAAATATTATGTCGTGACGTTTATACATCCCTTGAAGACGGAATACAGCGCGTAAAATATCTTAAGCAGGATGTTGAGGATGAAAAAAGCATATCATGGGTTCTGTCACCTATTAACAGTGATGATTTTTTAGGCTCTGTCTGTCTATGGAACTTTTCGCATGAGCAAAACAAGGCCGAAATAGGTTACGAATTATTACAGCAGTATCGTGGGCAGGGATACATGAGAGAGGCTGTCGCGGCAGTGCTTGACTTTGGTTTTAATAAAATGCGGCTTTCCCGTATTGATGCGTACCCTCCAAAAAACAATCCTAAGTCAATAAATTTACTTGAAGCAGTTGGATTTAACCGTATTGGAGATTTATCCGAAGAAGGCGCCAATGGTTCAATAATGCACATGTGGGTTTATATATACAATAAAACAGAAAACGAATAGTATAAGTACATTAAATAGCAGCAGCCATAAAACAGATAATTCTTAAAACATGTGGCATTTAAATTTTCAGTGTGTTATAATTCTCTAAGCGTGCCAAAATTTTTTTTATTTATAGGAGGATGTCGTTTCCATGGCAAGATTTGAAACAGTAGAAGAAAATAAAGTAAAGGTATTTTTTGAGGTTGACGGTGAAAGATTTGAAGAAGGTCTTAAATATTCTTATAATAAAAACAAAGGCGACATAGCCTTGCCCGGCTTCCGAAAAGGCAGAGTACCCCGCAAATTAATCGAAAAAAGCTTCGGCAAGGAAATTTTCTATGAAGACGCTGTTAATTACGTTCTGCCTGATGCTTATGAAGATGCAATAACAGGACTTGAGCTGGATACAGTATCACAGCCTGAATTCGATATTGATAATATTTCCGCAGAAGAAGGCGTTAATTTTACCGCTGAGGTATATATACGCCCTGTTGTTTCCGTTTCCGACTATACAGGTTTAACATATAAGCCCGTAGATATTGAGGCATCTGAGGATGAAATTAATAAAAAAATAAATGAAGCCAGAGAGATGAATTCCCGTACTATGAGCGTTACGGATCGGCAAATTCAAGATGGAGACATTGCCGAGATAAATTTTGAGGGTTTTATAGACGGAGTAGCTTTTGAAGGGGGAAAGGGTGAGAATCATGAGTTGACCATAGGCTCCGGCACCTTTATACCCGGTTTTGAAGCGCAGCTTATAGGCCATGCCGTAGGAGACGATGTAGCAGTTAACGTAACATTCCCCGAGGACTACCAATCTAAGGATTTAGCAGGTAAGGCCGCATTGTTTAAAGTCGAGATAAAGGACATAAAGGCAAAAGAGCTTCCGGAGCTTGACGACGAGTTTGCGCAGGACGTTTCCGAATTTGACACCCTGGAGGAATATAAAAAGGATATTGAGGCTAAACTACGTGAAGAAAAAGAAAACTTTGCCAAAAGAGATAAAGAATCCCAATTAGTTGAAAAGCTGATAAACAAGACGGAAATGAACATTCCTGAGGCGATGATTAAAAGCCGGGTGGATGAGATGCTTAATCAGTTTGCTTATCGGCTTGCCAGCCAGGGTCTTTCCATGGAACAGTTTGTTGGATATACCGGTCAAACCGTTGACAAGCTGCGGGAAGTTTACAGAGCTGACGCGGAAAGCAACATAAAAACCCGATTAATATTGGAGGGAATCGCAAACCAGGAAGCATTTGAGATCAGCCCTGAGGATATTGAAGGGGAAATTCGCAAAATGGCCGAAGAAGTCGCCGGCACAGAGTATGAAAGCATAAGCAAAACCATAAGCGAGGAGGAGAAAAAATACCTTGCTATGGACCTGAAGGTTAGGAAAGCTTTGGAGCTGGTTATGGAGTCAGCCGTGCCTTCCGAGGAGGAAGCGGCTGAATCAGCGGAGGAAGAAAACCTGGCAGAGGTATTAAATGAAGGAGTGAAGGAAGAATGAGCTTAATACCATATGTTGTAGAATCAACAAACAGAGGCGAACGTTCATACGACATCTATTCCCGTCTTTTAAAGGACAGGATAATTTTTCTGGGTGAAGAAGTAACGGATCTTACCGCCAGTCTTGTTGTTGCTCAGCTGTTGTTTTTGGATGCCGAGGACCCTGGTAAGGACATTAACCTGTATATTAACAGTCCCGGCGGGTCTGTTACGGCAGGGTTGGCAATTTATGACACTATGCAGTTTGTAAAATCAGATGTTTCCACCATATGTATAGGTATGGCCGCCAGCATGGGTTCTTTCCTTTTGGCGGCAGGAGCTAAAGGCAAGCGGTTCGCGCTGCCGAACGCGGAGGTTATGATACACCAGCCTATGGGCGGAGCCAGAGGACAGGTAACAGACGTAAAGATACACGCTGAGCATCTTTTGAAAACAAAGGATAAGCTGAACCGCATGCTGGCCGAAAATACCGGCAAGTCTATTGATATTGTTACCAACGATACGGAGCGGGACTATTTCATGACGGCGGAAGAAGCAAAAGAGTACGGATTAATCGATTCCGTTATAACAAGAATGAATAAGTAATAAGGAGGAGCTTCGTTGACAAACAAATTTGATGACAAAAGAGTGATACGCTGCTCATTCTGCGGAAAGCCTCAGGAAGCCGTAAGAGGTTTGGTAGCGGGGCCTAACGTATACATCTGCAATGAATGTATAGACATGTGCTGTGATATTCTTGAAGAAGATGAGGTTTACGAAACGGTCAATGATAATTTTAAAATTCCTAAGCCTAAAGAGATCAAGGAAATATTAGATCAGTATGTCATAGGTCAGGACGGGGCTAAAAAAGCTCTGTCAGTGGCTGTATACAACCATTACAAAAGGATATTGACTAACGAAAGCAGAGATGTGGAAGTGCAGAAAAGCAATATCCTGCTGGTGGGCCCTACGGGCGTAGGCAAGACCTTGCTTGCTCAGACGCTGGCCAAGCTTCTGAACGTTCCGTTTGCTATAGCAGACGCTACAACGCTGACGGAAGCCGGTTATGTAGGCGAGGATGTGGAAAACATCCTTTTGAGGCTTATACAGGATGCGGAATACGATATTTCCAAGGCGGAGCGCGGCATAATCTATGTAGATGAAATAGATAAGATTTCCCGTAAATCCGATAATCCTTCCATCACCAGAGACGTAAGCGGCGAAGGAGTTCAGCAGGCTCTTTTGAAAATATTGGAAGGTACGGTAGCCAATGTGCCGCCTCAGGGAGGCCGGAAGCACCCTCATCAGGATTTTATGAAGATAGACACTACCAATATTTTGTTCATCTGCGGCGGAGCTTTTAGTGGAATCGATAAAATAGTAGAGCAGCGTCTTAATAAAAAGGTAATCGGCTTTGGATCCGACGTAAAAACAAAGCAAGAGCGCTTGAATACGGATGTATTGCAGAGCCTCATGCCTGTAGATTTGCAGAAATACGGCTTGATACCGGAAATGGTGGGGCGTTTGCCCGTAATAGTCGCGCTGCATAATTTGGATGAGGAAGCGCTGGTATCCATTTTAACAGAACCGAAAAATGCTTTGACAAAGCAGTATGAATACTTGTTTGAGCTGGATAATGTCATACTGGAATTTGAGCCCGAGGCTCTCAAGGCTATTGCTAAAATGGCTGTTGAAAGAGAAACAGGCGCCCGGGGGCTAAGAAACATAATTGAGAGCTTTATGACGGAAATTATGTATGACATTCCGTCTGATGAGAATATAGAAAAGTGTATAATAACAAAGGATTCCATAGATAAAAAGCTGCCTCCTACTTTAATCTATAATGAAAACCGGCAGCCCATCGTTCATAAAGCAAAGAAGAGGAAGCAAAAGAGAATGTTTGCGGGGTGATTCTGTGAACCTTCGGATGTACACGGAGATGCTGGAAGAACAAAGCTTAAGCCCCTATGCTTGTAAAAGCCGGGATACCAAGGGGAGGAGAGAGCCGCGTCCTCTTTGTGACATCAGAACTGAGTTTCAAAGAGACAGGGACAAAATCACCCACAGCAAGGC
>Ga0153950_1000155_pt1 | contig 29199 bp, 25 predicted proteins | sample TSNJ034MetaG_FD_104737 | JGI IMG/M metagenome (GOLD analysis project Ga0153950, IMG submission 104737) | Attine ant fungus gardens microbial communities from New Jersey, USA - TSNJ034 MetaG | ecosystem: Host-associated > Fungi > Mycelium > Unclassified | place: USA: New Jersey, Wharton State...
TACCACAGAGATTAAACCGGGTCGTTCTTCTCCCCGCAAAATACCTCGCAATATGCGCTTCCATGACCGCAGAAAAGCCGTGCTTTAAGGCTTTTTGCTCACTAAGTTGACGACATTGCATTTAGAAATAGTAGACACATATAACTCCGAACTTAGGGGTATCTGCAACTATTATGGAAGGAGAGCTGGAACGCCCACACAACGCTTTCGGCGGTACATGTGACCCAGGGACGCCTGGAATGTCCAGGGAGTCATATCCGGCAGCTTCCAGGGCAATGGGTCGGCCCGGCAAAAGATCGCGCTGGGCTTTCGCCCCAAGGCCGGGGTGGTGTTCGCGGCCGGCTTGCCGCCGGTGCGGTCGATGTGGGGCTCGCAGACCGGGGACGTGTACGCCGCCTTCTTCACCTCCGAGGCGGCGGGGGGCGGTGTGAGCGTGGAGCCCGACGGCTTTTACGCCATGAGCACGGCCTACGGCTCGGACGGCTACTCCTACAAGCTCAACGACTACGGCAGCACCTACGGCTACATGGTGTGGCGGTAACAAAAAAGCCCTCGCGGCGTGTGCCCGCGGGGGCTTTGGCTTCTATCGCTGTAGTACAAGGCCGTGTCTGTAGCGCCGGATTCTTGGAACAGGTCTTATGATCCGGTGTCGTATTTCGCCACGAACTCCGCCTGAAATTCAGCCTTGTTGTATGTATACACCTCCCTGAAGTAGAGGTTCTGGTAGCGGTAAAGGCCAAAGTGCACAAGGCGGGATTTGGCGAGCCGGGACACCTTTTTCCTGATTTTGTCCAGACTGCGGGAGTAGGCCGTGACCGCGTCGTCAAATTGGTTGGAGGGATGCGTTACATTTTCGTTGTACACCAGAATAAGCTCTATGCCCGTGCGTGAAAACCCGATAGTCTTCCCCAGCTTGTCCAGCAGGATTAGCAGGCTGTCGTACACCTTGAGCTTCACATCATTGTTTTTGGGAAAGCCGATAACGCCGTTTTTAAACTCGATCAGAAAAAAATCTTTTTGAGGGGAAAGGTAGAGGGCGTCGCAGGATTTGGGGTTTTTCATTGCGTGCAGCCCCTTGATATAGTCGTCCTTGACCCTGTCAAAGCTCACAACGGGCAGGCTGCTGTGGGTCATATATTCTACATGCGCGCTGTCGTGGTTGTCCGCGGAGGCCTCCTTCAGCGTACATCCGAACTGGGCCAGCATGGCCCCGTATGCGTGTTCCGGCACGGTCACTCATCTCCGTATTGTATATTCTCCAATGTCTGAAAAGGGTCCGCCAGCTTTTTGTAGATCCGCTCGGTGTTCCCGCCCACATCCTCGATCACGGCGGACGCCCCCTGCAGCTCGGACAGGTAATAGGCACATTTGTCGGCAATCTCGTATTTCTGCGAGAACACCTCCACCGCGTTCAGGAAGTAGGGGCTGTGGGTGTTGAGCAGAATCGTAATGTCGAACTGCTTTTGCAGCAACACCAGAATCTCCGCGAACTTCAACTGCCACGCCGGGTGCAGGTGCACCTCGGGCTCATCCAGGATCAGAAGATCCTGTTCCGCCAGCGCCCCGTATTCAATGAGCCGCTTGAGGATCACAAAGGTCTTCATACCGGTGGATAGGTTGGACAGGTGCAGCGGGGCTTTCAGCTCTTTCTCCTTGAACACTGTTTCGTTCATGTCGTTGTCTATGAAGTCCCCGTCAGCAACATCGTTCACAATGCTCAGAACATCCCCCAGCTTTTTCCTGCTTATGGCCTCGTCGATCAGGTTGCTCTCCAGGCCGCGGCCGCGCAGCTTGTGTATCAGATCATACCTGTGTTTGTACGGCGAAAAATAGAAGCCATCCAAATCATCCAGAATAAACGGCGAGTCAACATAAGTCACTTTCGACAGCATTTCGTAGTCCGTCGCTATATTTGTGCATTTATTCGCCTTGAATCGCACGCTGAGGACTTGCTGATTGAGGGCAAGAGAAACCTCCGCGATCTGGGTCAGCCTGTTTACATGGTTTATTTCCCTTTCAAACTCAGCGGAAAAATAATTGTCCACGATGAGCTTCAGCGTTTCTATTTCGTCAAACAGCAGTGTTTCCACCACCATGTCCAGCATTTGGACAAACTGCTCGTTCTCGTCCCCCTCTTCCAGCTTGAAAATGCTCATTAAATCAGGGGATAAAAGCTTGCGCAAAGCCTCGGGACCGGAAATCTCGTCCTTAGGTAAGGCTTGCCACTTCTCGTATACATCGCGGGCGATTCTGCGGCTGTTGATACCCGTAGTTCCGCCTTTTCTCGCCATAACCATGCGCCTTCTGCTGTAAAAGCGCTGCACGCTGTTTGTGATTCTTTCAATGCGCGTGTCCGCCAGCTTATTCTCCACATTGAAAAAGGAGCTCACCAGGCAGTACAAGGCCTTGCCCACGGTGCTCTTCCCGGTGTTGTTTTCGCCGGCGATCACCGTAATGCCTTTCAGCGCGATCTGCGCGTCCTTTATTTTGGCGATGTTTTTCACTGTCAACAGCACGTGGTGCCCGCCCCCGTTTCCATCGGATGTTGTTTCTGAACCTTATTATATAGAGAATAACCGGAAAATTCAACCGTTAAACAATGATTTTTGCATGGCGCGAAAAAAAGAGCCGCCGCACGAACGGCCCAAATCCCAATAATCGGCAAAGAACCGCCCTGAGCGCCAGGGCGGCAGTGACAGCGCTGTATTTTACGACTTTGCCTTGGGCTTGAAGATCACCGCCACCAGCAGCGCGAACATCAACGACGCAGTGATGCCCGCGGCGGATGCCGTGATGCCGCCGGTGAGCACACCCATCAGGCCCTTTTCCCGCACGGCCTCCAGCGTGCCCCTGGCGATGGTATTGCCAAAGCCCAGCAGCGGAACGGAAGCGCCGGCGCCGGCGTAATCCACCAGCGGCTGGTAAACGCCCAGCGCGCCCAGCGCCGCGCCCAACACCACAAACAGCACCAGAATGCGGGCGGGGGTCATTTTGGTAAAGTCGATCAAAACCTGACCCACCGCACAGATCAGCCCGCCCACCGCAAACGCGCGCAGGTACTCGTAAAAAATTTCCATTGTTTTTCTCCTTATTTTTACTGTCAAGCGCCGGCAAGGCTCTGCGCCAAGCAGACAGCCCCGCAGCCGGCGCTACTCTTTTTGGGTGGAAAGGTGCACCAAATGTGCCACGGCGGGAATGGTCTCCCCCTGCTGCACAGTGACTGTGGACATCAGCGCTCCGGTGGCCACAAACAGCACATCGTTCAGCTTTCCCTCCCGCATGGACTGCAGGATATAGGAGCAAAGCACCGCCGCCGAGCAGCCGCAGCCCGATCCGCCCGCGTTCACATCGGGCTGGGTCTCGCGGTCATAGATCATCAGGCCGCAGTCGGCGTGCTTTTTGCCCAGCTGGTAGCCGTCCCGCTCCAGCAGCTCGCTTAGCAGCGTGGAGCCCACCTTGGCCAGATCTCCGGTCAGGACCAGGTCGTAATTGTCGGCGTTGGTGGCAGTGTCCTCAAAGAAGCGCCGGATGGTCTGGGCGGCGGCGGGGGCCATGGCGGCGCCCATGTTGTTGATGTCCTTTACCCCCATGTCCAAAATACTGCCGAAGCTCACCGCCCTTACATAGGGCGACGCGCCATTTTGCCCCACAATGGCCGCGCCCGCCGCGGTGGCGGTCCACTGGGCTGTGGGTGTGCGGGTGCCGCCGTACTCCAGCGGGAAGCGGAACTGGCGCTCGGCCGAGCAAAAGTGGGACGAGGTAACAGCCATGGCGTTGCCCGCCATGCCGCTTTCCACGAACAGAGCGGCCAGCGCCAGCGATTCCGCCATGGTGGAGCAGGCACCGTATATGCCCACAAATGGGATATCCAGATCCCGCAGTCCGTAGTGGCTGCCGATGCACTGGTTCAGCAGGTCCCCCGCAAACAGGCAGTCGATCTGGCCGGGGCTCAGGCTGGCCTTGTCCAGCGCTTTTTCAGCCACCTCCTGCTGCATGCGGCTTTCGGCCTTTTCCCAGCTGGTCTGGCCGAACATGGCGTCCTCGTTGATGATGTCGTAGTACGTGGCCAGCGGGCCCTCGCTCTCCTTTTTGGATACAACGGCTGCATAGTTCAGCACCGAGGGCGGATTCTGCAGCCGGATGGTATGGTTCCCTTGACGAAGTGGCATAATAAAATCCCCCTTTTAATATAAGCCGAATAGAAAGATGATCAGGCCATACACCACGCCGGCGGCCAGGCCGTACACGATGACAGGCCCCGCGATCGTAAACATCTTGGTGCCCACGCCCATGATATAGCCCTCACTTTTAAACTCCAGCGCGGGCGCGGCCATGGCGTTTGAAAAGCCGGTGATCGGCACCAGCGTGCCGGCTCCCGCGTATTTGGCGATATCGTCGAACACGTTGAGTCCGGTGAGCAGCGCGGCCAGAAACACCAGCGTGACCGACGCCACACTCAGCGCCAGATCCTTTGCCAGCCCCAGGCGGATATACAAATTGATAAACGCCTGACCCAGCGTGCAGATCAGGCCTCCGCACAAAAAGGCCATGGGGATGGTCACGGCGCTCTTGGAGCGGGGCGATGCGTCCTTGGTCATTTGCAGGTAAGCGGTTTTGGTTACGGTTGACATATCTTTTCACCTCACCGCTATTTTTACCCCGCCCGCTGAAATTATAATAGCTCCTTTCTGGAAATGCATTCCATTGCCATAACGCTGGCACCCTGTGCGGATCGCAAACAAAAACACCGGCCCGCGCGCAAGCGGGGCCGGTGTTTTTCAGCTTGTCCACATAAAGACCTGCGGCGTCACCTCAGCTGTGATTCCGGGGGACGCCGCGCGGGATCAGCGCATCACGGTTCTCAGTGTGCCGACGCCTTCCACCTCGCACTCCACCACATCCCCGGCTTTCAGAAAGCGGGGCGGGTTGAAGCCCATGCCCACCCCGGCCGGGGTGCCGGTGAGCAGGATGTCGCCGGGCTCCAGCGTAATGCCCTGGGAAAGCTGGCTGACAAGCCGCGGGATATCGAAGATAAAGTCGGCCGTGTTGCCCTGCTGGCGCTGCTCCCCGTTCACGCGGGAGCGCACCTCCAGGCACAGCGGCGGCGAAAACTCGTCCATGGTCACGATCCAGGGACCCATGGGGGTGGAGCTGTCCAGGCTCTTGCCGAAGTAGTACTGCACATGGTTTTTCTGGATATCCCGCGCCGAAAGATCATTTGCCACGGTGAGTCCGAACAGATGCTCCCACACCTTTTCCGGCCGCACGCCGGCGCAGGTCTTGCCAATGACCACGGCCAGCTCGGCCTCGTAGTCCATCTGGCTGGTGATAGCGGGGTGCATATCCGCCTGTCCGCCGTGGCCCGGCGCCAGGTTTACCCGCTTGCCAAAGTATACCGGGTGCTCCGGCATGTTAAAATCCCCCTTGTTCATAAAGGCGGCGCCCTCCTTTACGTGGGCCGCGTAGTTTTTGCCCACACAGATCACGTCGTGGGCGGGCCTGGGAATGGGGGCCGCCAGCACGGCTTCCTCCACCGGGATGCCAAAGGAGGGGCGCGCTTTCAGGTGCCTCTCAAGCATCTGCTTGTCCTCGGGGCCGTAATGGGCGATCAGCTCCAGCATTGTGCGGTAACCAAGCCCCAGCAGCTCCAGCGGGAACAGCATATTCGCGTCCACAACGCCCACCCGGTGGTCTCCGTCCAGTACATAGGTGACAAATTTCATAAAGAGCGCCCCCCAGTTATTTTTATTGGTGGTATATGTGCAAGAAAGCTTTCAGGGAAGATTCGGGGAATGCCTACTCCTCCCAGTTGTGCCACACGTTCTGCACGTCGTCGTTGTCGTCCAGCATATCCAAAAGCTTTTCCATCCTGGCCTTGTTTTCCTCGTCCAGGCGGGTGTAAGTACTGGGTACCATTTCCGGCTCGGCGGAAACAAAGGTATAGCCCTTGGCCTCCAGCGCCTCCCGGACCTTGCCCACCTCGCCCGGGTCGGCGAATATCTCGACAGCCTCGGCCTCGATGTCGAAGTCGATGGCGCCGCACTCCAGGCAGTCCTCCATGACCTTGTCCCCGCAAAGCCCCGTGTTTTCGATAATCAGAATGCCCTTGCGCTCAAACAGAAAGCCCACCGACCCGGTCTGGCCCAGGTTGCCGCCGTGCTTGTCGAAGTAGTGCCGCATATCCCCCGCCGTGCGGTTGCGGTTGTTGGTCAGGCACTCCACCATTACGGCCACGCCGTTGGGGCCGTAGCCCTCGTAGGTGATGGATTCGTAGTTGTCGTTGTCCTTGTCTCCGGCCTTTTTGATAGCGCGGTCAATGTTGTCGTTTGGCACATTGTTCTGCTTGGCCTTGGCTATCAGGTCCCGCAGCTTGCCGTTGGAGCCCGGGTCCGCACCTGCCTCCCGCACCGCAACGGCAATTTCGCGGCCGATCTTGGTGAAGACCTTGGCGCGCTGGCTGTCGGTCTTTTCCTTTTTCCGCTTGATGGTACTCCATTTGGAATGTCCGGACATGTGCTCAACACCTCGGTTTCAAAATTGCTCTGCAAAGCCTGCTCTTCGCCTCAGGCAAAAGGCAGGCTTTTATTTGGGCTAATTATGGAAGAAATTGTCGATATCGCGGCTGCTGTCGCCCTGGCTGCTGCTTGGGCGGCTGCTGGACGAGCTGCTGCTGCTTTCGGACACCGGCATCTCCTTGGCCACAAACAGGTACACCTGCTGCCGCTTGGGATCCATCTCGGTTCCGGCCTCGGGCACGGTGCGCACCACGGTCCCGGCCTCCGCGCCTTCCTGGTAGCGCTCGAAGATTTGGGGCTGCAGCTCCGTGCTCAGCTCGGTCAGCTTTGCCAGCGCGTCCTCCAGCTTTTCCTCCATCAGGTCGGGCATCTCCACGATTTCGGGGCCCTTGCTCACGTGCAGAATCACCACGCCCTTGTCGGGCATGCGGGTGCCCTCGGGCGGGGACTGGTCAAACACAACGCCCTCGGGGTAGATTTCGTTGTACTCCTGCTTGAGCGAAAATTCGTAGCGCTCCTTGTAGCTTTCGTCCCCCGCCAGGTTTGCGGCGTTTTGTCCGATAAAGCGGGGCACGCTGGCCGAGTCGTAGGGCTGATCCACCTGGGCCGGGTCGTCGCCCTCCGGGGAATCCCCCTGGGACTGGCCGGGCGGCACAATATCCTTGTAGTAGGTGGTCATAAAGATGAAGATAAGGCTGCCCAGCACCACCACGGTCAGCAGAAGGGCCAGCGCCACATACTTGGCCGAGCCGCCCCGGCGCTTCTTTTCGCGGCCGCTCGCTTTCTGCATGCGGTTTGTGTCGTAGATGGCGGTGCTGGTGCCGCCGCTCTGGATCAGCTGGGAGGTCAGCGTGGCAATGGCCTGGGTGCGATTGTCGGTATCCAGGCGCATGGCGTCGGCCACCGCGTCGGAGATGTTTCCGGGGATATCCGGCACCATGTCCTCCAGCGGCGTCAGCGGGCGGCCCTGTCCGATCAGGGTGGACTTGGGCGGCACCACGCCGGAAAGTGTGCGGTAGAGCAGTGCCGCCACGGCATACACATCGGTCCAGCTGCCCTGCCAGGCGCTGGAGGAGTATTGCTCGGGCGCGCTGTAGCCGCTGAACAGCTCTGCTTCTAGCTCGCTGTTGGCGGTGCGCACCGCGCTCAGGGCGAAGTCCCAGAGGTAAAGCCGGCCGTCGGCGTCGGCGTACACCGTGTAGGGCGATACGCCCCGGTGAATCTGGCCGTGGCTGTGAATGTTGTTCAGCGCGCCCAGCAACGGCAGGAACATGGCCTTGGTCTTCTCAAGGGAAAGGCTTCCGCCGTTCTCCTTCAGGTAGGTCTCCAGCGGCATGACCGCAAGGTCGCTGTAAACGGCGTACACCGTGTTGTTCTCGTACAGCACGTTTTCCACCGGGATCACCGGCTCGGTGATCGAAAGGCGCTTGATCTCGTTGCTGATATCCACAAAATCGCTCATGAGCGCCTTGAACTGGGCGCCCAAGCCCTGGCGCGGCGCGATCTCGCCGTTCGGGCCGCGCAGCGCGATGGTGTGGGGGAAATATTCCTGAATCCATACGGGGGTCCTGGCCGCGGAGTCAAAGCCGATATACTGCGCGCCCTCTCCGTTCCTGTGGACGATGCGTCCCACCACATACCGCGCCTGCAAAATGGAGCCGGGTTTTATGTAATTGGGATCGTAACCGTCTTCTATACCATAACCGCAGTGAGGACAGGTTCTCTGTCCCGACAGGGCGCCCATGCACCCCATGCAAAGTCCGGTAGCCGCTTTCGTCATGGAAAATCACCTTTCATCAAACGTAGGCCTATACCATTTTGCGTTTCAAAAAGGAATATTCCTTTTTGAAGCCTTATTATCATCACAACCAGATATACACAAACTATGTATATCATATACGTTTTTCATGAAAGTTTCAAGTCGGAAATCTTTCCGGCGCGCCAAATTCGGTAAATTTTGTCAATCCGCAGCTTTGCCGCGCAGCAAAAGCAGTATAATCACGCCGAGAACCACCACAATATAGAGCATGATCCCCGACGATCCCCTAGCGTCCGGCTGGATGCGGAACACCTGCACAAGCTCCTCGGGGGAGGCTTCGGCCACAGATGGCGCGCCAGCGCTCTCCCCGGCGCTGGACGCCGGGGCGGACGGCTGCTTTTTGGAGGAAGCCCGGCTGCTGGAGGCGGCGGAGGTGACCTGCCCCTCGAATTCGGATCCCGACGAGGCCTTGGATGCCGCGGCTCCCGCGGCGGAACTCCCGGAGCCGCGGCGGGAGGAGGAGCTGCGGGAGCTGCCGCTCTGCGCCGACTGGGATGACTGCCGGGAGTCTTCGTGGCTGACAACGGGCTCGGGCTCGCCCACGCTCAGGTTTTCGCCGCTGAACGCCGCCTGCGCCAGCACCGTGCGCATACCGGTGGCCGGCGGCCGCCGCACAGTCTGCCCGGGGGAGGTCTGGGCGTCCAGATAGGCGTGGTCGTTGATTTCGATGCGCACCCTTGTGGCGCCCGCGGGCACCCGGTAGCTCAGCCGCTCGAACACAAAGGCGCGGGACCACTCCAGGCGCATGTTCTCCACCCGGACCTGGCTGCCGGACGCAATGGACAGGCGGGTGAAGTCTCCGTCTTCCCCGGCGGCATACACGTTCACGCCGTAGTCGATCAGCTCCCCGGGTGTTTCGGACGACTCCCGCAGCGTCAGCAGGTAGCCGGTGTCCAGTGCTTTATATAGTTTGCCGTTCACGCGCGCAAAAATACCGCCGTCGCTTCGGCTGAGCTGGGCCTGGGCCAGCTGCTGCTGCCCGAGATAGCCCATGTTCTGCTGGCACATACCCAGCGCGTAAACGCCCTCGCCCGGCGGCATGCTCACGAAAGTGCCCCAGCCCGTGTAAATGTCCACCGTGACAAGGTCGGCCCCCTGCACACGGTACTGGGCCCAGCCGGTAAGCTGGCCGGATGTCAGCGTAAGACCGCTGCCGGCCGGCGGGGCCCGCTTCACGTTGTCGGGGATGCCGGAGCTGGCGGCCGGCGCAAGGCCGCTGTAGTCCTTGACACTGTTGGAGGCAAGGTCGGTCATGCTGTCGCAAAACACCAGTGCCCGGGCGTTTATACGCCAGAAAAGCACACAGTATAAAAGCACCGCGCAGAACACCGCGCGCCGCATCGCGTCACTTCCTTTGCCGTGAACTTATTCGCCATAATTCGGCACGATTCGACTTTTACAAGTATACCCTATTCAACGCCCCGTGTGCAAGCAAAGTTTTCGGATTTCTTATGCATTTCTTGAATCGCGCGGCAAGCTGTGTTATACTATAGCCGACATTCGTGATTTGAAACGGCTGTCTTTGCGGCGAATTTTTCGCTGCTTTTCGTTAATAAAGTACTTGGAAAGGATCGGGGCCAATGGAACAGGGCACGCTGCTCACACAAATCGAGGAGACGCAGGACCCCAAGATGAAGTGGACCCTGCTGGAAAGCGCCGGGCCGGGCGACGAGGCGCTGGAAAGCGCCAGGCTCTGGTGGCACGCCCGATACGCGTTCACAGACAAGAAGAAGCGCCAGGTGTGCGACAAATTTGTGTGGCTTCTCATGTACGCCGCCAGTGTCTCCCAGGGTACGTTCCGGGACATGCGGGAGTTCGACAAGGTTTATGGAAGCGCGCTGGAATCCCCGGAGCTGGAAAAGGCAATGGCCGCCGGGGACCGCCTGTTTGAAAACCTGCTTTCGGCGGCCCGCATCTACGTGGACACGCTGCGGGCCGGGCGGTCGATCCTGGGGCTGATCAGCACGGGCGGCCAAAGCCAGGACGCTGTGAACAGGCGGGTTTCGGACGGGCTGGTAAGGAACTGCTTCGCGCCGATCATGTCCCGCTACGGCGACCGCGCCCACTCCGGGCTGTTGCTGCGCGCGCTTGCCCAGGCTGCCGGCGAGCTCTTCGCCGGCATTCAGCCCTACTTGAATCAGGCGCTGGCGGCCTACCCCGACGATGCGCTGCGCAGCGCGATCAACAGCGCGCTGCTGGGAAACGCATATGGGGACACCCCCCAAGGGGCAGATCTGCCATGACCCGTCTGATCTGCCTGATCCTGCGCGCCACGGCCTTGGCCATGGGCATCACGGTGCTTGTGCTGTGCCGGCTGAAAGCCGTGACAATGGGTACCGCCCTGACCATGCTGGCCATCGGCCTTATCTGTATGGCGGTAAGCTCGCTGGAGCATTTTGTGGACAAGAAATAGAAAGGAGCTTTGCAACATGACCATGGGGGAGTTTGCGGCCAGGCACGGCTTGCTCACCGATATCCCGGTGCTGGAGCGCTATGTGGAAAGCTTCGAGGCCGAGATGGTAAAGGGTCTGGAGGGTAAAAGCTCGCTGGCTATGCTGCCCACCTACATCGAGCCGGAAAACGCGGCGGCTTTCGGCCGGGATGTGATCGTGATCGACGCGGGCGGCTCCAATCTGCGCATCGCGCTGGTGGCGCTGCTGCCGGACGGCGCCCCCGAGATCAAATACTTTGAAAAATACCGCATGCTGGGCGCGGACAGCGAGATCGGCGCCGACGCGTTCTTCGACACGCTGGCCGGCTATCTGGAGCCGGTGGCGGGCCGGAGCGATCACATCGGCATGTGCTTTTCTTTTCCCGCCGAGATCATGCAGAACCGGGACGCCAAAATACTGCACCTGGACAAGGAGGTGCGGGTGACCGGCGCCGAGGGCCAGGTGCTGGGCGAACGCCTGCGGGACGCGCTGCGCGCCCGGGGGCTGCCCCACAAAAAGAGCGTGGTGGTGATCAACGACACGGTAGCCGCCCAGCTGGGCGCCATGGTGGACAAATCAGACCCCACTGTATACGGCGGCTATGTGGGCCTGATCCTGGGCACCGGCCTGAACTCCTGCTACACCGAGCGCAACGCGTACATAAAGAAAAACGCTTACCTGCGCGAAAGACCGGGCGGCAGCATCATCAACATGGAGTCGGGCGGCTTCGCGGGCGTGCCCCAGGGCGACATCGACAGAGCCTTTATCGCCGCCACCAAGGATCCTACCCAGCAAAGCCTGGAAAAGATGGTATCGGGCGCCTACCAGCCCGGCCTGCTGCTCAGCTACCTGAAAGCGGCGGCGGAGGAGAGGCTTTTCTCCCCGGCTTTCGCGGACCGCGCCGGGGGCGTGGCGCGGCTGACCGGCCTGGACATCGACCGGTTCTGCGACCTGCCTTTCGGCGACAACCTGCTGGCCGGCCTTTGCCAGGGCGAGGCCGACGCCGTGGCCCTTTACGAGCTGGCCCACATCTACTTCGACCGGGTGGCGGCCCTTACCGCCGTAAACCTGATTGCGATTCTGCGCAAAATGGGCGCCGCCGCCAAAAACCCTTGCCGGCCAGTGTGCGTTTCCGCCGAGGGCACCACTTTCTACAAGGCGCGGCTACTGCGGCCCAAGCTGGATTACTTCATGAGCGCCTGCGCCCAGCGCCGCATGGGCCTGCACTACCGATTTACCAAGGTGGAGAGCGCCACCATCTCCGGCTCCGCCGTGGCGGGCCTGCTGGGGAATTAGCGGACTGTCCTTTTTTCGGCTTATTTAGAGAGGGAGGCGTTGTGCAAACGCCTCCCTCCTTTTATGATGGGATTTCTATGATCCTTTGGATGTAGCTGTCCGCGTGGCTGCGGTCCTTGTACAGGTCCATGTACAGCGGCGCGGAGAAAGTGCTGTTCAGCAGGCGCAGCAGGGGGCGGTCGGGGACGCCCGGGTAATTCCGCACCACGATGCACTGCACGCCGGTGTCCAGCTCCACGCCTACGCCGGCGGGGTAAAGGGAGACCACGCGCCTCAGGGATGCCACGATGTCCGGGTCGTACATGATACCCGACCGCTTGCGCATGATCTCCATGGCCTGGGGCGGGTACATGGCCGGACGGTAGGGCCTGCGGGACACCAGCGCGTCGTAGGCGTCACTCACCGCCACAATGCGGCCGTAGATGGAGACCTTCTCACCTGCCAGCCCGTTGGGGTAGCCGGAGCCGTTGTAGTTTTCATGGTGGTGCAACGCGCCGATGCACGCCTCGATGGAGATGTCGTAGTTTTCGCGCAGGTAGAAAAAGCCCTTTTCGGCGTGGGATTTGATGATCTCGTACTCTTTGGGCGTAAGCTTGCCCGGTTTTTCCAGAATGGGCCTTGGGATGAACGAGCTGCCCACATCGTGCAGCAGCGCCGCCATGCCCAGCTCGTAGAGCTGGGTGCCGCTCACACCCAGGTCCAGGCCGATCAGCAGCGAGAGCACCACACAGGCCGCCGCGTGGTAGTAATTGTAGTAATCGTAGGGCTTCAGGTCGATCATATCGACCACGCGCCGCTCGTTTTCGATCAGCGCGTCGATCACCGGGTTGATCACCCGCTCCTGGCGCTCCTTTGTCACCTTGGCGCGCCCGCCTTTCAGGCCGGAAGCCGTCTGCCGCGCGGACTGGTCAGCCTCGTCCATAAACTGCTTGGCGGCCTTGATGGTGCCGGTGCGCACCTCGTCCGGCAAGAGACTGTTTGGCTGCACGTCCTTACTCATGCTGTCCAGCACGTACACGCCCGCGTAGCCCAGATCATTGATGCGCGTTACGTGCTGCGGGTTCAGCGTCATGCCCTGGGCAAGCAGCACCTCGAACTTGGTGCCGTAAAAGGGCGTGCCGAGAACCATCCCCTCTTTCAGATTCCCTATCGGTATATAACGCATAAGTTCAAAACCTTTCTATAGACCTGTTCTGGAACCCATCCCCCGGATATTGCGCAGGGGTTTCAGAACAGGTCTTCTATGCGGTTGCTTCACCCCGAGCTCCCGGATAGGGTGTGCGCCCTTCCGGGGGCCCGCTTGTTTCCCCCCGGGGCCCCTTTCGCAATGCTTTGGATTTTTAGAATGCGCCGCGGCTTTGCCGGCCGTAGCGGGCCGTGACCGCGCCGAGCTTTTGGATCAGCTGCCTTGTGAGCGGGCCCTCGTACAGCCGCCAGCACCAGTTCCCCCCCACGGTGCCCGGCAGATTCATGCGCGCGTCGTTGTCCAGCCCCAGCAGGTCCTGCATCTGCACAATAGCCGTTGCGGCCACCGATCCGAACAGGCCCCGGATCAGGCCCCAGTGGTAGCCCTCCCGCGTGGTGAGCTGCAGGTAATCCGCCGCAAAGCGCACCTCGTCCGGGTTGCCCTCCTTGATCCAGCCGTAGGCTGTATCGTTGTCGTGGGTGCCGATATAGGCCACGCAGTCCGGCACATGGTTGTGTGGCAGGTACTCCGACTCCGCCCACGGGTCAAACGCGAACAGCAGCACCCGCATACCGGGCAGGCCGCTTTCCCGCAGCAGGTCCCGCACCCCGTCGGTCAGCACGCCCAGGTCCTCCGCGATCAACGAGCAGCCGGGCAGGGCGCCGCGAATCGCCCGGATGAAATCCATGCCCGGGCCCTTGCGCCACTCACCCTCTTTGGCGGTGCGGCACTCCACCGGGATCGCATAGTATTCGTCCAGCGCGCGGAAATGGTCGATGCGTATCTCATCGTACAAAAGGCTCGCCACCCGCAGCCGCTGGATCCACCATTCATAGCCTGTCCCGGCCAAATGCTCCCAGTTGTACAATGGGTTTCCCCAGCGCTGGCCGTCGTCGGAAAAGGCGTCGGGCGGAACGCCCGCCACATGGGTGGGGCGGTGGCGGCTGTCCAGCTGGAACACCGCGCTGTTGGACCAAACGTCGGCGCTGCCCTCGGCGGTGTAGATCGGCATGTCCCCAATGATGGAAACGCCCCGGTCGTTGGCGTACCGCTTGAGCGCCTGCCACTGGGTGAAGAACAGGTACTGCACATAGATCCAAAAATCGATCTGCTCGGCCAGCTGCCGCCTGGCGGTCACGATGGAGCTTTCCTCCCGGATACTGAGCAGCTGCGGCCAGTCCAGGTAGGAGATGTCCCCCTGCTTTGTGCGGATCGCCATGTACAGCGCGTATTCGTCGAGCCAGAAAGCGTGCTGCCGGCGAAAGGCGGCCAGTTCCTCCCCCGCGCGCTCCCAGCCGGTCCGAAAGGCCTTGCGCAGCAGCGGCATGATGTGCTTTTCGGCGGCCGCAAAGTCCGCCTTTCCCCGCTCGCCCGCGGGCAGTGCCGCCGCGCTGCCCGCGGGAAGCAGTCCCTCGGCCTCCAGCGCCTCCAGATCGATCAGAAGCGGATTCCCCGCAAACACACTGTAGGACGCGTAAGGGGAGTGAAAGGCCGCCGGCGGCGTAAGCGGCAGAACCTGCCACACGCTCTGGCGCGACTCCCGCAGAAAATCCACAAACCGGCGCGCCTGGGCGCCGATGGTTCCGATGGGCCCCGGCCCAGGCAGCGAGGTAATGTGCATCAAAACCCCAGCTCTGCGCGGGCTGCTTTCGGGAATTGGCATCCGCGTGCCTCCTCTTGATAAACATGATAGGTATCCGAGATAAATACTACCATTTTCTTTTCGAAAACACAATATGTTTTCTTTGGAAGCAGCTATGGCACATAACAGAAAATAAGCGGGGAACTGCGCCCCGCTGCTTTTCTGTTATGTTATCCCAGCTTCAGGAACGCCAGCAGAATCAGCAGTGCGCCGCTCAACCAGGTCAGGTTAAGATTCAATTTGCGGGTAATCCGGTTCCCCAGCCAGCAGCCCAGCATTACGCCAAGCATATCGCTGATCAGGGAAAACGCTACTACCAGAATCGGGTTCGTGTCGGTAATCCCGGCCCCAAACCCTACGGCCAAGCCGTCCAAAGACAGTGCCACAGCCAGGTATGCCGCTTCCGAGGGAGACAATATCCTGGAATGATCACTGTCCGCTTCCTCCGGATTGGCGTAAATATTAAGAATAAACCTCAGATTGAAAGCGGAAAACCGTATCTTCCTGCGGAATTCAGTATGCTTTTGTATGAACGCCTTGACAGCGCTGTCGAAGAGCTTGGAAAGCCCCAGCCCCAGCAGAAGTACAAAGCAAATGGCGGCGGTTAAATATGAGGGCAGGAATGGTCCGAGCAGACTGCCAAAGAAGAGCGAAGCCGCCAGGATGGCGCTGCAAACAATATTGATAACGGTTACGGAGGAAAAAGGGATTTTTATCCCGTTGGCGCCGTAGGCGAAACCGGATACAAGGGCGTCCGTGGAAAGCGCCGTTACGATCAGCAACGCTTCGGCGACAGATAAGATGGTAACCAAAATGATGCACCTGCTCTCTGTTGATAAGATTTATTGCATCTTATTCAATTCGGGAACGGGTCGTTACAGTGTGCCGGGCTTTTTGTGAAATAAATGTCGAAAGAAAAAGAACATCTTTCCTTTTTGTCGTAATTATGGTATAATACGCTAAATAGTTTGGTTCCTGTTTTCCATAAAGGAGAGGAAGCCGCAGCAACCTTTGCTTGTTTTGGAAGGATCATTGTGCATGGATCGGAAAAACTACTTCACGATTAAAATTGAGGTTCCCCCGGTGTCTCACAATCTGCTCCCCCGAAAAGACATAGCGGCTATCCTTAATAGGGAAGCTTTGGACATGGCCGCCTGTTTTGTCGCGCCGTATGGTTACGGCAAGACCATGGCCGTGGCGTCGTGGCTGCGCGATAGTGGTAAAAGCGCCGTATGGATAACGCTTGACGCCGACGACAATTCAGAGCTCGTTTTTCTGGCGGGGCTATCGGCTGCCATGATGCGGGTTACCGGCTGGCAGGGCGATGCAAACGGCGTCTTGTCCGACCCCGAATACATAAACAGTCCTCTGGAATATTTATGGGCAAGGATTTCCGACGTGGAAAAAAGCGCCTGCGACAATATAATCGTGATCGATAACCTCCAATTTATCCGCGACCGCATGCTTTCCCGCCAAATAAAGGATTTGATTTCCGAGCTGCTGGGGCGCTGGCGCGTGATCCTTATGAGCCGCACGGAACTTCCTGCCGTTTTTACCGAATTGATCCTAAAAGGGCACGTTTACCTGGTCACCCCGGAGGAGCTCAGCTTCAGCATAAAGGAAGCGGAGGATTTTTTTAACGCGAACGACTGCGTTTGCTCACAGGAAGAAATTGCGGGTATCATTGACGAAACGGAAGGCTGGCCATCGGCGCTCAACGTCGTTCTCACGATCTCACGCGGACGTTCTATCCTGTACGGAGAAGCCGCCCGCTCTTATTTGAATGTCTTTTTCGAGACTGAGGTATGGGATTCTCTCGAAAACGGCACCAAGGATTTTTTGCTGAAAACATCTATTATAGATCAGCTGACACCCCCTGCCTGCCGCGCTGTTACCGAACTCAGCAGCGCGCTTTCCGTTTTGCGCTGGCTGTTTGCCAACGGTCTTTTTATTTCCAAATTGGACGAAAGGGACAGCTACCACTACCACCGTGTTTTTCAGGATTTCCTGCTGGACAAGCTCGCCTCTTCCCCTATCGACGAGCGGGAGCTGTATAAGAAGCTTGGCTGGTGGTTTTACGACAACAATAAAATCGAGCAGGCGTTTCCATTGCTTTTCAAAGCAGGTGACCTATATGGCGTCACCCTGTTATTGAAAGGCATTTATTCATTAAACTTAGCCCTTGACGCCCTGCTGGAGCTGATCGGCTGCATCACGACCTTGGATGTAAAGGATTTGAAGCTTTATCCGGTCATTGTGGCACACATGGCTTTGGTTGAATTTCTGAATGGAAATCTTTCAAAAATGCATGAGCTTATCCGCGTTTACGAGGAATATAACGACGCCGACAAGCTTTCGCACTCGCCGGAAGAATACGCGGAATATCTTTGGGAATCCCGGTGGCTGTCTTTCGTGGACCCCGACGAGCCCTCGCGCGCCAATCCAAAGCATATCGAATACGCAAACTACCGGTATTACGTTCCTCATTTGAAAGAAGTTCATTTGAAGCGGAGCGCCTTTCATGTTTTCCCGTCCTTTTTCAGGGGCATAAGGGATTACGGCGACGACGGTATCTTTGACACGGAGGAGATCCTCGCGCGGATCGAACAGGGCGACAGTTTCATTGGCGAAGAAGAAAACGTATGGAAAACCCGTTTGATTATCGCCGAATATAAATATGAGATTGAAGATTTTGCATGGGTGGAGGAAAACATCGGGCGCGTGATGCCATTGATCAAAGACCGCCGGCTGACAGAAAGCTATTTTTGCTGTACCTATCTGCTGGTCAAGCTGATGCGGGCCCTGCACAGAGCCGGTGAAATACACGCGTTGATAACGGGACTTGAGTCGGTGATCGCAGACAGCGGGCACATATTTCTTCTGCCTAACTTTCACGCCTTTGAGCAGCGCAACCGGCTCGCCGCGGGGCAGGCCGGATTCACCGAGGCGTTTGAAAGAGAAAATAAGGCCAACGGGGACAAACCGTATTTTTATTTGCACTACCGGCATTTAACGCTTGCGCGGGTTCATTTGTCGTTAGGGGAATATGCCAGGGCCCTGGTGATATTGGGCAATCTGGAGCTGCTTTACAAAAAATATAAACGGCCGACAGACCTGATCGAGGTAAGGATCCTGCAAGCCATAGTCTGTTACTGCCTGGGAAACGAGAGCACCGCCTGCCAATATCTGCTGGACGCCATTGAGTCGGCGAAAAAATACGGCTATATCCGCATTTTTTCAGACGACGCGGGGGATCTCTGGCCTGTGCTGGAGCTTATACGGAAGCGGACAAAGGACAAATACATACAGAGCATTGTGATTAGCTGCAAGAAAGCGCTCGCCAGCTCGGGACGGAAGCTTTCCAGCAAGCCATACGCGCATACCGAGCTTACCAAAACCGAGCGCAGGATACTAAAATCCCTTCCGAGCAATATGTCCTATGAGGAAATCGCGCAGGACAATAACATCCGCGTGTCCACGGTAAAATCCCACCTGCAGTCCATTTACTCAAAGCTTGCGGTAAATAACAGAACGGCCGCCGTTATAGCGGCCAGGGAAAGGGGAATACTGGACTAACCCGTCAATGAAGCCACAGGAGGCATTTACATTGAAGTCATTCATAAAAAAAGAAACGCTCACAGCGCCCGTGCCGGACATGATAAAATCGATGAAAGCCCGGAATTACCTGGGCGACGCCATGACAGCGGTGAGCATCAATATCATCGTCAACATAACCGGCATGGTCAACTATTTCTACACGGATATCATCGGCTTGGCCGCCGGCGCGGTCGGCACGGCAATCCTTGTCGCAAGGCTTCTCGACGCTTTTTCGGATGTCGGCATGGGGGTGCTTGTGGACAGAACCAAATCAAGGTACGGCAAGGCAAGGCCCTGGCTTCTGCGCATGGCTCTGCCCGCGTTTTTGACGATCGCGCTGCTTTTCACTATTCCCGCGGGCGCGGGAACCGGGGTCAAGCTCGCCTATGTGGGGGTAACCAACACACTCATGCTCGCCGTTGTCTATACAGCCATCGCGGTTCCGTCCGGGAGCCTTTTGTCCCTGGAGACAAAGAACCCGGTTGAGCGCTCAAGGATGGGGATGTTCAGGCTTGTTTTCGCGTACGCGGCGGGGATGTCCGTCTCGTCGCTGATCATTCCGGCCGCGAACCGCCTGGGCGGAGGACAACAGGCGTGGATCAAAATGAGCCTTATATACGGCGCCGTATGTGCCCTGTCCCTTGTGGCGGTATTTTTCCTCGTAAGGGAAAACAATACTGTCCATCTCCGGGCGGAGGGGCCGAAAACGTCCTTTCTGAAAGGCATTGGGTTCCTGTTCAAAAACAAGTATTGGGTCATCGCGCTGGTGGTCAATACCTCGATACAGGTCATCTATTCGGTAGGCGGATCAATGGCGTATTATGTGAAATACATATTAGGCAACGAGGAATTGACAGCCATTTTGGGCCTTTACAGGCTGGCCGCCGTGGGGATCGGCTTTGTGCTGTCGAATCTGTTTGTCAAGCAGCTCGGAAAGAGAAACCTGATCCTGATCGGCTCTGTCGTAACCGTTATCGGCTGTGTGCTGCGCATGATCAATCCGTATCATGTAACGCTGAACCTGGCCGCCATATGCATTACCACGCTGGGGGGCGTGCCCGCGCTGGCAGTGATCGGGGCGATGGTGGCCGACAGCATTGAGTACGGCGAATGGAAAACGGGCAAGCGCGCGGTGGGGCTGGCCTCCAGCTCCCACAGCTTTGCCGGCAAGCTGGGCAGCGCCGTGTTCGCCGGTGTGGGGGGCTGGCTGCTGCAGCTTTCGGGTTATAACGGTATGCTGCCGGTGCAAACGCCGGCCGCGAACAACATGATCATGTTCTTGAATATTCATTTGCAGCTCATATGCCACTGTATTGTTTTCGTGCTGATGCTGTTTTACAGGTTGGATAAGGATTATGGCAGGATCATGGCTGATCTGGAAGCACGGCGCAAATCCCGATAAAGGCCCGCCGCAAGCGGTCTTTCATGGCGCCTTGGAGCCGCATTCGCCGAATGGAATTTAGAATCTGATTCTTACTCCTTTGGAGGAAAATGCTCCGGCAGTAAGATGGATTATATTGGCGCGGCGTTCAGGATTTATTCGAACTCCGCGTTTTTTTTGTTAAATTTCCTCTTTCGGCTGATGGATGGCAATGGTTTTTCTGATATTATGTTATTGAGGGAAGCTATGATTCAAAGCGCTTTCGAAGTTTACCGCATATGAAAACATCAATGGGTGATATTATGAAAATGTCGGAACGGCTTGCGGAGATGACGATGCGGTCTGAAACGAGAGACAGCATCCTGAATAACCTGGGGATCCCCATCTATGTTTCGGATATGGCCACAAACGAGATTCTATATGTAAACGAGCCGATGCAGTTCATGTATGGGGACCGGCCGCTCATAGGCATGGTCTGCTGGGAGGCGTTGAAAGATGAAACAAAGCGCTGCGGGTCCTGCCCCATTCCCTATTTGCTGAAGCACCCGGGAACCGTGTATCACAGGGAGATATACAACGGCGAAAACTGTAAAGTCTTCAGCTGTATCATTCCGTGGAAAAACGGTGAGTTGGCGCACATGCAGTATATTTTGAATTTTCAAGGTAATACGCTTTCGTGCAAAACAATGCAAATTATGTAAACATTGGAAGGAGGCGCTTTAGAAATGAAAAACATGAGTATCAAAACATCCATACTGCTGCCCGCCCTTGCTGTTTTAGTTGCCGGTATAGTCATAATGGTTATCATTGTTGGCTCTGTTTCCTCACAAACCGCAAGCGACCTGACGGAAAAGTTTACTTCCGCGACAGTGGATAAATACGCGAGCAAATTTGAGGCGCTGTGCATGGAATCCTATGGCTTGGCGATTTCCCTGGCCCCCACTCTCGAAACCATTTCGCGTTCCACGGAAAACTCCAGAGAGGAGGCAATCTCCTCCATGGCCGGTATCCTGCTGGCCAGTGACGACATCGTAAGCGTCTGGACCTGCTGGGAGCCAAATGCTTTTGACGGGCAGGACAGCAAGTATAAGAACGCGCCGAATCATGACGCGACCGGCCGTTTTATCCCTTACATATGCAAGGACGGAAGCTCCTATACTGTTGGATATGTGCCGGATTATGAAGACGGCGACTATTATCTGGGCCCGCGCAGCAGCGGAAAGCCGTACATAACGGATCCATACGAGTGTGATTTTGATGGAAACGTCGTTCCCGTGTACACCATCGCCATACCCATTATGAAAAACGGCGCCTTTGCCGGAGCGGTCGGCATAGACATCAACCTTGAATCCGTGGGCACCTTTATCAATGAGAGCAACATCCTTGACAATGGCTATGTCTTTTTGTTGTCGCCGGGCGGACTTTTTGCCGCCCACAGAAACAGCGACCTGATGTTAACAAGCTATGAGACGACCTGGCTTGCCGATTACAAATCAGAAATGAGCTCTGTGCAGGCAAATGGCGGCGCCTTTACCGTCAAGGGGTATTCCGATCAGCTCCACCAAAACATCCGGTTTTTAGGCTCGGGCGTTGTGATCGGCGATACGGGACGGTACTGGACCGTAGGCGGCGTTGCCACCGAGAGTGATATTAACGCATCCTCCAACAGGCTGATTTGGGTCGTCATCGCGATTGGGCTCGCGCTGATTCTGGTGACGGGGCTGACCATTCTGCTGATTATCCGTGGGCGGCTGCAGCGGCTTCCCGTAATAACGGCGGCGGCCGAGTCGATGGCAAAGGGTGGAATCAATCTGGACGGCATGGACTCCGGTATCAAGCCGACAAAAAACGAAATCACATTGCTGGGGCGCGCTTTTGTCTCAATGGCGGAGAGTGTTAAGGAGCAGCGCGATATTATGATGCGCATGGCGGATGGCGACTATTCCACCATGATCCCCGTGCGTTCGGAAGTGGACGCTATGAATAAAGCACTCAACGATATGATAGACCGCACAAATAAGGTCATGAGCGAAATCCGCGCATCCTCCGGCCAGGTATCGTCGGGCGCCAAACAGATCGCGGACGGCGCTCAGGCGCTGGCGCAAGGCTCCACCGAACAGGCCGCCACAGTCCAGCAGCTTTCAGGCTCCATATCCGAAATCGCGCAAAAAACCAAAGAGAGCGCGGAAATGGCCGGGCGAACCGCTGCGCTGGCAGGTACCATCAAGCAGGGCGCGGAAAAGGGCAGCCGGCATATGGATGAGATGGTGGTCGCCGTCAAGGATATTAACGAAGCCAGCCATAGTATCAGCAAGGTCATCAAGGTGATCGACGATATCGCGTTCCAGACCAATATTCTCGCGCTGAACGCGGCCGTGGAAGCCGCCCGCGCCGGACAGCACGGGAAAGGCTTCGCGGTGGTGGCGGAGGAAGTCCGCAATCTCGCGGCCAAGAGCGCCGAAGCGGCGAAAGAAACCGAGGGCTTGATCGCAAACTCAATGGAAAAGGCGGAGCTGGGCGCGCGTATCACAGGTGAAACCGCCGCGAGCCTGACCGAGATCGTGTCGGGCATCAACGAAGCGGGCGGGTTTATCGAGGTAATCGCCAGATCGTCCAATGAACAGTCGGCGGCCATCGCGCAGATCAACACGGGCATTGACCAGGTGGCGCAGGTGGTACAGCAGAACAGCGCGACCGCCGAGCAAAGCGCTGCCGCCAGTGAGGAAATGAGCGGGCAGTCAGAAATGCTTGAACAGCTTATCGCACAGTTTAAGCTGAAAGATATGAATGGCCTGCAGCTTCCCTCCGGTGACGTTGCACAAGGGAAAAAAACCTATACCACAAAAACCGCTTTTGCGCTTAACGCAAACGATGCTGGCCTGGGAAAATACTGATGATATAGCGTATATTTTGCATCCCACGGGCATTAACCGAAAAGGAGGTGTAAAAAATGGCCCAGAACCTAAAGCCTGTTGTAATAGCGATTGACGACGATCCTTTCACTTTGAATTCCTTGTCTTCCGTGCTGAAAGAGGAATACGGTGTGCGTCTTTTTACATCCGGGAAGATGGCTCTGGGCTTTCTTTCCGAGCAGAAAGCGGATTTGATTCTACTGGATTACATGATGCCGGAAATGACGGGATTTGAGGTGCTGGAAGCGCTCAAGGAAAGCCCGGGCCTGCGTGAGATCCCCGTTATTTTCCTGACCGGCGCCAACGACAGCGAAAGTGAAGCGGACGCGCTGGAGCATGGGGCTTCCGACTATATTACAAAGCCGATTCGTCCGCGCTTGCTGCTTACCCGCGTGCGGCTGCAGATGGAACTGCAAAATCACAGAAAAAACCTGGAGGCATTGGTTAGAGAGAGGACCAAAAGCTTAAAGGATGCGTACGAAAAGTTGAAAATAAGAGAAGATGTTACGCTCAGCATGCTGGCAAAGGCAACCGATCTGCGGGATCACGACACCGGGGGCCACATTGAGCGCACCACCGAATTTGTACGTGTCATCGTGGAAGACATTTTCAGCAATCCCCGGCCGGGGTATGAAATTTCCCGCACCGAGGCCGACGATATAATCCGTTCCTCCAAGCTGCACGACCTCGGCAAGATCGCCATGCCGGACTATATTCTTTTAAAACCGGGGTATCTTACGCCGGAAGAATTTGAAGTCGTGAAAAAGCACCCTGCCAGCGGCGAGCGGTTTTTGAGTGATTTCATGCATACAATGGACGATTCCTTTTTAGCCATGGCAAGGGACATCGCCCACTCGCACCATGAAAAATGGGACGGAACCGGGTACCCGCAGGGACTCAGCGGTGAAGATATCCCCCTTTCGGGTAGGATCGCCGCCATTGCGGATGTCTACGACGCGCTCACCTCCATGCGGCCGTATAAGGAACCATTTTCTCACGATAAATCTGTAAAAATCATACTGGACGGCAGCGGAACCCAGTTTGATCCGTATCTGACAGAAATATTTGGCAGGCACGCCGACCGGTTCAGACAAATAGCCGAACAGATCGGAGCGGCGGCAAGGAGTGCGCCGAGCGCTGTATAAAAGACCTGTTCTAAAGTAACATCAGAATGGAGGAGGCGCCACACAGGTGAACCAGTTACCATTAAAACCCAGACCCATGCCCGATCCGGACGAAACAGGCCAGAAAGGGCGGCTGTTGCGTGCGGTAAACGAGATGGCGAAAATATTGCTCACGGCTTACGAGGAGGGAATTGAACGCTCACTCCACGAGGGAATGGAGTTAATGGCCCGCTGTATAGATGTTGACCGCATTTATATCTGGCAGAATAAGGGAAATGGCAGCATTCAGTATATTCAGCAGTTTGAATGGCTGAGCAGCTTTAAGTCAACGGGGATAATCGTTCAACCCAAGACCGGCTTTTCCTATGCCGGAAGCATTCCGGAATGGGAAGAAAAATTCTTTAAGGATCAATGCGTGAACGGTCCGCTGAGCAGCCTTTCGCAGACCGAGCGGGAACGTCTGGAGCCGTATGGCATTCGGTCGATTCTTGTGCTCCCGGTACATTTGCAGGATCATTTCTGGGGATTTGTCAGCTTTGACGACTGCCATCGGGAGCGTTTCTTTGCCGAGGATGAGGTCAACATCCTGCGTTCCGGAAGCCTGATGCTGGCCAGTGCTGTGAATCGCCATGAAACGGCGCTCAAGATGCGGGAGGTGGACGAGCGCGCGAAGATCATGCTGGACACAACGCCGCTGTGCTGCACACTGTGGGACAGCAACGCCACTATAATCGACTGCAACGAGCAAGTTGCCAAGCTGTTCGGGGTAGAGGACAAACAGGCGTATCTGGAGAGATTTTTTGAGTTTTCCCCCAAATACCAGCCGGACGGGGAGCTTTCCACGGAGAAAGCGCAAAGACTTGTCCGGGAGGCTTTTGACAGCGGCGGGATCGTTCTGGAATGGATGCACCAGATGCTGGACGGGACGCCCGTTCCCACGGAAATAAGGCTTGTGCGTGTAAAGCGTGGTGATGAATACATTGTAAACGGGTACACGCGCGATTTGCGTGAATACCAAAAGATGATGTGGGAAATCGAACACAAGAGCACCCTGCTGAGCACTGTCAACGACGTCGCCACCATCCTGCTGCGATCCGAAACAGAAGACTTCGAGACTGATCTGTACCAATGCATGGGCATGATGGCGGATGCTGTGGATGTAGACCGTGTGTACATATGGGAAAACCATGTCGAGGACGAAATTCTTTACGGTACTCAACTATACGAATGGTCGGAGGGCGCGGAGCCTCAGCAGGGTGGAAAATACGTGGTGAATATTCCGTACGGCGAAGCATCGCCAAGATGGAAAGAGATGCTTTCCAAGGGCGATTGCATCAACAATATCGTGAAGGACATGCCACCGGAGGAGCGCGGTCACCTAACCCCACAGGGCGTATTTTCCATATTGGTGGTGCCGGTGTTTTTACGCGATCAATTTTGGGGATTCGTTGGTTTCGACGACTGCCACCGCGAGCGCTTGTTCACCAAGGACGAGGAATCGATCCTGCGATCCGGCAGCCTGCTTATAGCCAACGCCCTTCTTCGCAACGAAATGACCCGGAGTATTCACGCTGCCGTTTCCAAGCTGGAGGCGGTGATCGACCACTATACCGGCGTCATCTGGTGTGTGGATCAAAACAGGGTGATTACGCAATTCAACGGCTTGCACCTGCAGGAGGTCGGGCTCACGCCGGATCATCTAATTGGTAAAAAGATTGACGACGCCCGGAAAAGCGTGCGGCTTATGGATATTGTTGAGTATGTGGAAAAGACCTTTGACGAAGGGCCACAGGATTGGAAATTAGAAATTGACGAAAGAATATACCGCGCACATACCACACCTGTTTATGGAAAAGGTGGCTATGTGACCGACGTGGTAGGCAGCCTTGACAACATCACGGACACAATCCGGCTGCAAAAAGAGCTGGAAATGGCGGTTGAGCAGGCTCAGGTGGCTTCCAGGGCAAAGAGCGCGTTTGTGGCCCATATGAGCCATGAGATACGTACGCCGATGAATGTGATCGCGGGCATGACCGAGCTTGTCCTGCGGGAAGACATCCCTGCGGCGATCTATGACCATGTGCTGAACATCAAGCACGCGAGCGCCAACATGCTGTCCCTTGTTAACGATATTCTCGATTTTTCCAAAATTGAGGCCGGCAGTATGGATATTGTTTCGTCCGAATATGCGTTGACGTCGCTCATACACGACGTTCTGATTATTATTCGCATGAAAGTAAGTGAAAAGCCGATACTGTTCACAACCAACATCGACTGCAATATTCCAAACCGGCTGATTGGGGATGAAACGAGGGTTCGGCAGGTTCTTCTGAATGTGCTGGACAACGCGGCGAAATACACCGCGGAAGGCTTTATCTCCCTGACAGTTACCGGAGAATGCAAAGAGGACACGATTGTGTTGACAGCCGAGGTGTCGGACAGCGGAGTGGGCATCAAGGAAGCGGATATGGATAAGCTGTTTGGTGATTTTATCCGATTCGACAGCGAGAAGAACAGAAGCATTCAGGGAACAGGATTGGGCCTTAACATCACAAAGAGTCTCTGTCAGGCGTTGGGCGGCGAAATTTCCGTGCGCAGCGAATACGGTTCGGGGAGCACATTTACCATTACGGTCCCGCAGCAGATCAAATCGCGCGATGAAAAATTCGCCCATGTGTCGGATCCGGATGCAAAGCAGGTTTTGCTCTATGAGACACGGCAAATATACGCCGATTCCATTGTACGCTCCCTGGATAATTTAGGCGTACGCTGCACATTGGTTAACACCCCCGAAGAATTTCTTGAAGAGGTAAATCGCCGGTCCTATCCGTTTGTTTTTGTATCCTCCCTGTTGTCTGAGAGTGCCGGACAGATAATCGAAGAATTAAAGCCGGATGCGAAACTGGTGATTCTCACGGAGTTTGGGGAAGCCCCCGCCATGCGCGACGTTCGGACAATTGCTTTCCCGGTGCACTGCGCGTCCCTTGCAAACATACTTGATGATATTGAGGAAAGCATTTTCTATAACGAGAGCGGCCGGGATAATATGGGCTTTATGGCTCTTTCCGCAAGTATTCTTGTGGTGGATGATATGCACACCAACCTGATGGTCGCACAGGGACTTATGCTGCCATATCAAATGGAGGTAGACATCTGTGAGAGCGGGGAGGAGGCTGTGGAACGCGTTCGAAACAAACGGTATGACATTGTCTTTATGGATCACATGATGCCGGGGATAGACGGTATCGAGGCCACCAAACGCATCCGATCCCTGGAGGACGGAAGTGGGTATTATGGAAGCCTGCCTATTATAGCCTTGACAGCCAACGCTGTTTCCGGTGTAAAGCAGATGTTCCTGCAAAACGGGATGGACGATTTTTTAGCGAAGCCTGTTGACGTCAAAAAACTGCACAATTTACTGGAAAAGTGGATTCCCGCGGAGAAAAAAGAAAAGTTCAGGAAAACCAGGGTGGATGCTTTATCCGAGAATGCAGATCCTCTCCAAATTTCAATTGAAGGGGTCGATGCGCAAGCCGGAATCGCCATGTCCGGGGGAACCATTGACAGTTATTTAAAGACGCTTTCCATGTTTTATGTAGACGGGCTGGATAAAACAAGCAAGATACGGGATTGTATCAAGAAGAATGATATAGGCATGTATACGGTCCATGTACATGCTCTCAAGAGCGCCACCGCCAGCATAGGGGCATGGGGGATATCCGATTTTTTCAAAACATTGGAGAAAGCGGGCACAAGCGGCGATGTTTCGTTTATCCGCCATCATACCGAACAGTCTCTGAAAGGGTTAGAGACGCTGCTGGACAATATACACGCGACGCTTTCAAAAAGTAAGGGCGAACCAGCGGTGGAGGATGATCTGGAGTCCCTTATGGCAAACGGAATCGCAACCAGGGAAACACCGCTTTCATTGCGTTTGTGTACGCGGCAAAAGAACAAGCCGACAGCTCCGGTGAGTTCTTCCCCTTGCTATAGACGCGAGCTCCGGAAATTAAAAGAAGCGCTGAACAGCAGGGATGCCGGTGAGATCGACGATATCATGAATACGCTTGGAGCAGCAAAATGGAATCAACAGGACAGCGATATTTTTAAGGAAATATCCAAACATATTCTTTTGATCAACTATACCGACGCGGTCGTTTTGGTCGACAAGCTGTTGATGAATGAACGTTGAATCAGCCACGCATTTGGGGGGAATCTGATTCTCCGGAAGAGGACAAGTTCCTTGGCGACGCCAAGGAACTTGTCCTCAAAGACTTTGATGATAAAAATGGGAGCGTTACGCAAACCCCGCATCTGTGTAGCCCGCAAAATCTTTGCCGCATGTTCAAGTAAGCGTTCCGCGTCAGTTATTGCGTTGAAGGTTTTGTGGTAGAGCTTTTTGTAGTCTGGCATAAAATCACACCTCTTAAATCGGCTGTGTCCTCTAACAGGACATAGCTTTTTCTTTTTTAGTATACACTACATTTGTCCTATGTCAAGACAAAACGAGGTGTATGCTATGGCAAGAATTATTGATGGTAATCAATGCAACATTACCGGTGAGCGTATAAAAGAGGCTCGCCAAAAAGCGGGCCTTAGTCAAAAAGGACTGTCTGAAAAGCTGGAAACAGAAGCGGTTTATGTGTGCCGTGGCTCTATTTCGCGCATTGAAAGTGGAGAACGGACTGTTACCGATATTGAAATTGACGCAATTTCTAAAGTGCTTAACGTACCGTTGGATTATTTGTTCGGGAGATAAAAAAAACGCCGCCGGATTCAACCTGAATCTGGCGGCAACTTGCTATATTATATTTTTCTTACGCCATAATACATGTTTATAGGCTATATATACTCCTAGCAAATAAAGTATTATAAGTTGTCCTATCTCCAAAATAAATTCAATATTTGGAAATTGTTGTGTTATAATACCAAAAAACACTCCCATAATAATCACTGGAAACATGAATAATGCAACGATTGATACAAAAGTCTGCCCCATAAAACTAAACCACAAATTTACAGTATCGGGTTTATTTATATAATCTATAACTTTTTTATTAGCCGATAAAATCTTAATTAAAGAATTCATCCACAAAATGAAAAACGCAGGTAAAGAAATCCATATATACCATGTATTCTTCGACATAAGCCTACCTCCCTTATTCAATTCCTAACCAATGTCGTCAACTTAGTGAGCAAAAAGCCTTAAAGCACGGCTTTTCTGCGGTCATGGAAGCGCATATTGCGAGGTATTTTGCGGGGAGAAGAACGACCCGGTTTAATCTCTGTGGTATA
>Ga0153950_1000158_pt1 | contig 29112 bp, 34 predicted proteins | sample TSNJ034MetaG_FD_104737 | JGI IMG/M metagenome (GOLD analysis project Ga0153950, IMG submission 104737) | Attine ant fungus gardens microbial communities from New Jersey, USA - TSNJ034 MetaG | ecosystem: Host-associated > Fungi > Mycelium > Unclassified | place: USA: New Jersey, Wharton State...
GAAACACAACATCATGTGCTACATGAATGCCCACTCTACAGAGGATACAACTATGTTGGCTATGTCTTAAGTAGGATAGTTGATTTCCTTCAAACCAACCCTTGTGCATTCTGTTTTCTAGATAGCATAGAGTGACTTGTAGACATCGCTAACCAAGCACATCTCCCAAACCTTCCCCACCCATAATCCTCACTCTGTTCTTTATATATTTAAGTAGACATGTCTACCACGGACTGCGTTCGAGCACCGTGTAATAAATTGTTGATTTAAAATAAAATGAAAAAAAAAGACTGTCTTACGGAAAGCCACGGCAGAGTCCGAGAAATCCGTTCTTCCTTCTTATTATGTATAATATCCTTGTCAGCGCTGGAATCCATCGGAGGTTTTATCATATCCAGAGTGGAGACTAGTCCATCTTAGGTGTCCCCAATAGATCCTTCCTTGCAAGTCCTCAGTTCATGTATCAAGATTACGTGGTAGTCAGCGCTGCACAGCAAATAATAGCCATGGGCCCCCCGTGGATGATCTTGTTCGGATTGTCCATCCTTCTCTTGTGTTCTTTTCACTCGTCTACACTTCTCCTCACCAACTGCCCTGCCCTAGATTGCAGCAGCTACCTCAATAGATACAACTCTCGCCACAGCCATCACCGTTGCTCTCGATAAGTCTTCTGTCTACTAGGAACCGTGTTGCAGGACGCTCCCCATCTACCTGGTTTCGTGAATCTATGGAAAGGCTTCCTTTTGCTGATACATTCGGTGTGCTTCGTTGGATTCTTGCCGGGTTTTCCAAGCCTAAGAGCGGCCCGTATTCATTAGGTGTGATGCTCATTGGTTCTTTCATCGCCATGGGCGTTTATGGGATCACCACACTACAAGTAAGTATCAAATAAAGGTCAAGAGTACCCTGAACAGAGAATGCACCATCTCTTTCCCCTCACTACCATATCTATACGCGGATCGATCTTGAACGTGCATTGCACCGGAGCATGTGCTGATATCTCTGCATTACAGACATACTTTTATTTTAAATATTATCCCAAGGATGGAATTTCAATTAAATGGCTAGTGGGTGATTTTCTCTACTTTTTCAATTGATTCTAGAGTACTGAAATTTGACCTTGAGGTTGGGGCGACTTGGTGCGTTGTTTAAGTCCGACGGATCTGACTAAAACCAACAGTGGTCATGTTCAGGGCTCTAGATACACTTCACATCATCTTCAGTCAGTGTCTTAGGGACGTTCTCTTTGATCCTAATTGTATTGGTTATTTAACCCAGTGTGCCATGCTGTCCATCATTATCTTGTGAGTTCGAAGCAGTCATAGTTCCTTCAGTCCAGATGATTGGTAGATACGAGGTTCCTCGGATATTGCTGTTCTTGGAGATGGGGTATGGTGTGTCGGTTTTGTCTTCTGATATTTTCACATTTTATATTGATCATAGTCTTCTAGGTCTCTATATGTGAGTGGATGATTTGGCCTTGGATTCTTGACTGACGCATACCTTTAGGCGTCAGTAGCCATTAATGTCAGTCCATTCAGCTGTGAGAGAGTTTCCCAGCTCACTATTTTGTAGCTAATGGTGGCGTTTATTTCGCAATTGCAAGTGGCATTTCCCCGTTTTTACCATTGCATTTCCATTCATCGCATTCATGGGACTAGCTTCTTCACGGTACGAATATATAAGCGTTAGTAGTCACCCCTACGGAGGGAAAGAAGCTGATCGTTTGCTCTTAGTGAGTCCAAATTACAAGTGGTGGATATCTGGCTTCACTGTAAGCTTGTTCTTTGCCTCCTTGTCTTGAATGACTATATTTGCCAAGGGATTATTTGTACTTGCACATCTGAGTGAGTGCCACAGACACCAAGTTAGGCAACAGTTTGACAAATGATACATGGGTCATTTTCTAGGTTTCGGATTGGGTGCACCTCGTTCCTCTCCCACTTTCTTACACCATCTGACTATTGACGCTGTAGAAACTATCGTATTATTGTACGTATGGACTTGGGTAAGGAAAGTACTCAATTAAGTCTCAACATAGCTTTATCAAGAGACAGTTTACACGACTTCAGGAAATCTCGGTGAGTTAAGGTCCTTTTGAGAAATGGCTCACACTTAGTCTGTGGACAAAGTTCATCGCTGCATTGCCGTTCGGCATTACCGCTGTGCTCTCTGATATTGTTATTGCGGTTGCTTTGTGTGTTCTGCTGCAGAGCAATAAAAGCGATTTCAGAGATACAAATCATATTATAAACAAACTTATCATTTATGCTATCAATCGCTGTCTTCTAACGAGGTAAAGCTGGCAGGCATCCTCAAACAAACTTGGAACTCATAAATGCACACAGTATTGTAGCTGTGGTTGAAGTCGTCCTAGTAGGCCCAAGCATTGCCAAGTCCACATTTGATAACTCACAAGGATGACAGTTCAGCGCTGTACCCAATCCATTTTATACTTTTGGCATTGATTTTGTGATCGGGAAATGTGAGTGCTTTGATCCCACCCATCTTATTCTAGTACATAACATGATGAGGGCCAATTTTCAGTATACGCGAACTCGTTACTAGCCGCCCTCAATTCTAGAGGATCCAATCGAACGACTTTGATCGAGTCTGATTCGAATGAGATGTCGACAAATTTTGTTGCGATTGCTGGGGAGATAGAGGATCCTGATTTACATGTACAAAGCCGCCGTTCTACAGGAGAATACCACGTACAAGGCATCAATCTGGAGACAACGGAGGAAGGAAGTCAACCAGGTGTAAGTGTTTACTCGCTTCTATTTCTTTGTAAACTGTAATTGAAAGGACTCTGTTTCAGATGAGCTCGACGAAGCGAAAAACAAGACAACCTTGGACACCGTAGATGCTGAACTGAGAATGAGTTATCATCTATTGGACATTTCTTTTTTTGAAATTTGAGACTAGTTAATTGAAGACTTCGTGATCGTCATCTATTGGATAGTCATCGATTTGTATGTAATTTAATCAAACCTGGATTCTGTCAACAGTGGTTGGCTACCTTCTGAATGCTGAACTGATGAAGGTGTTCATTTTTTCCAGAACAAAAGTCGGAGCATTCTCTTTAACGCGGAAAAATGGAGAAGGACTGGGATAAGAACAAATCCTTGAGGTTGACACTCGTGCTTTCGTCTCGCATCATGGGTGACAGGTTTCTATGTCAAAGCTCTAGAACTTGACGTCAAAGACGACTGCATATCAGAAGCAGAGGCCTCAACTGATCTCCTACGGTTGTGTGCATTGACCGCTTACGCATTCAGATGAACCTTATCATGGGATACAAAATCTAGAACGTTAATAGCCTCTGGAGCACCGAAAATTTACCTGATCTGATGGAACGGATGGTTCGTGTGGATCCTCCTGGCTGCAAGTACAATACTGGATACGATCGGCTCAACGAAGCAGGAATTAACAGTGGGAGCTCAAGCGGAGCACGGTGAGTCGTGAGTCTACAGGGTCAAATTTTTCAAATATCTCATCATAATCCTCACTACAAATCACTTGGAAGGATTGATTTTCAGACTGCCGGGAGTATAATTAACATATGAAACCAATTGAGTGGTTATCGGATGCTCAATTACTTTCAATGAGATTCAATCAGTATTCCCAGTACTCTTCACTTTGAAACTACCTCAGTACTGACCCTGCGACGCTTAGATTTGACTTACTACATGCCTGATTGCGACTCGTCTGTGTTCAACATTGATGCAGCCTTTCTCGGATTTTTGTCTACAGTGACATACTTCGAATTGCTGGTGGACTATTCAACCTCGTCGTCGTGGATATCGGAACTACTAAGTAGCGCTAGTTGATGAGTGTTCCCTATAGGACACTAGTCAATTTGGTCCTCGAACCAGCGGCAAGGAAATCCTATATTTGTCACTTTCTGTAGTTGCAGCCTGAACTGATGCATGATTCAGGTTCTCAATTCCAGAGACGTTGTCCGAGATAGACCTGCTCAGTGACTGGACTGCACTATTTATAATGTCCTATAAGTTAATCAGCTGGATTAGTATAATATAATTTTGGACTCCGGATCGAACTCGGCTGGGATTCGGCAAAGCCCGGAGCCAGACGCTCGACAAGGTATAGTTTGGTGCAGATGATAGTCACGTTCCTTACCCCTTCACCATGTCCACTACAACGGCAAGGATTATCTTCGTTACCGCCATCATTCTAAATGTTCTCCTTTGGTCGAATGGCCGCTTTGCCCAATCAGTTACCACCAAGTATCAGGGAGAAAGTAGTCTAGTGCGGAGGATCTCTTATGAGCTCATGCATCCAGGAGAAGTAGGGCTTTCCCAAGACAATGTAAGCAGGCCACATTGCACTATGCAGTCCAACTTAGAAGGTGCGATTTCTAGTGCTACCCAAGCGGTGTGCAGCCTCAGGACCAGTGTTCACATGTCGAGGAATATTGTCCTCACTCTGATACTTTCCTGTCTCTGGATTATCTGCATTACTACTTCTGTGCAGACCACGTGCTTCGACCATTTCTATTCGCCGCTCTGGTTTCGTGGCTTTTCTTTCTGTTTTCAACTCTCGGCATAAGTGCATCTGACTTCTTCACTCCCAATCTTGCGTCCATTGCTCAGCTCCTGGGCCTTGATGAGAATGTTGCTGGAGTTACCTTTCTAGCTTTCGGAAATGGCTCTCCGGATCTTTTTTCCACGCTGTCGGCAATGCGTGCTGATATGGGAAGCTTGGCCATCGGGGAGTTGCTTGGAGCAGCATCATTCATCGTGTCGTGTGTGGTCGGTTCTATGTGCATTATCAAACCATTTCGAGTCCACAGAGCTCCATTTCTCCGAGATGTTGGCTTCTTCTTTATCGCTGTCACATTGGTCCTTGTCATCCTTTACGATGGAGAGATACGGATGTTAGAAGCAGGTGTTCTTGTGGGGATGTACGTTCTTTATGCATCTGTCGTCGTGATTGGAAGTTGGTGGGAGAGGAGGCAGGAGCGGAAGCGTGAAAACGAGGAACTCGTACGAAACGAATACGGCGCAGATATCCCTGTTTTCGCTCCCTACTCGGATAATCGTAAGCTTGTTTTCCACATTCAGCTGACAGGCCTTTCTGTCTAAAAATAGTTTCAGCTTCTATTTCAAGCCCTACAGATGGTCTGCTGACTGCGGCGGCACCAGCACCTGCAAGGCAAAGAGCTGCTTCTAACCCTTCGCGTTTACAAAACTCTCGACCTCGCTCTCGCTCCCCGTCTCCCAGTCATCGCATTTCCCAGCTCCCGCATTTTTCTCTGGTTGGCGCTCTCGAGTTTCGGGATGTCATTGCATCGTTACAGAATCAAGCCGCAGGAAATGCACTTGACGCCTTCGAGAGTCCCGTCACTCCTTATGCTGGAGGACACTACCATCATCATCCTACGGAACCTAATCGATCCCCGTCGCACTCCTTCCGCTCGAGTTGGAGTGACGGAGGAGGTCTTCAGAGGCCTCCCAGCCCTTTCTCTTTGAGCTTGCGAGAAGAGGGGCGTGACCAAGCAAGAGACGGATATTTTCCTGAAGCTCATGGCGATGGCGATTTCACTGCGGCGGTTGTGCCATCGATATACCGAACGCCTGCTTCTCCTTCAGACGCTGAGACTGAAGAAGAGCTTTTCATACCCCCTACAAAACGCCAGCGCTTATGGGGAACAACCAAACAAATTCTGCATACCTTATTTCCAACCCTTCATCACTTTTGTAAACAAAGTACTTTGGGGAAAATTGCTTCGTTGCTTGCGGCTCCTGCGGTCATGCTTTTAACGCTTACATTACCTGTGGTTGTGACACGATACGAAAATTCACATCGGTCTGTGGAGAAACCATTCTCTGATGGCGATGCCCAACTTGTTGGTTTCGAGGAAGAAGGCGTGGAGAGGGCTCTCATAGCTGAAGAAGAAGTGGAGAAGGATTTGCACGACCTGATATTCAATAAATGGCTTATGGCCGTACAATGTGTTCTTGGTCCTTTATTTTGTGCTGGTGTATTGTGCAGTAAGTCTCTACTCAGTATCTATAGCGGGAGCTTGTTTTGATCGACTTTCTCAGAGGGAAGCGAATTTGAAGGATGGATCATGTTTGGCACCGCCATCTCTGGGATATCTGTTGCAATTCTGGTCTTGATCTTCGCAGACAACGGGTCTCATCCAACCGCCAAGATAACAAGATGTTTAATGGGATTCTTTGTGGCTATCGTTTGGATCATGGCCATAGCCGATGAAGTTGTGCACGTGCTTCAAGTACGGTTCTTTTTCTTTACTGTGACAATTGACCAACGTTGACCTGTCAGACTCTCGGCGAGATCTTCGGACTTTCGGATGCTATTATTGGATTGACGATCTTTGCTGTGGGAAACTCTTTAGCGGATCTGGTGGCAAACATGAGTGTTGCGGTATGTGGATTGAACATAGTTGACCCATCCATCTCATTTCACCGTGATATAGGTGTTTGCCCCGATTATGGGATTCTCTGCGTGTTTTGGTGGCCCTATGCTCAATATTCTCCTTGGTATTGGACTTTCGGGCTCATGGGTCGTTCACACAACACAGAAACCGTACCATTTCAAACTCTCCACGACTCTTCTTGTCAGCACTATTGGTCTCTTATTTCTCCTGGCGGCGACTCTGATCTTTGTACCGTTGAACGGATATTATCTAACAAGACGTTGGGGGATGTTGCTTATTGCGTCGTATGTTGTCATCATGACCATCAATGTCATAGTCGAGGTCAAAAAACTCGACTGATCACTTGTAACCTGACGATGATTTGACGTTTTTGCTATCACATGCTTTCTCTCTCTCTCTTTCTCTGGACGCTGTTCACGAGTAACTTTATTCTCGCTTTACGTTAGAGTAGCCCTGCTATCTTCGTTGTATTCTTCAGTCCAGGTTACTATACTGATAAGTTCCATTTACTATTTGACAATTTAAGTATAAAGTACTCTAGTGTGTAAACTGCCTTCTACTCACTTTTTTAAAATTCAGGGTCAGGACATGTTTTGAATGCACCTTGACTGTTCCGGAAGACACTTATATATTGCGGCGACTACAAATAGTCTGATTTCTTTGCTTTAAAGCGGCGCAAGCGGATGGGGTTTTGATTGTGGTTCTGAGGGCGGTATGTCGAGGAAGAGGCGTTGAAGAAAGATCAGTTTTGGCTGTGGCAGGATGCGAGAAAGGCCACGTTGTACGTGGTTGGCGCTGTGTGAACGCTTGATGCAGTGATTGGCTTAGATTCTGACTCAAGGCACTTTACTTTACAAGAACCTGAAACTTAGTGTATTAACAGTTGTAGGAAACTTTAGAGACTAAGTGTAGTCAAGTGCATGAATGGTGTAGAGGGATACTTTCTAAAAGGAAGAAACCAAAACATGAAAGGAGGCCATAATGGTGAATATATGTCACTGTGTCTTCCTGATTTTTCGTTTCTTCGAAATAGGTTCATTCAACACTAGCTACAGGGTATCTAATAATAAATCGTACTCATCATCTAGAAGCTCATACACATGGATCACTCTTGATAGATCAACGTTTGGGACCAGGTGGCAAAACTACATCTTCAAATCCCCATTCATTCGTACTCAAAGAAGGTGGTCCCTGCGACAGCAAATTGGAAAATCTACCGTTGACACGCTGTTCATGGGCGTGGTGAGATGGAAGCGGTGTATGTGGCTGTCTCCTGGTATCATCATCAAGGGACAACTTTTGTAAGTATTGATGTTGATGGACCTCAAGAGCGCTTGATCATGTATCAACAAACAATAATTCTGGAGAGGCAAAGAACAGCTTACAGTAGTTCTTGCCGTCGCTGGGAACTCCACGCTTTGCAGACTTCTTTGAATTGACTGAGGATATTAGCAAAGTCATTGTAGAACTAGGAAAAGAAAAAGAAAGAGATCTGCTCAGCGATGGGTTAACAATGCGCAAACCGGTAGTTCCCCTACCTTGAAGCCTTCCTCAAGATTACGAATAATTCCACAATATTTGAAGTACGCAAGATCAAGAGACTGAAGCGCACGCTCGCGATCCTTGACCGAAGGGTCGTCTCGTCGACTTTGAAGGAATTGTTCATTGATGACCTGGGTAACAATCAGCCTGAAGTCTTTGGCCAATTAACATTAGACTGTACCTTGATGTCAGAAATGACAGCCTCCTGCTTCTGTCGATAGCTCTCCATTTCACGCAAAGACACATCATATTTCTCAAGTTCCTCATCAAGCGTATCTTCAAACATCTCAGCCTTCAGTTCTGCTAGCCCTTCAAAGCCAGATGCGACCCTGAGAATCTGAGGCTGGATATCATCGGATGCCTCCAAAGCACGAACTTGTTGAACCAATTCGGTCCTTTCGCGGCGAAATGCTTCAAGTTCCTCCAATTTGATACGCAATGAGCGAGCATGATTCCGACTCTGAACAGACTGAGGAGCCGCATGAGAGGCTGGTGTCACGGTCGAGGAAGGTACAGAAGCCTCCAGATCCGCCTAGTGATAATTCAATCTCGATAGCACAGGAACAAAAAAATTGAATTGACCTCATCCCAGGTCAATTGTGTTATACTCTCCTCCCATTCGTCCCATTTCTGTCGGACAGACTCGTCACTTGCTGCTGCTTCAGCGAGGATAGTGCGGTATCTTCTCTCTTTCTCGATCAAGTCCACATTAGCTTGATGAGAAGGCACTCGGTTTATTGAAACTCCTTTACGAGCTGCTTCGTCTTCGGAGGCTTCGCTATCGAGGATGTCCATCGCCTGTACGAGTCCAAAGCCAAGTCAGAGGAGCACATACGAGAAATACAACCATCCCACCTCATTAAGGATAGCCTGGCCACGCTCAGCTAGTTGTTGTACACTATCGATGGATACCGCAATTCTCTCCGGGCCTTTTCCCAGGCGTACTTCCTCTGCTTTCTGCAAGAGACTCGGCGGAAGGCCGATGGGTCGTTCCAGTGCCTCGAGGGCGGCTGGAAGATTCATGGCTCTCAACTCCCTTTCCCAAGATGGTTATCATCGTTACTATATTCGACAGATGAAAAGACATACTCGTCGGCTTGGTCTTGGAGATCCTGGGCAACGTCGAGTATTTGTTCTTTGACGAGTGCCTGTTTGCGTTCATTGTAGATTTCTAGCAAAAAAGTGAATATCTTGCGAAAAGTAGACACGGAAATGTTTACTGATTGCTTGTCGGGCACCCCATCCGATCAAGTTACTGAATAGAGGATTCATGCTTCCCATCACAATCTTTGGATCAGGTAAGCCAGGTGGGACGGTTGCGGTGGCCAGGACAGTCTCTTGTATGGGAGGCAATGAAGCGCTCGCAGGTACATCATGATGATAGATGAGATCATTGTCGCGCACAGCGCGAGAAAGACTGGTTTTTACAGTATCTAGAAGAGACTTGATACTGCTGTCAAAGATGGGAACAGTCAACACATTGCGCAGCATATACCTGTGTATCTTCCTGAACAGACGTTGTTACTCTTCCACGGCGACCAGTGTCCTGCGCCTTCATGGCCTCGTTTCGTGCGTTACCCAACCGGGCAATCTCGTATCCGTATCTGAAAAAAGTATCAGCAAATGAAAAAGGGGTCATATTTCGTGCCGGACCTACTGTGTTCTAAGTCATCAAGGCTTTTCCGGTATTCAGCAACTGCGAGAAAATGATGATGCTTCGCTTCGATATGTGGCAGCCAGTCCTGAAAATGAATAACATGCCATTTAGTTTTTTCAGTTCTCTTGAGGCTGATTGACCCACAGAAGGCAGAATTTGTTTGACAGCTGGATTGGTATCGCGGAACAGGCGATGCGAAAGTGCATATAGCGAAGATACCTGTACAAAAGATTCATAAATTAGGAAAGCATTGAGTTTGGAGCGCACTTTGGCAGCGATCTTGGCAATCAATGAGTTCTTGTATTGGTCTAAAAAGTAAGATTGTGAGTTCTTAGACGAACGCGTACTTACTAATTTTAGCTAGCTGCCATGAGCATTCCTGTGCCTGGGCAAGCATGAGGCTTTCCAACCCTTGAACAAAAGCAGTCGAAAGATCCAAAGGGATCTCGTCATCGTCAGGAGGGTAAACAATCTTGGGTAGTATGGCATTATTAAGGTAAGACAAAGTGCCTGCCGAAAGCTTGTCGATTATGAGATACTTTGACGGAAGATATGAAATTGAAAAGCCAACCTGATAGTGGCTTACTGCACGCTTGATGCCTTCTGCGTTGGAGCGGTCAGCTTGAGAACCTAGTTGCGAATACAACGAAGCAAGGTTGAACAGAAGGGATGCGTGTTCAAACACGATGCTTTGCAGCGTCACTGGAGGTTTACGGGGATGGAAGACTGTTGCAAAGGAAATATCTAGTTGAATCTGAAGAGCTCTAGCTTCAACAGCACACAATAGTTGCTTTGGAAATTTGCTCACGTCGGAGGGTAGTTTGGCCAAAATAGATAACAACTGTGCGTGATAACTGTGTGTTTATAAGAGGAAGACGACATATTGGTGTCAAGTGAAGGTACTAGGAACACTAAGACCCACAGCAATAATGACTGTATGCAATCGACATGAACAGTGCCTGTGGTAGCATCCTTGCGCAGGCGTTGCCACTGGTGGATATCATTTTTGAACTCATCTGGATGCCCACTACCGTGACAAAGTATGAATTTCCGAACTGCGTTTTCGAGGTCAATATCGAAAGTTTTTTTGAACGGGAAGTTGAGGAGATTGGACATGACTTTCTTCAATTAACAAATAATCAATGTCAATTTACTCTTGGTCGCTCACGTGCCATCGAAATTGTTTTATTAGACATACACTTTCCAAGCGAGGACTTTGCCCACACCTTACTCCTTTGGCCACATGCCTCCTGTAGATACACCCCTGACATTGGGCCCTACTCGGGCCCTCTGCGTCTTAGTTCTAGTTTGCTTGTTGCGGAATAGAAGTACTAAATCAAAAAAAAGTACGCGAAGAACGCCACCTGACCGCTTTCACATGGCTGGGCATAGTGCTGTCGATCCCGGTATTCTGAAACAAGGAAAAGATACAAAATGAGCCCGGATAACAGCGTAAAGCCCCTAGCAGCTATCTAACAAGCAAAAGTTTGATCACCCCTCGTATCTTTGTTAGATACTTTATCCTAGTTGTTCTCCAGGGCTGACTCTCAATCCAGATCCAGGCTCAGAAGTCGAACATTGTAGAGCACGTTGCAAGTCCATCTTGTGTCGATCAGAACCATGGTCCAGATACACATGCCAGAGATTATGGTTGTTGGTTGCCATTGCTCCTTGCAAATTTTTGATTTGTTGAAAGAGGATGTCAAGGTTTTGCCAATGGCGAAGGGATACCGTGATAGCTGTACAATTGTTGGACCTGAGTGAGAAAAACATGGAGCCTAGCAACAATGATGGAATTGTGGCTATGATGGATTCCATTTTGGGATTGCTATCGTCTGAGACTGAAGCTCTGTGTCCTGTTGATACCCAACACCTGTCCTCTTCCCTGTCTCCGCCTGCTCGCGGCTTTCGGTCTCCAAGCGCTGGCACTGCTTAGACCCCCTCCTCCCAGCATCTGACGATCTTCAATAACTTTTCCTGGAAGCCTTCAGGGCTACGAGCAGCCATGTCTTATGAATCTATCCCTCCCGTATCCGCCCGCCGCCTGACGGGCAGGAGCGCAAACCGCTACAGCGTCACTGCTCTCTTTAGTATGGCAGCTGAGCAGGATGTCGAGGTCGAAGACGATCTGGCAAAAGGTTTGAATTCAGTTGGCCTCTTTTTGTGCCCGCTTAGTATTTGCAACAGCGCAGAAGCGACTGAGAGATCTCAAAGCCAGGATTTCAACTCAGTCCAAAAAGAATTTTGTGCTGGAGCGAGACGTGCGGTATCTGGACTCTCGCATTGCGCTGTTGATTCAAAACAGAATGGCTCTGGATGAAGTACGCTGGCTGCTTCCTGCCGTGTTATGCTGTCTAACTCGGGATACAGCAACGAGAAGTCGAACGAACACTTGAAGAAGTGGATCCTACTGAAGGTCACTACCCCGATGACCGCAAACTGCAGCAATATTCCAACCTTTTCTTCCTTCTCCAATCTGAACCTCGTCACATTGCTGCTCTCTGTCGTCTGGTTTCCTTGTCTGAAATAGACACTCTCTTACAGACCGTCATGTTCACTCTATACGGAAACCAATACGAGAGCCGGGAGGAGCATCTGCTTCTCACGATGTTCCAATCCGTTCTGTCTGCTCAATTCGAGACAGCCACTGAATTTGGCTCCCTCTTGCGGGCTAATACTCCCGTTTCGCGCATGATGACAACATACACACGTCGCGGACCCGGTCAAAGCTATCTGAAGAGTGTATTGGCAGAAAGAATTAATAGTCTGATTGAGCACAAGGATCTGAACCTCGAGATAAATCCAGTCAAAGTACGTCATTAATGCTGTGTTGGCAGCAATTATTTTAAACGGATTAGGTTTACGAGCAAATGGTTAACCAAATTGAGGAGGAGTCTGGTTCTTTGCCACTAAATTTGCCCAGAGGCGTACCTCCGGAGCTTGCAGCCGAGAACATCGACGTCCAGACCATCATTGCGCCTCGCCTGACAATGCTTATGGAAATTGCCAATAGCTTCCTTTTAACCATAATTGAGAGCATGGAAAGTGTGCCATATGGGATTCGATGGATATGTAAGCAGATTCGAAGCTTGACAAGGGTGAGATTACTTGCTCGACTTGGCGAGCTATCTCTGATTCCAGTTCAGCGAAAATATCCCGAAGCGACGGAATTTGCAATTTGCTCACTCATTGGTGGATTTTTCTTCCTTCGTTTCATTAATCCCGCAATTGTCACCCCTCAAGCATATATGCTGGTCGATGGAGTTCCTGCCAAACACCCTCGACGGACGCTCACGTTGGTGTGTTTTTTTTACTCCCGTCAATGTAATCTTTCTGAAGCTCTTCAAGATTGCAAAAATGTTGCAGAATCTTGCTAATAAACCTTCTTATTCCAAAGAGGCATACATGATCACATTAAATCCATTTGTTGAGAACAACAAAGCACGAATCAACCAATTTCTAAATAATCTCTGTGAAGTCGGGGACTTTTATGACACCCTCGAAGTGAGTGAGCATTTTGGAGTTTTGTATCACCAATTCTCAATAATGCTTCTGTCTCGTAGATGGATCAATACATGGCACTCTCCAAGAAGGATCTGATGATCAACATCACACTCAACGAATTATACAATACTCATTCACTAATTTTGCAACACATCGAAACACTCGTGAATAACCATCTTGAAACTCTAAGGCTGATTTGGCTGACAACCCACACAGGCTCCAAACGAGAAACAGCATTTGCGTATCTTGACCGATGAACTCGGTGTGGCTCCCACTCAAGTGCCACGGAAAGAGAATAGGGCGATTGAGCTACCTCTCTATAGTCGATGGGAGACGCCCATACAAGATATCCAAAGTGCACTGATGGATTCCGTATCGTCCAGCGACATGCTGTACATGGAAGCCAAGTCTATCTTTGTCCAACTCATTCGATCTTTACCGAATGCTGTGCTCGATTCTCCATATGATCTTGCTGCAATTGCGGAGCGAGCGGCAACGACTAAAGATGCAGTGCTCGTACGGAAAGGTATCAAGGTCAAGGAGATGTTAAGGGAGCTGGAGGAGCTGAAAGTTGTCGACAAATCGGACGGATTCAAGCTTATGCAAGAGGAGGTCGCGCAGGAGCTCGTTCATCTTGGGAATCTTCGTGAAAAGGTTCTGGCAGAAACTAAATCACTTGAGGCTGTCTACAAAACGATTTGCGACCACAACAACTATATGCGCTCGCAACTTGAGCAATACAAAGCCTACCTTCAAAATGTACGTTTGACTGCGACCAAGGACAAAGGCAGCACGACTGGAGTTGGTGTCGTTACTGTTGGTGGAAAGGGGAAGAAGCCCGTCAAGACGACCGTCCTTGGCCCCTATAGATTCAGCCATGCTCAGTTGGAAAAGGAGGGTATCATAGTAGAGAGCAATGTCCCGGATAACAGGTATGATTTCTCTCTTCATTTGTAGTCATGCGGGCTCTGACCTCTTGAACAGACGCCCAAATATTTATTTCAACATCACGTCACCTACCCCCGGAACCTTCATCATTGCATTACATTATAAGGGTCGCGAAAAAGCAATTCTCGAGATGGATCTCAAGATTGATGACCTTTTGGAAAAGGTTGAGTCCCACTTTTTTCGCTGGGATCTGAGCAGTTTTTGACTCCCCTGCAGCAAAAGGACAACAAACATCTGTTGGACCTAGAATACGTTCAGCTGAATGTCCCGAAAGTTTTGGGATTACTGAAGAAAGTTTTCGTTAAGCGGTAAAGTGGTTGAGCCGCTCCGCGCTCTACGCCTCTCTTTTCACTCTTATTCGTTCTCCTGTATTGTTAACACCCCCTTTCTCCCATCCCATACCCTTTCACTCCTTTTGGCGTTACCTGTGGATTTTTATTTTAGGGTGTCTTTTTTCTTGCTCGTCAGTATCCGGGGGGAACCCGGGTGTGATATATATTACTTTTGATGATAGTTGTATCAATTTCTGTAGTACATGGCATGGTGGACCCTTGGCTGATCTATGCGATGGCTTGCGTCCAGTTTGTGTAGGTTTCAATGTCAGAAAAAAAAGACATACCATGGATACTCCCGCCATGTGATTCGGCCTTGTGCTACGATCACAGGATCTTCCCCGATTGGGTAAATTACAAAGTCAGTCCAGCGGCTTGCATAGCTGAAAATAACCAACTACATCTTGGCTGCTGACTCCTACCTGTCCTTCTTGCCTCACATTCGTTTCTTCCTACTTACCTCCACTCTCTCTCGACTTTTCATCTTGCTTCCACTGTCACCCGGAAGTGGCTATTCGGATTCTATACCTCATTTTTTTTCCTGCAACAGATTCTTTGGGAGTGTGAAGACTGCGAATGCTCTAGCGCAGTACAATTTGGAGCGAGATTCTTGACTGAACCATGTTTTTTGACCTGGGATTGCGAGCGTTCAATCTTTGCAATATTTCGCGATGGTTTGTGCTCTTGCTCATAACAGAGAGTGCCAAGGCGAGTGGAGGGCAAACTGTCGATAGGGTATCATTGAAGCCAAGGCTACTGCCAAGAGACAAGCTTCTGAGACTACCTATTGCTGCAAGAGATGTTGGAGCTGAACTTTTGACGAATAGTGGAAATGGGACAGCGAACGCTACTCAGCTTGCTCCCAATTTGAGCGCAGGAATCAGCGTGATTTCTCAGGGAAAGGACAGACAGTACGTACTGCTTGCTATGTATCTAGGTCATCATGCTCAAGTCCTAATTTTTTTTTCCTTGATAGGTCTTTCTATGCGCCGATTGAGGTTGGAGACATCAATTTTCGTGTGGTAGTTGATACAGGCTCGTCGGATCTGTGGATTCTATCTTCTGCATGCGAGGTGGAAACTTGCAAAAGCCAGCCCAGGTACCCGCTGGGTTTCCAGAGTCCAAGCTTTCAGAGCGTGAATGGGAACACGACGGTGTATAGCTCGAGCTATGCCGATGGGACTTGTGCGTGCTTTGCTCCAAGTTCGTGGCTCATACGATGTTCACTTGGTGCTTGGTGGATCTAGCCGTGTCGGGCATTGTGGCCAAGGAGACGGTGGAGGTGGCAGGGTTAACGGTGACTAACCAGACATTTGGTAAACTCCATTTCACTTGACCCTTCGTATTCTAAAGCTGTAGCATGACTTACTATAGGGCTTATCTCAAACTCCAACGTGTCGATGAATGATCAGGAAAGTGGCATCCTGGGTTTTGGTTTTCCTCGACTATCGAGGATATCTACACAGGATGTCAATGACTGTTAGTTCATCTCTCCAGTCGGTGTTTCTTATCACTGATTCCTTTTGTAAACCTGTAGCGAAACCATTTTTTGCTAATCTGGCCGAACAAGGACTCCTTGATTACCCGTTGTTCGGGATTAGTCTTACTCGAAACCTTACCGGTTCTCTCTCCCTGGGGGCTATTGATGCATCTATCGTAACAGATCCTCAAAACATCAGTTGGAATGATGTTGCACAGTTCTCGCCGATTTCTGCGGAAAGCAATACGTCTAGTTATATGCACTGGGCGATACCCTTGACTTCTTTCAGTGTCAATGGAACACAAATGGCGCCACTTCCTTCCCAGGCGCACGCCACAGGGAACACGTCTTTGGCGTTATTTGATGTGTAAATCAGTTTACAGATGGATTTTGAGAGTTGTCTGATCTGTTGTATAGGGGAACACCCGGGTTGTATGGTACTTATTCTGACGTATGTCCATCAGACCTTGTAGCCAATAACGAGCTCACCAGTGTTTTGTAGGTTTCGCGTTTGTATGGCCTGATCGCTGGAGCGCGACTCGTTGATGCGGCGCGTGAGTCTTCCCTTTGAAATGGACTCTTTCCCGTAATTCAGGCGCTCATCAGGTGGTCAATGGGTCGTACCCTGCGATAGTAATGTTCCGATTTCCTTGACATTCGGGTAGGTATTTTTGGCTTCATGACAACCAGAAGGTTCTAAATCAACCCCCTATACAAGATTTAATGAATATGTACTGCAACCCTCGGACTACCTCATCGGCCCTGCTTCTGGTAATCCTAGTTCATGTTTCTCATGGCCAAGAGCACTTCCTCCCGGTGTTGATGGAATTGACTGGCAAATCGGTAGGTGCTCTTTGTTTTGTCGAAGTCTTCTGGACTACATTTTACCAAGGAACTGCCTTTTTGCAAACTGTCTATACCATTTTCAGGTATGTTTTCTCTGGCTAGAGTATGTGCCAATTCTCTAATTCTTAATTCTGCAGTTATGGCATCAGTACCAAAGAACCGCCGAAAATTGGTTTATACCCTCTTAAGAATCTTGCAGCATCCGTAAACACAAGTTCACCTGTCCAATCACAATCCTCTACCTCCTTCATACCACAAACCACAATCCAGACTGTTCTTCCTAATTCTCTCATGTCAACACCAACATTCTCTACACCTCTATACGCATTCAACACGTCTATTCCTGCATCCATTGGAGGCATAGTACAATCGGGATTGGCCACGAGCACTTATAGAGCGATATTGGCGCATGCACATGCGACAACTGGGTTCCATGGCTCGGCGATACCGACGATTTCACCCTCACCATCTATTACTATCATTACTACAGATGGTGTGACTACGACGTCGACGCTTTCTGCGAGTGCTGTGCATTTTGGTATCCCCCCTGGATCGTCAAGTGCTCAGCGGACAGAGAGTGCCGGGACGATGCTGGCGATTATTCTAGGTGCACAACTCATCCTTGTATGTGATCTATTTCCCACGCTTTGGTAGCCTCGGAACCCTGTAGAAATGATGTTTGATTGGTTCACGGACCCCAATGAATGTTTCCACTTTGCACATCTCAATCATGGTTAAGGTGGTGTTATATATATATACATATATGTACACCAAAACTCTTAGGTAGGACTACTTGGAGGTTCCTTTCGCTCCTGGTTCTTTGTTTAAATCTTCCTCAGTTTTTGCCCACATTGGTTTTACTTGTGACCTCCGAGCCTCGAGAGTCTGGGACTTTTTAGAAAGGAATTGAAGCGTATGATCGATAAAAGGTTGTCTTTTGCTAGTTTTTCCTAAGCCATGGACACGAATGTTCCCTATTGCGTGAGCCCGTAACATGGTCTAAATTTTTATTTTATTTTGAGCGGCAGATTGTCATGATCTTCGGGAGATGATTTACCTCATGCACTCGTTGTATCATCATCAGCTCTAGACCCAATTGCAACCACTCAACGATCGGCTTCCGATCCTCGCTCGTGAATTCCCTTACCCTCTTATCTGTGACCAGACTTTCCATGTCATTCACACTAGCGGCAGCAAGCATTGATGGGGTTGTTGCGTTCTTCATGGCTCTTTCTAGATAATTTTGGATGGTCTCGCCGAGTTCTTGGTGAGGTGGATGTGAGAAGCCGACGTGTTCGATAAATTGTTTTGCGTATCCCACGTTGACGACGGAGTTTGTGAATGGATTCCGGTTACCCAGCCATTCGCCCAGTTTCAGATAGATCTCTCTTCTCGGTTTGTATTTTGGACCCAAAGGTTCTAACCAGGCGTTGCCCTAGATCGTTTTTTTTTGAGACATGCACGGACACAAAAGGAGGAGTGAAAAAACGTACATCTATTCCATAGGCTTCAACAATCAGGGTGTGGTACTGTTTCTCTGGGACAAAATTGGATTCGTATTGCAGGAGATAGACAGGAATGAGAACTGGATAAGCGGCGAACTGGAGGGGGGTTGAATTTGTTGATGAGTAGAGATAGATTGAAAGGAAAGAAATAGACAGACTAGGGTAGGTTTGAGTGATGAAGGGTCGAAGTGGAAATCCTCGGCTACAATGGCTTCCCGATGGGGTAGACGACGAGCAATGTCGAGGATGGAGAATGGAGATATGTTGAAGGGTATACAGGCGACATCGAGATCATATTGGCGGAGGAGGTCTTTGGTGAAAGGCACTGATTCTCTGGTGTATGCGTCTTGTGGGAATAAGGGCGCGGCGGAGAGGACTTTGTAGTCCGAGCCTGGAAGGTAGATATGAGTGTAGAGAATCAAGAACCAATGGAGTTGCACTTGCCTGGGATGTAACTGCAGTATTGAACTTGCTGTTCGGCGAGTATGTGGGGCGGCTAAATCTGAAATGACGTACGCATTGAATATTTGAGCGGAAGCTCGATCCTAGGGAGAGAGTCAGCCTGACTGAAGATGTAGGATAAAAACAACACAAAAACATACTTCTCCGTCTTTGGTCACTACGCCTTGGACTTCGGCGTCAATAACCCATCCAGGAAACCAGACTGGCGTGAGGCGATGAGGTTTTAGAGGCTCAAAGCCCAGCATAGGGAACACGGCTGCGAGAAAGGATTGTAGTAGGTTTTCTCTAGACAAAGCTGCAGCAATTACGCCGACAAATCTTTGTGCATCGAGTGGAGATCTTGCGAAAGGAAAGGCTGGAAAGCATATCGGCAGCTGTTCCTGCTGCTGCTCGGAAGAAACAGCACACCTCTGAGATTACGAAACGGGTAGGGAGACGTGTTCTGCGTGGAATAAGCCTTGTATGTCTGCCCGATGTGTCTCTTGAGCCGGCATACATGTTTACATAGCAGCATTTCGACCAAGACCTGCTCAGCGACGGCCTGGGCGACAGGCGCGTATGCTGTTTGGTTTCGAGGGCATTGACAAGCAATCTCCCGCACGTGATAGACACGTATGTATTTCATCAATGTAAAAGTAGAACTATTTTTAAACAAGGACGCTCGCTCTTTCCTTTTCGACACTCCCTCCACCATGTTCAGGCGCACTGTCTTTGCTCTTCTCGCCCTCGCTGCTCTTGTAGTCGCTGCAGACTTTTACAAGGTTCTTGGAGGTGCGTTTTATATCGTCTTATGCTCCAAATCAATGACGTCTTTCGACTAGTGCACAAATCTGCCTCTGACAAGGACATTCGACAGGCGTACAAAAAACTGAGCAAGAAGTTCCACCCTGACAAGAACAAGGATCCCGGTGCAGAGGAGAGATTCGTCGAGATTGCCCATGCGTATGAAGTACTATCTGATGCTACAGTACGGAACCATTCATCATACCACGGGTTCGATCCTCATACTTGATCAGAAACGCCAAATCTATGACAGATATGGAGAAGAGGGATTGAAGGCCCACGAGGGTGGACAGACCCAGCAAAATCCCTTTGATATCTTCTCCAATTTCTTCGGCGGGGGCTGTAGGTTTCTTGCGCTTACATCCAGAATGTTCTGCCCTCATGATATCTAGTCCGAGCCGAGCAAACTCGCAAGGGGCCTTCGTCCGTTACAGAATTTGAGCTGCCTTTGGCAGATATGTATGCATCTCCCCTGCTAATTGCTTGTCTACTTGACTATATGAATATACCAGGTACGGCGGTGCAAGCATCGATGTCAGTCTCCATGTACTTGGGCCGAGCATCCTATTGAACGTGTTCACAGTTTGCATTACGAAAACATGTGCTTTGCGACCATTGCAGAGGAACGGGAGCTGCATCTGACAGCGATATCCACACTTGTGGTGGATGCAATGGCGCTGGCGTCAAGATTGTCAAGCAACAGATTTTCCCCGGAATGTTTGCTCAAAGCCAAGTCACATGTAATGAGTGTCAAGGGCGCGGCAAAGTCATCAAACGAACTTGCCCTCACTGCAAGGGCAATAAAGTGGTGGAGCATAATCAGGAACTCACCCTCGAGATCACGCCTGGAACACCAGAAGGCCATGAAGTTGTTTTCGAAGGCGAAGCCGATGAGAGTCCAGATTGGGAAGCTGGCGACGTTGTGATTCGGGTGAGGAGCAAGAAAGATAAGGGTAGTTGGCGTAGGAAAGAGACAAGTCTGTACTGGAGAGAAACTATCGGAATCGATGAGGTACGTGAATTCATCAGCCCAGTCTTGTTCTGCAAATAATTTCCTGTCAAGGCACTTTTGGGCTTTGAGAGGAACCTGACGCATCTAGACGGCCATGCGGTGCCCCTTGTTCGAAAAGGTGTTACTCAGCCAGGTGAGGAAAAATCATTCATCGAGTTGTCGAAAGGTGGGCTTGTTCTGAATCTCCTCATTTAAAAGGTTTCGTCCAGGTCGTTAAAGGGGAGGGTATGCCGGAGTTTGAGAGATCGTCACATGGGGATTTGTATGTGGAGTTCAACGTGGTATTACCTCTGGAACTATCGACTCATACGCGTCGAAGTGAGTATCTTGTTTGAATCTTTCCCTCCAAATTCTCTGATGATACATCATTCTCATAGAGTTGATGGAGGCATTTTATACCACCAGTGACAGCCACGACGAGCTATGATATCATGTATCTTATTTCAGGATTCTGGTTATAATATCTCCTGCAAAAGTATCCACCCAATTGAGGGACTTCTTATTTTCCCGATAATTCTTTGAGTCACTTTCTGGTTGCTCTGTGATGGTCTGTGCATTCTGATCAGGGTAAGAGTGCATTTTCATGATGCTGATAATTCCCGGAGCTTATGAACTTGTTCATTTCTGTCCATGATTGAGTGGGCTAGGGACATTTTTTGTTTGATCCGTCTAGGCACTATCTCACGTCAACGAATCATGGTTGTAATCATACTCAATATAGACATAGGCGCTAGGATAAATGTATCCATTTCAGCTTTCTGTGGCTCATCGGAGCATGAATGAAACCCAGTCACATCGTCTACTGTTGAACATGGCAAATGTACGTGGTTCCCATAAGATAAAAACGATGATCTATTTCCAATATCAGAGATATATTCGTATGTATGATACAACTAAGTAATACTACAAAACCAATACTACGGGATACCAAACTTTTCAGTAATGTTATGATAATGATGGTACAGATATGGAGATTGATACGGTCGTTTAAGCCTACGAATGGTGAACAAGAGTTCGGTAAAGCAATCAAAGAAGAGATGCTGACCATGTAATTATAAGATTTGCGATCGTCGCATCGTTCCAGATATTCTCTCTGCGGAAAACATTTCAACTTGGGTTCAATTGTAAAGCGATGGAAAAACTAACCTCGATCAAGTTCTCGATCCTGCGTTTGATCAAGATTGGTTCAGGATTAAATTTGCTCGTTAGCTGTCTTATGACTTCGTTCACCAGGTCGGTGTGGGTCATATGCTTTCTGTCCTTCATAATGCGCACAACGCATGCCTATGAGACAGAGGACGGGTCAAGTCTTACTGTACACGAAGAAAAGTGGTCACAGATTCTTACATCGATCTGGTGTTTTCGTTCTTCATCTATGCGGTGCCGAGTTTCTTTCCTCTGCTCTGTTGTTTCAACTTTGGAAGAGACAGTAGCAATTTTAATCTTTTGCATTGAACAAGTGAAGTCGGCATTGAAGGAGAAGGAGTCGTTGTCATTGATATCTCGACCCGGCGGGTGCTTCTTCAGTATTTTGAACTTGGCACAAGCAAGGGATTGCAAATGACGTTTGAGTTCGCCGTCAAGGATAGCGGTGGCCTCTTTAATTTCCTGATCTCATGTTAGCTCTCCTGTGAAGGAAAGATACTAGAAAAAACATACAGAGTAAGACAAAAGATCATTATCTCTCATGTCTTCGAATAGCAGGAGGATCACAAGTGCGAGCGTTGAAACATTGAGATCATGAGATCTCGTTTTGAATTGGGCTCGGATATCTGCACTCCCTAGACCATACTGCCAAGTCAGTCGCCGGCCAGAATGCCTTGATAGATAAAACTGTCCGAATGACTGGCAGCTCTTTGCTAACAAGGTCGGGATACTGCAAGACGAAGTAGAGTGGGACATGGGCCAATAGGTCGAGGTCATGACAGTGACATTAATAGGAACTTGAGGTGGCTGTCGAGCGATTTAGTCGGAAGTCAACAGCAAAGTGAGTCAAAGATCGATGCCTACTGTAGTTTTGGTAAGCTGCGTCTGATAGACCTCCATTGCTTCTGCTGACAATCTAATGTCGTTGAACATTCCCTCTAACTTTTGTGTAAACTGATACCCGCATTCAACCTTAAGTCTGCTTATCATTTCACGCTCAGCATCGTCTGATACTGAACGAGTCTGGAGGAGACGTTTCGAAAGATGGCCCTTGTAATATCGTTCGAATACATCCTTCTCGGTCACATATCGGAACACTGTGATAGTCTTGTCCAGGACTGTAGTTATTTCGACTTCGGACTTCTGGATAGAATGTAAGTAAACAAGAGCCTTAAGAATTGTGCCACATACTCCTTTGAGGCCCCGCCTGAGGTGATCATCGATGAAGAGCGAAAGGAACTCAGAACATCTGTCGTTGAGGTTGATGAAGGACCCAAAAGCCTGAGAAAAATGAATAGACGAAAGGAAAAACAAAGTAGCAACTTACTTCGTTGATGGCAACTTCAACATCGCGGTCACTCTTGAAAGCATTTTGCCAAATGTTATCAAACAGATCCTTGAGTTCTAATACTCTCTGCACCCACTCTGTGGCAGGTATCAAAGAATTCCCGGGAGCCCTCGCCTTGCCTTTCCCCTTTGGATCTGACTCGTCCTGTTCTACTCCATCTGATCCTATGATATACTCATTGATCACCTTTCCCCTGCTCGCTAATGATTCCTTAAGGGCCTTCTTGAGCACCGTGAGGCCAGTTGGGACAAGAGCATATAAACTATATAATCGTTCCAGTTCATTTATTTTTCCGGTGTCAATCATTATGTCAAGACCTGAGCCTGGCATGGATATGACTTCGGAAAGATGGGGCGCAAGGAGATGGATCTTAAGAATTTGTTTGATAGCTGGTGCAGTATGAGAGGCCAGATAATGATGAGCACGTTGATCTTCCTCCTGAAAACGTCGTTCCACCTGTTCAATGAAGTGTTGGATCTCTTCCGAAAGGGATAAACAGTCAACCAACCTTCGTTAGAAAATCTGACACATCACAAGATCGAACTAAAGTCTTTCCTTCTTCCTGGTAAAACGTTGTAGTCTGTTCCAGGAGAGCCGGTTCAAGTTCGCGCTTGTAGATAGTGTCCCCATCAATCCGGAGTCGTAATAATACATCTACGCAGCTCCGGATAGCAGCTTGGTTTACTGGATAGCCTCCTCGTTCATAGCGAACTTGGTTTAGAATGACTGTAATCAGGACAACCTGAATTCGATCTCGCTGGATTATGTTTTTAATGAAGAGATCGAGTCCAAGGTCCCACGTTTCCAGCAAATCATTTGGCTTCACAAACACGCGGTCCTACAAGAATTCAGGCCTCTGTCAACATTATAGGCAATATGTGACTCACCATGTACTTCAAGATCTGACCAATTTTCGTCATACTACTCGTATGATCATCCCACACCTTCCGTAGTGCCTTTAATAGTACCTCTCCCTCGTGTGTTTGCTTCTCCTCGCTGACAGGGAACGTTGGGAATATATCAGTATCTGCAAGCTCTTTCAGATGTTCTATAATAAGATTCTTCAGCCCGTTGTACAAAACGTTGCCTTGTCTATTGAGGACCATATTATATCCATATCGGTGATTCTCTTCAAACGATAGATTCTGGGCATTATTATGCTGAATTTCACGTATATTGCGCGACAGCTGAGCCCAGGTATCATCAACAGAGAACTCCGGTCCATACTGTCCGAGCTCATTGAGTGATCCAGATTGAACAAGAACAACGAATGCTCACCCGCTTGGGCACTTTCTGTGTGAAAAGTCATCAGATCCAAGAAAATTAGTTGAATACTTGAGGACTCACAATCTGCTTCTTTGTGGGTTTTCTGTTCGAGGCTAAAGTAAGGTATTATCAGCCATTGTATGTTCACATACCATAAAAACGTACATGCAGACATCCTGGAAGCAAGGGGGGAATCGGTTGATTGTTAGCAACTCTAATTGTGATCATTTGTTGGTTTCAGCTGCCCTAGTTAAACACTTTCTTTGAATCCTGCTGCTAATCGTAGGGTTTACACTCACTAAGCTACACTTGCAAATGTACTAGGTTCACCTAATGCTGATGCTGTTGACCCTAAGAGCAGGCCAAGGTGGAAAAGTTTTTTTCACCAATCGAGACTAGTCTATGCCGAAGCATTACCAAATAGAGTCACAGACATTTCATAGTACCCACAAATTCATTGTAGTCTCATCATCCAGGACGGTAGCATTTAACAAGGCAGCGACAGCATCCTGGGTTTGAGAAGATACACACATAACATTATTATTCTTTGTCGTTCATCCTTAGGGTTATTTATCTGATTCAGATATGAAAGGTGCCCACCGACTGCTTGAACGACATAGGTGGGTTTCAGTTAGCCTTTACTGTTTCCCTCACTGAAATCCTCTTTCCCATTGTTAACCATTATCTCCATGTCCTTCACTGACATTACTCCAGCTTCAACTCTGTACCCTTCTTCACTCATGGAGGCGAATTGCTACTACTACGGTCTACCATCTCGGCCCCGCCTTGTTGCTCGCTCTAGCACCAATGTCTGGGTTCAGTCAACGGGCTTTGAAGCTTATCTTGTACCAAAGGAAGTCCGTCCAATTGGCTTACACCCTCTCCAAGAAGTTTGAGCAGACACAAAATTCTAAGTATGTTTCCTATCTCCAAATGAGTTTCTCCTCATTTTTTTTCAAGGTCTATGCTTATCTTCGGCGACTTGGATACGCTGTGACTCGGAACAAAGCTCCGAATGAGGATTACCCATTGCCTCCTCCGTTTGATCTCGAAAAAAGAACGCCAAAGCCACCACTCCTCATGCGTCTCCTATCACCATTCATATTTTTGTATTCGAAATTTCTCCAGGTATTTACACCCAATTTTAACTGGTGGAATTCGTTTAAGCAAGTGGACACACCACAATCATGGTTCGTTTTTACCGACATTCGAGCCCAATGGCATACTCACTGCCATTGCCTCCTTTCATCAGCGTGGGTGTATTAACACCTTCGATTCCTTCGTTCTGGATATAGCGCCCCTCTATACCGCTCGCTTTACAAAGTTTTCTACAACGTCTTCAAACCGTCGACGCCCTTCAAGAAAACGGCTCCTACCTTGCCTGATTTCCAGGTAGTTGTTGTGAAATACATAACTTCCAGTACAGAACTAAGAATCTAAGCTAATCGCTGTATCTGAAAGCGCTCGTACAACACCCATCCCCACTCTACATGAACTCTCCACTCTCTTCGATACTCTTCCCGAACTCCCTCCACCTCTTCCCCGTCCGAAACGCCAAGCTTATGACGGAAAATCAGTCAAAGCTTCTACAACCCAGCCTTCCTCGAATGCAAGCACTGCAACAATCTCGACGCCGCAGCCTAGTCTGACCCTTTTCCAACGCCTCTTCCACACCATCTTTGGTTCATCACCCTCCGAACCACTGCCCCAACAAAGACCTCACCCATTCGCCGCTCTGAAACAAGGGAAAAAGACGATCGTGGTTGCTGCAGTAGATCATGGTAATATTAGTTTCTTCCGGTTCAGTCAAGGTGTATTCGAAGAATGGCCCATGGCCTAATCCTAAATTAGAATACAGAGTATCAATAACATGAAATGTGAATAACGAGGAAGGGGGAGAGGCGATTATTGATTCCGCAAATGCACTCTGGAATCAGATAGCGAATCCGCCACATCGTATAGCAGCTGACTCCATCCATGTTGGTGACGAAGCCGGGTTCGATGAGGTACTCAAGAATGCCTTGACTTCATCGCTGTCTTGAGTTAAGATAGAACAAAAGGGAAGGCGAAAACTGGTTGCAAACGCGCAACGAGTCTCGTCTCAGCTTTCTCTATCTAAGGACAAGAAAGTGAAAAAAACACTTGATCATCAAGACATGAATCCTAACTTTTGAGTGTAGCACTCGATATTCCACCACGTTGTAGATTAAATGTTAGTGCTGATGCCCCGAGCGTATCTTGTCGCACACTCGACATGGCAATTGAGAAACAAGGCATTCATATCAGCTTCCAACGTGGCCAGTTGGTCCTGACGTAGGTAACGGTAGAAATGATCAAGTACAAAGAGCAGGGGTGAAGTTGGTGGTGTCATCTGTTTGGGACGTTTGAAGTTGTACTTTGAGACAGAATTGTTAAGAGAGGAAGTAGAAGAAGAGTAGAAAGGATGATTTAAATGAGATCTACTTGAACATCGCCAAAAAAACAACTTGTGCATGAGACTTTTTATGATGAGGAAAAACGATTCAGCAGCTCTGGAAACAAATTCCACAGCTCTGAATTGTTTTCTCATCTCTATTTTCTCAGTTTTGTATGGTCTGCCAATCTCTCAATTTGAGCTGCCGTCTTGCCCTACCTCATTTCGTCTTGGCAGTCTCACAAGCAAGACTTACAGTCTTGGAGTGGACCTACAGTTACTCATCGAGGATTGAATCTGGACTCTTGCGGAGTGTTTGATAAGGCCAGTGGCTGGCAAAATAGCTGGCAATGGGTTAAAATACTGTCATGCCTCTCTCCACTTCCCTCGGTCTCCCTATTTCTACCCAGGCTACCCCATCTATTGAAGGGGCTGGAGGTTTTTTTGTATCAGATCACGAGTTGTTTAAATTGCTCGTGGGAAATTTGGGATGGAAGGGAACAAATCCTCCCTTCCCAACTGTGATCCTCATCGTTGGCACGCACAATAGGTTACGATGTCCAGACCGCAGCTACCAGTAAAATATGCAAATCCAAACATAAAGAAATTTTGTACGCTCCTATCATTTTTGTTGCTGCAGAAGCCGACGTAATTCTAGTCGAGTCGCACCCACAGCCTCAGGTCAAGTATCAATTGCTTAATTGCCAGGGAAAAGAGATCTTGGTACGTGTTTCTATGAATTACCTTCTTCTTAGACTTAAAAAATGATCTGTAGATCTCTCGTTTGAAAGTTGAAACTCCAACAGTATGCTAATTTCAACTTATTTCATTACTATTAATTCAAACATCTCATAAGAACAATGGTCACGCGTTTATCCTACGTCGGTTCGACACTGGAGCCGTCAGTCTGACAACTATGTTTCGAGCCGCATACCCTCTTGCAAGTGAAGAAGACGAGAGAGCTGAGCTGTTGTGGGTCAAAGAGAACCATGATCTATCAGGAAACAATGGCTCGACCAAGGAGAGTCATATTATCCGCTTAGCAGGAACTTGGGTTGGGACAGCACTTGCGGTTGAACTAGGGGATCAATACGCGATAGGACCGTTGATCCAAATTGTTGTGAATACGCAACCTGATCCAAATGCCAATTACAGGAGATCGGCTCGAAATATAGTTGTTTCATCCAAAGACGAGGTACAGAAGAACACTACAACAGTTTCTGTCATCCCTAGTATAGTCCAGCAAGCACCGACTACCTCCACTGGAGCCAACGCAGTGTCTTCAACTTTCCCTCCCATCTCATCTGTTGCCTCCATGCACGGAGCCACCAACCGTGTCGCTTCAGAGCCACTTCCCCCCTCCTCACCCCCTGGTTCTCAGCCCAATCCTTCCAAACGTCGGAAAGAGAACTCGCCTCCAAAGACACCTCTATGGCGGTCGAATCATGCAGCGAGTCCCGCGCTGAAGTCTATCAACACGCCGGTACGAGTGCCAACGAAATGGATGGGGCAAATGACCCCGGTCCCTGACAAAGCTGGACCGGATGAAGACAGCAATCATGTAGAAAAATTAGCGGCGCAAGAGTTACACGATCAAGATGTAATCGAGCAAAAGAAGTTGATTTCTGATCTGAAAGATAAGCGGGCAGCAATAGAGAATGAGAGAGAAGACCAAACGGTAGAAAATAGAAAGTTGGAGGATGATGTCGATGAGGAAGTATCGACGTCAGCCCCACTGTTGAAGAAGAGAGTCAGAGACGATCAAGAGCCTGAATATCGATTGGAATTCCAGGAACCGGAAATTGGTGAACGCAAGATTTCAACGAATCGGCGGGTTCGGTTTCAGTTGGAACCTCGTACACGATCGTTTGCTTGGGGCATCGCTGCTTTTGCAGTCGGTATGGGTGCTGTGTGAGTTGTTCGCTATATGCATGCTTGGTTCACGTCTAATCAGGCTTGATAGTTCATTGATCCCCAATTTATTTTGATGCTCAAGTGATCTATCTTTGTGCTACTACAACTACCCAACAACTTGTGGTATGAATATATACATCTATTCTCTTACATTTCTATTTTTCTTCGATCAATCGAATGTTCCTCCTATCTGCCTCGCTCTTTCATGTCCTGGCGCATTACGTTGATGTATAACTCATTTTCTATTATTTTGCCTATTATTTCCGTCAAACTGCTGTCAGTATTTGATGATGACTCGGATAGCTTCTAGGGTTGATCGTTTTCTATAGTTCCTCATCACATTTAGTCGTCGTCCTTCGTTTTGTAAAAAAAAAACCCTAACAGCTCACTCTATCTATATTTACCTGTTTCCGCAGTAAGGTACATCCGACCTTAGCTCAGTTGGAAGAGCGTCAGACTGTAACTGGATATTTAGGCATCTGAATGTCGCCTGTTCGAACCAGGCAGGTCGGATTTTTGCTACCGTC